>Ga0065711_1028050_pt1 | contig 44077 bp, 24 predicted proteins | sample Hoacrofraction12_FD_59098 | JGI IMG/M metagenome (GOLD analysis project Ga0065711, IMG submission 59098) | Hoatzin crop microbial communities from Cojedes, Venezuela - Epithelial fraction 12 v2 (version 2) | ecosystem: Host-associated > Birds > Digestive system > Esophagus > Crop | place... | reverse complement strand
AATCGGAAACCCTTTTCATCCCCTCTCAATTTCTGGGAAGAAAAAAAAAAAAAAAGGTAGACAAATCTTCCCCTTTTCAACCTTAAAAAAAAATAATCTGTCGAACAAATAAGTTGCAAATGGGACACTTTTAATTTATCACCTCACATATTGGTGATATGTAGGAATATTTATGTAAGTAAATATTTATGCAAATGAATATTTACACGCTACATGGAAATCATCAGTCACAAATTAGCTAAGCCAATTACTCAGCAATGGCAGATGCCTCTGAAGAGGGAACTGCCCAAGGATGCAATGAAGGTAGGTCTCTCCTCACATCTTCACATTGCGCCACCCTCTGGCCTCTGCTACACCAAAGCTTGTTTTGTTGGCCAGAAGGCAGGTTTGTGTAAGACAGGTACCACTTACTACTATGAGTAGTGGTGACGACTGACCTCCTTTGAAGGCAACTGTCTTGGCCACAGCGGCGTAGCCTCAATGACCTCCAGTCAGGATGTGGCTCTCGGACTTGATCTGAGTTTTCTACTGCTGGGTGCTTTGGCTGCTTGAAATCCAAAACCTCACTGTTGGGGGAACTTGTATTCTGCTGTGAAGAGCTTTTTGTCAGGGTGGGAGCAGTAGAGATGAAACAAACTTCCCAGCTTTGCAGGACAGTGCTTGCTACCCTATCTCCATTTTCCTGAATTAGAAATAGATTGGAGAAGGGCAGGAAGAACAACCAGGAACGAAGAACATCCTCAGGGGTTAGCGTGAAAACAATTACGTTACTGAACTTGCAAATAAGGTCACAGAAACAAAGATTACAGGGGTGTCCGTGATTTTGCAAAGGGCGATGCAATGACACTACTGCACTGTCTCGGTGGGACTTGTGTTAAGACTGTGGCACCTTCCAGACCAGGCTTGTGTCCTCCCAGGACCGACAAGAACATCTCCAGACCCGAGTTCCTGCTCATGAAGCCCAGGAGGTGACTCTAAAGCAGTCCCAAAGACCTGCCTGGAGATGCAGAAAAGGGGTAAGCACGCTGGCAAGCACAGCTCTTGTCTGCCATTGCTCGTAAGGGGCTGGCACTGGTCTCTGTCACAGTGAACAACAGATCAGACCATCTACTCCAGGCTGGCAGGCGCTACATTTAGATGACAAAGTTCTCAGCCTGGCTGTGTTCTGCAGACCAGCCTTTTATCAGCTGTGGGTTTTAGCAGTTCATAACAACACATGGCTTAGCACTGACCAATTATCTGCCTCAACATCTTTCACTCTGATGTGCAAGAAAGGTCTGGATTTGTGACAGGCTACATTTACCAGCCACTGGAAAATAAAAATAAATCGTTCTATAGACAAAAAATTAATTAATAATTCTTTCCCAAGGCATAGATTCGGGGGGGGGAAGAAAAAAATCCCTTCTTCAAATCCATCCTCCAAGTATCTTTATTCGATATCTTTGTGTTGTCTTTACTAGGAAGGGGGCTGACTACTGATGTATATTATCTACTGGTTAGGAAAATAAAAGAAAGATATAATAAGATTGGGACTGCCTTTTGTTTTGTCTGCACACATGCTGATATGACGCTACCTTGATCTGCGACTAGAGAGAATAGAGAATATGATTCATAAAAAGAATCAATTCATTCTGCCTCTCAAGTCTAGCTTAATTACAGGCATTTGTGAAACACAAACCCAGTTCAATACCAGCAATTACCCACCCAGCACCCAGCGTTCCCACAGGCCGCCTCTCAGGTGCACTCACATTAGAATATCCCCCGCTGAAACAAAACCAAACCCCACCCAAAGATCTTCCCCCCCTTTGTACAGCTGCCTTGGCACTCCCCAGGAGAAGATGGTAATTGCTGTTGGTCAGAGCATTAGCTGAGCAATCAAGCAATCCTGGAGTTAGCCTCTTGTCCAAAGGCAGGATCAATACGCCACACATACCATACCCCTTTTATTAAGGAAAATTTGTTGTCATTTTATATGTTGTAGCACTCATGCAGCAATAGCTACCACAGTGGACAAACAATCTAAATGTTCACCTTTGATCGATGCCATTTCAGAAATTCAGCTGCCTGGGCAGCCTATTACACATTTCAGACACAGTCCTGCCTCGAGGCCTCGGACAAGGAAGGACTGGGGAAAAATCTAAACTTTGTTATTGAAGATATGTACGAACGGGATAGACAAGTGTTTCTCTTGAAGAGGACAGAAAGGCGAGACCCCACTGGGGATGTGGCAATGGACTGGAAAGGATTTCCAGGCCTCCTTCAGTACTATTTCCTACTCTGTCAAAAGGCCAATCAGTCTTACAGATTAACTACAAACGAAATACAGAACAAAAAAGTGCAGCTCTTGACTTTTCGTGACTTAGTATTTCTTTTACAAACACACTCCAAGAAATAATGGGCTCAAATCCCAGCTTGGGAGAGTTGGAGCTCTTGCACGTTTGCTGCTGGTGGCTAGTTTTTGAAGATGTTATTCATAGATGTAACCACCGCTCGAGTGGTTTACTACAGAGACAAACAGAGATTCAGTATTTATTTCACAGTCAACAGCAACTACAGAGCTTGTTTCTTACTTTACAGACAGCACACTAAAACTTTTAGCTTGTAGGGCAGGAAAACAAACCAGAACAGAGATACTGCCTTACTACTCTGCTACATTTTTTTTAACTACGTGCATTGAGAGCTGCTGATCACCTACCCTCGTGTATAAATAACAAAGGTGCCTGTCTGACCCTCACAGTTTGGTCCCCTCTATATGCAGATATTTAACAAACAAACAAAAAAATTAAAACCCAACATACACATGTCATTAAAAAATAATTGTTATATATGCATAAATGAATGTTTATCAAGGGGGAATATCCAGCTGGGCTGCTAAATCAAGTGCTTCTATTCCAAATACACTACTGTGTTGAGCCTGTTAGAAAGGGACTATCTAATTCACTTTTAGGGCCTTTTAAAAATAAATAAGCATTTCAAGAAGTACAAAAATTCAACATGCTCCAAGGCAGCTTATATCAGTAGAGCGTATACATTCAGTAACATTATGGCATTCACAACTTTGTTAAGACAGACTATTTTTGTCTCGTTGTTTCGGAGTGCTTCTGTGACAGCACTAACAAGAAAGAGACCTCACTGGGTGCAGTCCGTACTTGTTACGGTTTCTTCTGCACTGGTGAAAATGCATATAAAAGCTGACAAAATTAAGAGACAGTAATAAAAAGCAGAAAGATAGAAAGCGTTAGGAGATACATATGAAGGAACAAGAAGAAGAAATGTCTGGACAGCATCCTTCAGATGAGTATTACCTAACGAAATAGGAAGTCTCAAATAAAAATAAATAAAAATGTTAATGTTTTATCGTGGAGCAAGCATTCTATCTCATTTTGCTCACCTGGGGAGAATTCAGACTGGGGCCCAATTCACAGACTGCCATAAAAATTTAATTCAATGCCTAAGCAAGAAGCTGAGGGTAAAAGCGAACTCCAAAAACCCAGATCTGTTAAGTCCTGAAGTCAAAGCTCATCTTCTGACTAAAACACATTATACGAATTCTACAAGGTATAGCTTAAAGGAGAAAATTGACATTTGCCATGATAGCTTTTCCAGATTTACCAAGACAACTAGACAGGGGGGAAAAAAGCCATGAGAAGACACATCAGAGAGAACGCAACCAAGTCACAGTATACTCAGCTACACAAAGCTACCAAGCCTGGAAAGGGAAATACAAAGGAAACTCTGCAAAGCTCACTTGCTGGAGAACTCCATCATCAAACAACTGCTAGATGCCAATTATGATCAAAACCTCTCCCAGTCCATTCGCAGTGATTTTAAAAGACGATCCTGTGCTTTACTAGGGATTGAATTGATCAGACAAGTCTTGCAAGCTGATCCAGATAAATATCAAAGATTTTTAATTTACAGACAGGTAATTCTGTTGGTGTTAGGCACTTGCATTGTGCCGGCATACCAAAAAAGTGTAATTCAATTAGTGCCCCATTCAGAACGTGCACAGCAAGCAACCTAAATGACAGTTTAAGTCACTTAAAAGACATTTAAGTCATTGATTCCTACAGCAGTTTACAGTCTGAAAGACAAGCCCTAGCACGCAAAGCAGATGAATACACAGAGGAGGCTGGAAGAAAGGGCAAGAATATCAGAGGATACACTAATTTTTGGCTTTCAAGTACTGACTCTCACAATTTCTTTTTGCAGAATGTTCTGAGGAAACTGTACGTGGCATTTAGGGAGCACAACATCAGCTGTTGTAAGACTGATGCATTCGCTTTGAGGCGAAGGAACGAGCCCTCCAGCTCTGCGAACCTGAGTCAGAAATGAAACAGATGCACGTCCCTCAACCGTTCAACACGTCCCCTGCACAACGTACGTGGCCATACCAAATTTGGAATAGTTGCCCCTTTTTAACCTCCACGTGCAACAGCCTCTAAAGCCTCTGTTAACGGTTGACTCTGCGCACAGCAACGCAAATTGCCTGGACAACTGTGCCAACACAACAGCAGACACAAGGAGCTACTGCCCATGACCTGGAGACGCTGATGTCCTTGTTAGTTCCTAGTGATCTTGGACTGCCCCTGCTAGTTCAAATTACCTTGTGTTTGCTGCAGAGAGACTGCACACAGACAATTAACACGGATCAGCTGATGCACAGTAACTTGTTCCTGCAATGTAATTTGTTTAGAGGCTTATGACTTAGGCACACATTAGTATGATATCAATATTTATTATCCTTGTTATTAAACAACAGCCTCGAGCCATGGCTTTCAAAACCAATCTCTTTACTTTCTGCGAAAGGGCTGAGAATCGAGGTGTTCTTGAAAAAGCAATCCTTTGCTCTGGTTATTGGGGCCTTCCCACAAGCGACTGGCTCATGGGCACATCAAAGCTCAACAGCTCTTGTCGTTCCTCTCAACGCTGCCAGAACGCTGCTCGAAGCTTCAGTACCTCTGCTCACTAGGGCAGAATTCTGCCCCTGAGCAGTAAAGAATTTCTGTTATGGACACACAAAAAGAAAAATTCCCAATGTACTGTAGACACCCAAGGGACGTCACTGAAGCTTAAATATGGCCCCAGAGCTAAGACACCATTTGGGGATTAGTATCTTTTTAAGATAAAGAAAAAAAGTTAATTTAAGTACTTGGAGGCAAAAAATACTACCTTAAATAGCTCAGTTTTGCGACACTCTTCAGACTCCAGGCTGAATAAATACTTCCCGGTGTTTCTGAGGTGAGATTTAGGAGACATCTTGAGGTTTGGAATAAAATGTGAATGCAGGCATACGTATAAGGGGGGGAAAATGGCACTCCTGAAGCCCAGCACCGGCACCCAGCCCATGCATACCCTCCCTTGTCCCTGTGCCCATACGGTGTGATATTCCCAAAGAAGGCCACAGCACACAGCGATGAAGTGCTAGCAAATCCCAACAGACTCTGTGGGAGTCTCTTACTTTCCTCCCACATTCTGTACTGCTCTGGACCTGCTTAGCGTAGAGAGACTAGCGTAAATCACTGTGTAATCTACGGAAAAGGGCACAGCCGTGCCAGGTACCTGCCTGGTCTGGGTGAAGGACAACAAAATTGGGGAGAAAAATAGCATCTGGAGTGGCTGTTGCCCACCTGACTGACAGACAAAGATCCATAATGGTGACTACTGTATCTTGGGGGGGGGGAAATTGTAGCAGGTATTATAACAAACATTATTTTAAATAGTCCACGGAAAGGAAAAGGGGCACACATATCAAGCAACCCACCTGAGCAACTCAGTACCTGGAAATGATCAGAACAGAAAGCAAACAGACTGCATCCTGAGAACAACTGAAACCATTAAGGAGAGAGGTGGAGTGCTTTGTGGAGATGGGATCAAAAGAACAAAACCAAATGACAACAGTTTGACATAGCAACAGCTCGAAGGGAAAGACGAAACAACAATCAGCTTCCATGTGTGAATTCAGTTTAAAACATTTTCAACCTCTTTGTGGTATTTACGCGGGACCATACATAAAAGAATAGTTTCAATTTTCTACTTGAATACCATTAAACTAATGTGTAAGTATCTAGAAACAGAGCACAGGATTGCTGACTGTGCTTCCTAGATTTCATTTCCAAGCTAGAGAAGTACCTGATCCCCTGGCTGAATTTTTTATTCTAAATGCATCTAAACATTTCTCTTAAGAAGAGGAGCTTTCAGCAGTCTCTGATTTATCTTACTGCCATACCACAGCTGAGCAGTCAAGGTGAATGCGAGCTGACAGAACCGAGTGGAAGTCGAGTGAACAGCGTGATCAGCTGGCCAAATGGCACAGAGAGGAAAACCAGACCAGCAAGTAGCAGGGTTTAGTCCAGAAACACTTTTCTGCATGGCATACGCCCATTTATAACCTGACCTTTGCCCAATGTGTTTGCAACTATTTCAAACAGAATGTAACCAAGTTTCATTAACGATTGCATACCACTTAAAAGCTTTTAAAAAGAAATAATGGCAGGTAACTGAAAGAATGAAGAAATTAAGCTCCACTGAAAGTAGCAAAGGATTCCCAGTCAAGTGTTAAAACAAAAAAAAAAAAAAGTAATACAGTTAGTACCCTACCGTACCAAGAAACGAGAGAAGGCTTTTCTCATCTTCTGTGCTGCTATCCAGCCATTCGGCCACATCACCAGGAGAAAGAAGACTCATTCTCCAGCCAGAAAACTTTTCCATACAGAAAACAATAAGTGAACGAAGCAGGGTAGGAAGGGTGGGGAGGAGCTGATGGTCTTGGGATTCCAGTACTCCAATTACTGTCTACTCTGACAACAGGAAAGCGTGATCCTGCCCTCTTCTCCCAACCCTACACCTGGCAGCCCATACTGACAACGCAGGAATGGGTGGGAGCAGTAAGTGGGCTCTGTACTTCTTGTCCCTCTGTGTCAGGTTTCAGTCCGAGCAGGAACAGAAAGGCAAAAAAGGGGAGCGGGGAAACCGAGGTTTTAAAATCCAAAAGAGGTAGCAGGTTATGACAGAATCGGTTTAAGTAAAAAGAAGAAATAGGTCTCAGCGCTGAAGAAGCTCCAGTAAGTCAGCACAATAGCCCATCACCTAAATGTAATATATCCCTATCATTTCTTATAGTGTTGGCTTTGTTTGTAGGCTCAGGTATTATGCTTTATGCTGAAAGAAGAAACAGCAAGCTTAGAGGCAATTTAAATACCCTCCCCAGCACCGAAGAGCCTGCATTCCCCTGTTTACAAGCCCTTTCCTGCTCCGGCTATTATAACAGCATCCCAGGCTTTCTTACAATGAATTTGTTCATGCAATGGCAGGTTGATCAATCTGTGAATAGGAAACTCCCACCCCTCCCTCTCCCCTCCTCCTGCATGGCGGCGGCATTGATCGGCAATAATGGAATCCGCTTCTGCCTGCCAACAGCAGCATTAGAGAGAGTGGAACCGCTCCTCTTCGTCAGCGCGAAGCAGCAGCCGCAGCCCCGCTGGGCTTCAGCCCCGGCTGCAGCGGGGCACAGGAGAAAGAGGTAAGGGGACAGCAGCATTCTTGGGGGTTCAGAGAGGTCATCGACACTAACGGTCGGTTATTTATTTAACGCACACACACACAAAGATAAATGGGAAATAATTCTGCCCTGTCTAGACAGCGAGCTTGCTCTGCACAGCTCTGCGATGAAGACTTGTCATTGTGACTTTATGAAGGGTCACATTTAATTGTACAGGATTTATAGCACGTGATTTATTCTACACAAAAGAGCGTTTTACAGGTTTACACATGCAGGAGCAGAGACGAATCCCAGTAAGTGAGGAACTCCTGGGCCCCACAAATCAAAATTGCCTTTGTCCTCAGGGGATGGAGCTGATGCTCTGATCAAACTGCACTCTTTAAAGAGACAGATGCCTTTTGCTCACCATTTTCTGAACCTGTCTTGATTTTAAATAATTTATACAGTTGTCATTCCCTATTACTAACTAGGACACTTGCTGACCACTGACTAAAACCCAAGCCAGAACAGCAACAACAAAAAGCCATTAGATCAGCAAAGTGAAGAAGTAGATACCAACCAACAAACAAAGAAAAAAAGAGCTATCAAGTCCCAGCAGGGAAGAAAATTCCAATTACCAAGACAAACTGTAGCAAGTATTGTTTGTGCAGGACAGATATTTTCATAAAACACCTGCCAAGCAGGGCAGGTGCTACACAGAATGCACAATTCATGCGGGAACACGGGACAGACAGTTCAGGAGTGAGATATCACAGCAGCATGGAAGACTTACACCAAGCAGTCCTCCTGTTCACCCTGAAAAAGTACGTGCCTCCACCCCCAGTACAAACAGAGGGATAAAAATACCAGAAACATCTCCTACATAATACAAAATTCATCAATAGAAAGACATCAGATATATTTCCTACCTAAGCAAAAAAGAGCTGGATGTTTTTTTTTTGACAAAATGAGCTTTTCCAACAAATTTCACTCTGTGTGTGGGAGGATCGCATTTTGTCCAGCTTCTACTAGTAGAATCTTCTTTAAGTCAAGACTGCGCAAACCGATGACGTAAATCTACTTGCAGTAAGAATGGAAATAAAGAACTCTGACAGAAAGGATTACATTGCTATTTTCTTCTATCTGGTTGGTCAATAAAGCAAAAATTTCACCTCCTTCCTCTTAGTTTTCTGTGAAAAAATACTCTGCCCGCAAGCACCTGACCATTAAAAACTAGTTTCATTCGCAATATTAACCATCAACTCCATAAATAATAGGTTCTAGAGAAAACAAAGTTAAGAGTATTGATTTCCCATGAACGCTCACCAATTTTGCATCCCTTCTAGGAGTACAGATTGCGTACAGATCCTGTTTTCCTCCCTAGCTGCCTCATCTTGTGTCATAATTTAGCTTTATTCATCCTTTTCAATGTATTATAATGTTCCTGGTAACAGGGGAAGTATATTAAATATCAAATACGAAGCTGTCTTGTTGGAGTATTTTAAAATATGGGGACATTAAAAACTTTGTAAAAAACGGAGGCAGAACCGGCAAAGACTTCAGTCTGGAGGACGTAACTAGGAACTGAAATGGCAATAATGTTCTTCATATGCAGACCTTTCCTGTGCATTAATATTGCTGGGCAACACACAGAGGGGAGAAAACCCGCATAAATACTTCCCTGTTATTTATCTCTTTTTTGTGTGGTTTACCAGGAGACAATATCATGCAGGAAGCCCGTCTGCCATGGACTGCCAGGAGCCGGAGATACGCATCAGAACAAAACCAGGAACTGAAAATTCCTTGTAAGTCAGTCACGAACACACACCCATTAGAAATCCAGCAACAGGTAGATGCAGAAGAACCACTGACATCTACAAACACTGAATCCATCAAATTTAAAAGTAGAAATAATGATTACCATCATCTAACCTGACTTAAAACACCTTTAGAACATCACCCAGTTACTCTCAGCCATTCACTGCATTATTTCTAGCTGAACAAAGACTCGTCTTCCAGAAAAAAAGCCATTTGATTGTAAACAGACACTGCAAAGACATAAAGAACCAGTCTGCCTCCTTGGTAAGCTGTTCCAACAGTTAACTCCATTCCTGCTCAGTAATTTGCTCCTTAGTTCCAAGAATTAATTCATCCAGCCTCATCTCCCAACCACTGGGCACCGGTTGACATTTGTATGCTTTGATACTCTCCATTATCAAACGCTGGTATTGGAAACATCCTCCCTGTTTACATCCTTTGAATACCTCGTTTCAAACCACCACTTCAAAAATATCTTGAAACTCCTCTGTAGCACTGATTTTAATTTTTGAACCTGTCAAGAAAACCAGAGACTAAACTTGCTCCACGACTGCAGGAGGGATGTAGTGGTGGTCTCTCGGTAAAGCTTGCCACAGGCAGAAAACCCACTATGAATAGCTTCTTAAATTTGTCTTCACCTTAAAGCAGGTCTTGTGCTCTGGAGGTTACCAAAAGCTTGTAAAAAGTCTTGTCCACATTTTCCAGGATGGCCAGTTTTTGAGCTAAGCTGCAAATAAGCACGAGAGGAATATTCAAATCATGACTAACTTATTTTTATGCTGTGAGACTGGACTCATGGTACCTACACTGGAAAAAAGCTGGTTGAACCAATGCAAATAGAGATACAAATTGCTCTACCGACCAGCACGGAAGCATGCAAAATGTGAAAATATGGAAAGGTGGAAGGGATCAGTAAAGCAGTAACACAAAACTCCCAAACCAGGAGTAAGCAGCAGCTAATCTCTGCCTTGACACACTGCTGTTTTCCAAAATTAGCACCAGTAGCCGTAGAGCATAGCAGGTGAAAACATGAGAAAGCTCCTTCATAGCATTTGGGTTCATCTCCCTCACGCCCGAGCTCCAAAAGCAGACAAGTCCATAAGGCTGAAATTAAACCAAGCCCTTATGTTTTGGAAACTTTCATATAAACTAATCGTTTAAAACTTGCATACATCCCCAACTGGTAATTCTTTGCAGGACCATCAGCGACTGAGCTTCTGCTCCTGTCTGCAGTTGTCAGAAATGTCACCCTCCTACAGCTCCAATTTTGAAACCCATGAAGCTAAGCAGATTTGCCATCTCGTGGATTTAAAAATTAGCATTCTTGATAAGTGAAACTACACAGAAGCATGAGTGCCCAGATTTTTCTACAGGAACTTTAGTAAAAGATAATTCATAATATATGCAAATAATAGAGCACAGATGCCTTCTGATGCAGATGCTTTGTAAGCACAAAGTCGCGGTAGTATTATAAATCATAACGTATTAATGTTCTCTGTGTGAGGCACTTACAAGAAGAGGAAAAATGGATCCCACTTGCACAAGGGACAGACTCTGACGGACTGATTGATGGATATTGCTATAGTCAGTAGATGATATCTTCACAGCTGTACACTTTAGACATCGTACACCCAAGTCATTCTTATTAAAATGTTTTACAGTTAATTTAGGAGTGAATCAAGATAGGATATTTGCGCACTTGAAAAATGAAATGTTCCCTTCAGAACAGGGACACAGCGGGTAAGGAGAGGGCAACTTTTTCACGAAAAGCAGGCAAGCAGAGACATATAAAATAGCTTGCTGAGGTGCAGCACTAGTTAATCCACAAGAAACAATAAACATCCGCTTCCCTAACCCCTGGATCAATGTCATATGTACCAGACAACAGTACTCACCTCTACGCTTGTCCATTAGGAAATAAGAAAAGTTATTGGAGTCATTTTGCCCCAGGAAAATGCCAAGCAGTAATCACTTTCCAATCCTATTCAATGCCACAGCACAGAATGAGCAAGCTAGCTTGAAAGTAAGTTTTCCAGACATCTAAAAATGTCAATTCTATATGCAAAAGGCTCTGTTTCCTGCATTAAATCATTTTAAATGCCTATCTACAATGAAAGTCATTTTGCCTTGAGAAGTGGTACTACAATAGAACAGCCCTCTAACCACGCTATAATCTAGTTCGAGAGCATCCGGATGGACAAGGCCGAGCAACTCATGGCGTATTACGGAATCATGGTGAAAGGATTCACAATCATTCTGTGACACGGATAACTTTCAGCTGAAGTTAAATAAGCAAAACCAGTGTGTAATACCATGACACAATCCTATGAACAAGCTATGAGCAGCAGAACAGTAACACTCTGTTGCAACGTAAATCAATAGCAGATTTATGTCAGACATGAGAAGATGTGTATAGCCCCGCCGGAGCATGGCACAAGAAAGGGCAAAATGCCCTTTCTATCAGAAAAAAACCTGATGGACACTCAGGCCTCTCTCTAAGCCAGCCCTTTCTGTTGTGGAAAGTGAAACTGCGCTGATGAAGCGCCAGCCCACACATACACATTATTGTCTAGTATTTTATGCTTTCAGATTGCTTAATGAAGTGATTTTAGCACAGTCAGTGATCTTTAGCACTCACTCTCAAATGCTCTCATCCAGCTGAAGATGAATACCTCTACATGCTACAGCACTGAGGCAATATTATCTTTTACCAGGGTAAGAGTTCCTCTTGCTTTCCAGAGTGAACACCACCAGCCTTCCAAGCCTAGCTGAGATCAGAGATGTTAACCTAGTGGTTACTCAGGAGGGAAGCAGAGCAAAGAATTTCCTAAATAACAATTGCTGGAGCAGTGAGGAATCCAGGGGCAGCGAAAGCTGTGCCTGCTGACAGCCTGTGAAGATAAATAGGGACAGAAAGGCTCCAATTGAAGGTGAGAAAAACAACAAGCCTTAAAGTTCTCTGGTATATAATAATACAGGCAAGAGCTCCCTTGTACAAGTGACATTTTAAATAACATCAGGAAGCGATTTCCACACTTTGTTTTGACAGGGCATTGGAGACAAACAGGTCAGCAACTGAAATGAAAATCTAAACTAAACCCAAAGGGGCTAGCCTTTATAAAGCTCTTCTGCGCCCACGGAGCCCGTCTACCAAAATCATCTGGCCTCTTGGCTGGCTATTCATGCTTCACCTTTAGGGAAACTGAGCAGCAAGTCCCTACCACAAGCACTTCAAAAATGGCTCAACACGCCAAGTCTGGCCACGGGCCTCAGGCAAAATTCACTGAAGTCAGTTTACTTGGACACAGAAACAACACTTATCAGCATGGCAGTTTGCTTATACTTCCCTGGCAGTATAAAGCTACACCTAACTGCCTGTATGAATCTAATCAACGCTTCAAGATCTCTTCCATAATAGCAAGTTATGTCTTAAAAGACCTCCCATTACATCGTGTTTCCTCGGTGCATATGAACTATTTTGAGGATGCACAGTAACTTCAAATTACAGACATGCTTTTCAGGTTAAAGAAAAAAAGCCTTCAAAAGCCTATGAAGCTACTCGCTAAGGAGCTGAAGAGTAAACTACTTTTAGAATACCTCTTCAATTTTTCCATAATATTTTCCTCCTGAACATTCTAACACAACAAACAAGGTGGCTTTTTTTAGAAGGCTGTGAAGGATGTCTGCCCCAGTTCCCTCTCTAAATCCCAGTACTGTGTTTTCCTGGCAAAACTGATGCAAGACACTAATGCTGTAGGGGCTGGAGATGAATTCTTCACGTTTCTAAATGCACCTGCCCACAAAATTAAGTTTTGCTGAGTCTAAGACTACACACCCCTATACTTTCCCCCCCAGGCTGCATTAATAAAGAGATACTTGAAGAGACAGAAGACTGGGAGTCAAACCATCAGCTGAAGATCAACAGAGCGAGTTGTACCTGCGCCACAGAGAACGTCCAGCATCTATCTAGAGCCTGAGAAGGTAAGCACAGAAGGAACTATCCTGCTGCTCACATACAGCAAGAAAGACGCAGTCTTAAATGATGTTTAAAAAAATACTGTAATTGAGGAGTAGGCAAATTACTGTGATTTTATTTCTTGGGCATGTTAACCCTAAGTAAGCCAGCTCCAAACATCAGAACTAGCAATAGAAAAGTTTTACTACTATAGGTCAAACCGCCCTGTTACTGTTTTCCATTTTCCCATGGAAAAACACTTTGCCAATGTTACAAAACAGTGACCCAGCCAGAAGCACTAAGAGCTCTGACAAATATTTCTGCTGGAAACTGCTGGATTTTCAGAACTTCACTGATGAAGCAACCATGGAGTTTTTTTTTCCCCATTTCCACACCAACTTTATTACATTTTTGTACTCAGTCCAACTTCAGGTATCCTCAGCACAGCCAAGGGATTCAGCTAAGTTATGCTGCTAGCAGTATGGTAGTTTGTAAGCATTTATTAATGACTACTCTAAAAACATTAAGCTAATTTATTTCCAAATTAGGGCAAGACATTATTTACAGAGTCATCCACTCTGGAGTGCCTTTCCAAACTGTGAGCCATATGCCTCATGTAAACAGACATCTTGTATTAAAGGATGAATACATCCAGCTATATATTTAATAAGCACTATGTAAAGACTACTTAATTCCTGATGCTGGTATTCACGTGACGAAGTTTTTCCCCAAGAATGTGTTAATGAAGAATACCTTCTATATTCTTTCCCTCCAACCAAAAACTTGGGGTGTTCAAAACAAATAGCAGACTCAAAATGTCCTGAAAACATGGAGCTGTAAAAACCAACCAACTCCCACGCTTACCCAGATTCGCCAAGCACCAAGATCGCTGTGGAAGCCCTTGCACAGTAACACTGTGGAAGTCACAGCTCAAATTGAATCCAGTCTCAAGCACTTCAATTTAAGCACCTCCTTCGCACATCTGAAGATCCAGCCCAGAAATCCAAGAGCTCCTCCATCTTCTAAAGCAGTATGAAAGAGGGATGGGGAGTGACTTTTTAACTTTGATACTGGTAGGACTGAAGTTGTCAGTGTCTCAAGTGGTGTCAGCATCACACTGTTGTTTCTGAACAAGGATTTCCGAGAAATGCAAACTTCAAATATGAGTGCAGCTTAAACATGACCAAGACGAAAATTAACAAGAACAAACACTATTTTTGTAGAGCTACTGAAGGAAAATAGTGTTTTGGAGAAAGCAAAAACCAAGTACAAATATTTGCTAACATCACAAAAAAAAAAAAAGGCAATACAGCTTCCTTCCTTCTATCCCCCCTGACTTGCATCACTCGGGTATTCCAAGGAAAAAAAATAAAAAAAATAAAAAAAATCAACCTTTCCAAGCAAGGAAAACCCAGATACAGCTCTGCTGGCTGCACTTCCAAGTCTCTCAGGTATTAAGAAGAAGGAAAAAAGAAAAAAGTACCTGCCCAGAAGCCCCACTGCCGGCAGGCAGTAAGCTGCAGCACCCGCTCCTCCCTGCCCTGGCTCCAAAGGCACAGAAAGTCTTGCTTAAGCCCTTCAGGTACAGCAGCACTGCTATTTTACAGATGATCTTAGAGGCCCTTCAGATTTTATCTGTTCTAAGTCATTATAAAGGAGCTTTATTAGAAAGACAGACAAGGAGAAGCACTTCACGTATGATGGATTTGTCAGAAATTATACTGGAACGCCATGGAAAAACTATCTTTCAAGTAATTCTTCCCAGTGCTTGTAATGTAACTGATAGGGACAGGTACAGTACAAAGAGTAGGCAATCTGACAGGTCATTACTATCCTCAAGGACTCAACTGCTCGATCCTTTGCACTTCCAGATGCTGACGTGCTCTGAATTGTCAGAAAGAGAAATCAAGCCGGCAGGTTTTCTGGGGGAAGGGGACACCTTGCACTAAGCTGTCCTCCAGGCTGCTACCGGGACAGCAAAGCACTTTCCCATTAGCGCTGCGGTCAGGCATGGAAAGGGGAAACAACTTTTTCTGCTCACCCTGCGGGGCAAGCACTTTGCACAACTCGTGTCTTCACAAGTGCTGAATTTTGCCCAAATTCTGAAAAAAATACAAGTGAAAATAACTGATTAAGGCAGTTCTGTTGGGTTACTACCATCATTCATGTTGGTCTCTACTATTGCTTTCTGACATACTGTATTTCCTTGGGCATACACTCTCAGCTGGAGCAGGGAAACAGCCAAGAACAATTTTTCTTTAGAAAAATTAAAAAGATTCTTATTTGGATGACATCTCCAACAAGCAAACAACAAGCAAGTTGGGGTTTCGGTGCTGGTTAGTTTGGGGGCCGGGGTTGCCTTCTATGAATAGACATGATCACATTATAGATGACAACATTTTGAGAAAAACAGTTTCAGATGAGAGAGAACTAAATGTTTTATTATTTAGTCTGCAACATTCTGGTGCCATCAGAATGCGTAAGACTCACACAGATGGCTTCAAAGTATTTTGGGAAGCGATTCAACATGATTAATAGATGATATCCTACTGACCATATGATTTCTTAAGCTGCTCATCAGATCACCTAAGAATCACCACACCATCCCATCAACTTATTTACCCTCTCCCTACAAGGTTTCATCAAGGTTACGTAGCACTCCCACAACAAGTTCAACTTGCTTATTTCCAGCAGAAACTGAATACCGTCGGGTCTTGCAGAGCAGGGTGGAGGGTGCCATGCCAACAGGGAGCTTTGCTCCACCCTGAGGTCACTGCCTGCTCCCTTCGCATCTCCAGAAACCACAGCTTCGCCAACATCATCAAGTGGGAGTCGAAATCTCCTTGATTGGCCTAATTCACAATAACTGGCACCTCTAACACCAGATAACGAGACAGAAAGCCACCAACAAAACCCTGTTACTGTCTGGTAGCCCAAAGGCACGCAGCTTGCACTCACCAGGTATGTAGCAGCAAAGCAGGAGCATTCTGGAGGACGAGTGGTTATGGCCAGCAACATGCTTTCCTACCCCTGCCTATGAATCATGTGGTCTCCCTCCCTCTTGCTACTCCGTTCCACCTGTGTTTATAGGAATACTATGTTAATCTCTCTGTAAGCATCAAAACAAGGCAACCGCCAAAGCCCAAGGCATCTCCAAACACCAGAGATCAGTACAAGAAAGGCAGTACATGAAGGATTTTTTTTAATCTGTTTCCAAATTAGGGACCAAATTTAGTGGTGAAGCAAGGAAACACCGCAAGGTAAAGAGACTGTATAGTTTAGGGATTATTTACAGGGGCATACCAAGCCCTCCATCTTGTGGACATGGGCTTAATTTCTGACTCTCGCAACATCTTGAAGATTCTTCTTGGGCACTCTGGTGAGAGTTTCCCTGGAGAATACAGGTGACATTCTAGAGTGACCTTAGGACGTAACAGAACAGGGATTTAAGAGCATGCATGCTGTGAAGGCTGGCATTAGAATGACACTGTATTTTGTACATTTGACATTTTTTTCTGTAGCCATTACCCTGGGAATCAAACAAATGCGGAGACAATTATAGCCTGTATTCTAGAAAAACAACCTGGCCTTCACAGTTTCAGCACGACTGAGCTTGCAAATCTGCCTGAAGCCTACTTCAAAAAGGATCAAACCAAGTTTTGCAGTCATGTTTACCACAACAATTTCAGCACCATTTCCCATTAAATCCATTACATAGTGGAAGTCTGCTGACCACTTTTGAAACCGTAAGCGCTGAGTGTAGTTGCATCATTTGCTTGCTGGTTTCTTGTGCAGCTTTCCCTTCTCCCTTACTAGAAGCAGTCACCCATACATGTAGAAAATTAAATGGAAGGGGATCATTAGGTCTCCCTGCTGCCATTGGCCCAGTTTCAAACCCCACCATTATCAGCTCTCCTAAAAAGCATTTGTGCTGTCTGATGCCAATTAGCCAAGAAATCTCGATAAAAGGAAGTATTCCCTTTGTGGAAAATTTAAGTTTTAAGAAGGTATGTACCTCTAAGGGCTGGAAAATGAACCTGTCTCTGGATGCCGACAAACCATTTACAAATGCTGTCCATACCCTATATTTTGCTGCATCGCAGAATTCTCTGACTTCCAGTATTCAGGGAGCAAGTCAAGCCTCACTATGCCCCTATCTCCTGCTTGTATACAAATGAAGCCCATTTGTTCCCATGAGCTTTAAAGAGCCATGACAGATCTTTCTGACAGAAGTCACCACAAGTATTCGTTACAATTACCCCCTCCCCACAGATTTTCAGAGAGAGAAAGAGCGAGAGCACCCACCGAGTATGAGATAAAGCTAGGCACAACATGAAGAATTTGCAGGAATGTAAGCTGCTGCTCACGTCTGCCTGCCAGAACTCCCCAGTATTGTATTTTTAATTCACTACCCTATTAACATGTTAATCGTGTGGAAGAGCCCCAAAAAGAGACAGAAAATTCTAAAGGGTACCTCTCGGTAACCACCCCAAAAATCACCTCAGTGAAACTCGGAAGGGACTGGGATTGTGTTGCCTTGAGCTTTTCTGATCAGTTTACCGAAAGTTTGCTCGTTTTTGAAAGAAATGCATGCTTGTCCAAAAAAAGGCTAAGGCAGAAGGTTTTAATTTTCTGATCATGTAATTCAAAAGCAGCCGCAGAAACCACCTCATTGGTTCAGGCTCACAAAAACAGTCTCTCCAAGTTAGCAAATTAGTATTCTCCCCGGTCTACAGATGAGGAGGAAAATGACTAAGGACTTCATAATCAGTACCTATTAAAGGGTGTTTCCAAGGTAGAAAAAAAATTAACTCGGGAGATTCCATTCCTGGTTTCCTTAGAAGACATTTACTGCTTTTGTAGCTGCTGAAAACTGTTTAACTATATCAAAAGGCACGAAATTTCAATGCTTTACAGCTTGCAATCACTTAACAATACGTTTTAAGAGAAAAGCTGCTAGAAAAGCGAGCAGCATTACTGAAGCAGTGTCCTTTATATTGAAAAGAGAATAAATCCTCTTGTTTTTACGAGCAACCTGTAGGATTCCCTGAACTGCTCCAATTTACCATCACTTGCTGGAGGACAGGAAGCAAGGCTGGCAACATCAAATGCTGGAAACATCACACAGTGCCAGCCACGGGTAAACACCGAAAAATCTTCCCACAGTGTGCCCTTGGAGAATGATGTCTGGCCTTATCCAGAAATCCAATGTCATATAAAAATGTACTGACTTCTATTAGGTAAGTAAAGCTTTTTAGGGAGAGGGAGAACGGTAAACCTAATGATTTAATTAGCAATAAACTAGATTTTTAACTTCAAAAGCCATTACAAAAAAGTGTTTCTCATCTTCGCATCTACATGACATTTGAATACTAACATGTACTTTCTGTACTAGTGAGCAGAAAAGTACCAATAATCCAATTTTCTGTTCATCGCATTAAATCCATGTAAATATCTCTTCAAAAACCTATTTATAAAACCAAAATAATGAAGAAAAGACTTGACGCATACATGCAACATGGAAAAAAACCCAAACTCCAAGTCTCTGGTTGCTTTAAGTCTAGTCACTTTAAATTCGCAGCCAAATACCTATCTGCACCCTACCCTCAGCGGCAATACGGCAGCAATACAGTCCCCTGTTCGCATGGCCCGTGTCAGGAGGGATCTCTCACCTGTGAACTGCATTCTGCGGTAATCCTAATACCTCTACCATGGTCAAGCCAGCACGCCAACCAGAAAGTCGGCGTAGCCTCTGCAGACTTCTCTCCCGCGCTCTCTTTCCTCTGCCTCAGACGCTTTGGAATGCAGAAAAGCCAGAGCCGAAGCCCGTCGAGTGCAAGCCTCTCCGTTCAGCTCCTTGGCTCGAGTTGAACAATAGCTGCCCTTCGGTCACTCGCTTTCCCTCGCAGGGGATGGGACGCGCACCGTCCTCCCTGCAAACAGTGACAGAATCTGCCCGGGATGGGGAGACGCTTCATTTTTTCCCGTCCCAAGGGAGGGTGGGGGAGCTGAGAGACGGCGCGAGCAACCCAGGGTGGGGTGGAAGGGGGTGTGGGTAGGAGGAGACTCCTGTTAGGCAAAAAGACATCCGAGGCTGAGAAAATTTGGGGATATCAAGCAGCTGACTCCAAGTCTAAAATCAGCTACGGGGAAACTTAAGAGGCTGATATCACTGCATACGCTGCCCGGACTACAAGAAACCAGCCAAGATGAAAACATGGTTTTGTCAGCCGAACAAGGAAATAACGCCTGAATGTGTCTGACAAAACTGCGCTTTATTTGAAGATGTTATCCTACTTCAAATATTTCTACAGCTTAGGAAACACACCAAAAAAGCCCTGGAGAGTCACTGAAACAAACAATGAACGCGTGTGTGTTCCCTCCCCTTGTTTTCTGAACTGCCTTCCTTTATTTTTCCTTCTTTAAATTCCATCTAAGATCTATGGCTTTGAAAGTGAAATGGTGAAGTCCGAGACCAAAAGCTTTTTCCTGAGCTCTGTTCTTTTTTATTTTAGAAGTGCTAAGAGCTGAACTTCCAGGTACAGCATTGCTCTAAAATAAAAAGACAAAAGCTGCTCTTTCAGGCGCAGCAGCAAAAACCCACACCATTCGGTCACCGCTGCCATCATAACGTCCCTTATACATCATAACGCCCCTGCTGAGAACAGCGTGTCAAGCTGGAGCAGTTGAAAAGTCCACGGTTTGAGCCCCAGCAGAGCCCACCTGCCAGCCGGGGACTGGAGCAGACAAGCGCACACACACGAGGAATGCAGAGTTGTTCAGCCTGTTGCTAAACTGGTGAAAATTGTTCACGCAGAGCTCAGAGGGCGCACGCTCTCTCCTACCTTCTGCAGTCCGTCCGAGGCAGGGGGGTGTGTGTAGGGGGTTGGTGAACATACCTATTTTACTCTAATTTTGCCACCTATTTGTAACACAGTATTCTCCTCTGATTCAGTCCTTTTTTCCAGTAATGCTAGCCATCTCCTTTTTTCTCACTGCATTACTTCAGAGGAGCTTCTGTACATTCTCAGGCAACAACCACGCACACCCTCACAGTGCTCCCCTGGAAGGGAGGGTAGCTTTGGTCACCCTACCCCCTGCCAAGGCCCACGTGAGAAATCTGCGTGAAAAGCGCGCCGTAGCCCTTGGGAAAGAAACTTGTTGAGTGCGTGCTGGAACAATACTGACTGCAAAATAAATAACAGCAAAATTACAATCGCTCCCTCGCCCTCTAAAGCCAAGCACTAAACTACACCCGGGGAGCCTGCACCAAGATTAGCACTAGAACAGAACAGCAGCTCAAAAAACAGAGGTCCCCCCAGAAAACCCCGTCACTAACAGCGGCAGAACAAACTAAACAGTCCCTCTAAGAGACAAATGGATTTGACCTGCTGCTTAGAAATGCCTAATTACCGGAAACAGTAGGGCAAAACGAACGGTCCCATGATCTCAGTTGAGCCAGATTCTGAAAAAAGGCAGGAACAGCTTCTAAGCGATTGCAATCTCCTCTCTCTCACCACCCTCGCACCGCAAAAAACCAAATACTCTGGTAATTACACAGAAGACTTCATTCCAGAGCACTGTACCAATTACAGGCGCAGCACCACAGAAAAGCATCACTCGGAGGGTGGAGCAACATCAGACAACCCATGTATACCACAGGGCACGACAGAAGAGATGGAGAAATCAAGGACCGGGACATTAAAGTTAGTCTGTCCAGCCTCTTCAAAGAGTTCTAATGCTTTTATGCGCAAATCCCAGCGCTTTCTTTCCCCCCCCCCTTTTTTTTTAAAAAAAAAGTCTGATCACATTTCTGGTTTCTGTTTTTTGTTTCCGTGTTTTGCTCTTTTGTTTCACATCCTTTAGGCATCCTTTGTTTTTAAATCAGGTTCAAACAGAAGGGTTAAACTTCGGATCCAGCTCTGAAATAAGGCCATAATCTGCCTGTTTCTTCCAAAGAAGCCATTTTTAGTGACTTTGGAAGGTTCAGTCCTAGTATCTATTTTTGTCAACCCTATAACTTGCTGTACTGACCTCCGAATAAGATTTCTGAAATGCTGAAGGAGTTGTCGGACTCAAGCAAATACTGAAGACTTACGAAGAGATAGTGAATTATGAAGATATTAAAAAAAAAAGGGGGGGGGGATAAAAGGCAAACCATACAAGTACTTTGAAGAACTCTAGAAATCTACCCAGTTTCATGAACTTGAAATGCAATTTGCAAAGTCTAAGAATAAAAGCTGTTTCCAAAAAGACTGTGACACTGAATAAAGATTATAGAACCGCCTCCTGATAACATCACCATGTGACTTTTGTTCAAATAATCAATCTTCTGACAAATGTAAGATTTGACTTTGCACAAAAAAGGGCCTGTTGGATCGGAAGAACAGGAGGTTGCCTCTCAGGATCTCAAGAAAAAATGTCAGCACAACGAATTAACCAGCTCCTGGCCAGCTCTGCTGCCTGTGTGCAGACCAGGTATGTTTACAGCTTCTCTCTCTGGAGGCAGTTGCTGAAGAAAGCTCTCAGCAGAGGAGAAGCACTACAGCAGAACAGATAAAAAGAAAGTAACTGAGACTTGAACCTTTTTTTGGTTAAAAATCTAAGTTTTAAATGTAAATCCATTTCTTTTAGTATAAATCATTTACAATTAAAGGTGAGATGTCGACTTAACGTCTGTCTTCCTCTGATCTATCTGAACTACCTAAAATTAGAAATACGCATGAGAACACTCAGCTCGCAGAAGACTTCTAAAATGCCAAATTACGCAGGGAGAGAAGCTACTAGAAAAACGTTTTACTGAACAGTCCCTTCATATATCCAGCACATTCCAGGTTAACTTATCGAAAAAAACCAGTTGTGTCTATCCAGCAAAGTTGCCATTACTTTGTCTGATACAAAGGACTCAGAAATTAATTTAAAAACTGGAAACATCATTAGCTTTTCTGACATCTTAGAGCACTGAGAATCTCAGGAAGTTCATATTATTGTAATATGCGCTGACTATAGCTTGTTTATCAGGAAAAAGTACTGCATTCAACTCACACACCTACATTGATCACATTACCACCAAAAGAGGGAGGGAGAAGCGACACAACATGAGGACGGTATTTCAGTGCGGATCCTCTTTTTTCCCCACAAATATCCAGATGGATGGAAGGCAGCACCCACATAGTCAGGACTGTCCCCCCAAGCCCCGGCTGCTGCTGCCCCATGCCAGTGCATGCAGAGCCCAGGGCGGTCGAGGGGTCGGGAATGAAGGTCTGAAGTTGGAAAAAGGGGTGAAGGGAAGGTGGTGGTTTACGTTTCGATGCTCCTAAGTTATTTAAATTGGCAATAAATTAAATTAGTTTTCCCCAAGTCAAGCCTCATTTGCCCATGATGGTGATAGTAAGTGGTTTCCCTGTTGTTCTCTCCACCCATTCATCCTATTTTCTCCCCCCGTTCTCTTGAAGAAGGGGGTGAGAGCGGCTGGGTGGGCAGCCAGCAGCCGGCCAAGTCAACCCACCACCACATGCTTTACCAGGAGACGGAATAAAACATCCCTTCCAGAATTCAGAGCCTCTGAAATCCAACAAAAATCATTCTTTAAATCCTTCCTGTTTGCTCGCGGGTGGAACAGTTAATATCTCACCCTCACTGTCAATGCAAGACCAGCACACTACTCTGACAATGCTCAAAAGCAACCCGTCCCTGGAGTCTCCATTAAGGTTTCCCAGCCTTTAGATCAGCAATCCCCAACACAACCTGCACCCAAAGGATAACGAAGTTGAGCGCAAAAGCAAAGCACTTGTTATTTGCATGACAGCAGTATCTTTGGGTCAGCAATGTTGGTGCTCTAGACTTCCCTGCTACTGGTTTAGCTCCTACACGCCACGTAACAGTGGGAAAAAACCATCGGTGAGGAACAAGCGAGATGACTGGAGCTTTCAACGGTCAGATTGTCACCTAAACTACATCAGACTCGCTGAAAAAAAGGTTGCTAGTCAAGGAAATATAGTTCCATTCAAGATGGGGGGGAGCAGAAAACTCTTTCAGTTCTTCACTGGATAATGCACAAGATCAAGCAGTCTCAAATATGCATCAAGAATTATGAGCTTGTAGCCAAAAGCACTTTACTGGACACCGAGTTAAATCTTAATGGACACTAATCACTGCTAGAACGTAGAGTCCTCTCCGTCTCCAAGGCTTCTTTTGGGAATCGGGGATTTGCTTGCGACACAGAGGTGCCTGTTAGAAGAGTTTCTGATGAACTCCAGCAGAGTTCAACAGCCCACTTTTCCTCTGTGGCTTTATTATTTTTCTTTTAAGTAAATTATCGCTCCACTATGCTGCCGAAACATTTTTTGTCTGTTTTGCAGATGAAAATCATGGTTATAATTCTTTCCTCCCCTTGTGCTATGAAAGAGTGATCACTTACAAAAGGGGTAGCAGGTTAGCAAAACAGCCAGTAAATGCCTGAATAAGTCTACTTTAATACCTACACCACCTCATATATTATGAGCCTTTTTATTTATGCATCGATAAAACGTAGTTCATCCCCAGGAGGTGTGTCGCTGCCCCAGTGAAGTGTAAATATCACAAGATGGCACAAGAAATATCGAAAACTCAGCTTCTGTTATTTATTTTTTAAAAACTCTACTTGTCTACTTCCCAGAGGTACTGTGGAGATTAATTAGCTCATGCTCGTAGACTATTCTGAAGATGCAAGAACATTGCTGCTTGACGGAAAACAAATATCCTGAGGTCTTGCACGGAAAAACCCAATATATAACTGACAATGGATTTCTTGCCCCATTATAGCTTTCTTAGCAAGTTCTGCTTCTAATTAGAAGGAAGAAAATCCCCCAAAACTTTGGATCCTGGGGCAGCAATGTCAAACAGCTCTTCAGCACTTTTTCTGCAGATGTATAAAAGCCTTTCACAGAACACCTTCCGAGACATTTCAGCATGGGCAGCTCAGATGCGCAGATGGAAATCCGCCAAAGGCCGCAACACCAATACATAATGTGAAAACAAAAATACAAAGATTCACAGGTTTCCAGCTCTCTAAAGACAAGATACAGAGCAGCTCACCAATTATTATAGTATGATACCAGCCAACCCTTCTTTCCCATATTCACTTGTTATGAGAATGTCCAACATACAACGATGTGGAGAAAGTGTGCTGAGGAAAGGGGGAGGTGTAAGCAAAGAAAAGACTGATTCAGACTGCCTAGAAACAACACACGAGCAAGGAAAAAAAAAAACCAGAAGTGGCAGTCACATTTTTCAAGTTTCATCAAAATAAAAATTGTGATGGTTATACTACTCAGCGTAGTGTACTTATTTAAAACATATCTATTTCTTTAAAGTTCCTGGAAGCATGACTTGAACGGTCCTCCAGAAGGAGGCCGCTTATTTCCCGCTGTTGTACAGGCTTGTGCATCAAATCCCTTGTGTGTATTTTTCTTGTTTTGAAGTTTGGACTATAACAAGTTTACATAAACACATGAATGCTACAGAAGTGGATGAACTTGTAACACAATGTACGCATAGCTAACATGAGATAGGAAACTTAAGGCTGTGCCTAGGACAGAAAAATGTGCAACCCTAGTGAAATAGTTTTCAAAAGCGAGTCCTGAGCCCTAACTGCGACGCACAAAGGCATACCAGCAGCAGTTCAAGTAACAGTAGCTGTAAGAATGTGAGAGCACAGACTCCAGCGGTGGCACAAGTGGGTAGCAACACAAGCTCCTCTGAAAATCTCGCACAGCCCTCGTTCAAATCTCTGCTGCCTCGGCGCTCCTGTTCCTGTAAGTGCCCTGGCTAGGTCAGAGCTCACACGGTGAGCAGCTTCGTATCACACCCCAGCCGCTCTAACTCCAGGCTGCTACGACGGCTGAGCGCGGCAGTGGAAACAATCTGGCTCGCCTACCGTCGTTAAGCAAAACGCTCCCACCATCTCCTTTGTGTTGGAGCCATCCCATGGCTGCAGGAACATCTGCCAGATCAGGTTCAAAGCTGAGCCATCAACCCAACATGTACGTGAACGTGATTTCGCTGCAGGAAGTCGAACCAATTCACCTGGCAAGCATGCGATAGAACTGGCACCAAGTAGGGTGGTAAAGCAGGGAGACAAGAGTGTGCACCTTCCTGTACAGTGGGGAGAACCTTGTATATTTAATTTCACACGTAATCCAATTTCATAAATATTGACATTGTCAAGTATCAATTTATGCTAAAGAAGTAAACTGATCAGCAACTAATTCCAAACACACCAAAGTCTGAAACAGATTTAATTACATCAGCATTCTTAAATATAGTTCAACAGTTCAAATTAGCTCTAGACACAAGACTTAAGGAAATTCAGGCTGTAGGAAGGAAGGTTAATTTTCCAGTAAGTATTAAGCTGGTTGTTACTGAAGGAAAAAAGGCAAGTATACATGGTTGGATGAAGTGTAATTACTTTCTGCCACAAGATCAAACAACTACAAAAGAGAACCTCCAAAATTTAACAATCCACAGTGAGTTCATGCATGATTTAAGGTAGATTTCTCTACAGAATTTCATAACTAGCTTGTTGTTGTTGAGAAAACTAAGGAAAATGATAGCTTCCTTCATAACAAACTGAGGTTTGGTTAGAACGCTGTCAACAAATCTGCCCCAGATGGTCCAAGAGCTACCAGTTCTTCGCAGTTACCACATTGCACAACATGCTCTACTTATAAAGTGTTCTTTCTGCTCACATAGCAAAATTTTAAAATCTCTAAAGTGACTTTTTGTGTGTGCTGGAAGTAGTCGTCAGGGATACAATAATACATGTCCGAGGGGAAAACCACCCCTAATGGATTATGTGTCCATACTAGAAAGTTAAGATTATGTCTTCATACCTCTGTTAATCCCTGCTCTAAAAAGCTCTAAGATCTAAACAGATAAGACCTGCTTCGTGACGCAACTTGGCTTTCAGCACAGATGATCTGTGTCCAAGGGAATAAAGTTTCAGCAGCATTCACAACCAAATAAAATCCCTTGGCTTCGCTTGCGTTACAGAAGAAGAAGATAGCAGCTTGGCAATTTTCTGTAGACAAATAACTCCAATTGCCCAGGGGGAATGTCACTGAGATCCAGCCATCCTGTTTGTTACATCTAGCCTCCCTGGAGTCAGTTTTAATTTCAAGCAGAGTTGTCTAAATTCTTCATCCTTCCAAGGCAAGCAAATTGCACTGTACATAGTCCAAATTTCAGATCACTTCAGGGCTCTTCTCAAAGTTTCCTAACCTCTTTTGTGGATGCAGGAGACAGCAGGACACTTTTCACACAGTAGCTGTTGCCCTGTGTAGCCTGTTGGTTCTTTAACGATGCCCAGAAGCATCTGTATTTCACAGGAGATTTTTAAAAATGCAACTCACAGTTTGCATGCATTTGCATTTTGGGATAGAACATGAGGGGCAAACAATGCAATCTAAAGACAGTTAAAGTTTCAGAATCTCAACTGATCTCAGAGTAGCTACAATCCCTACTAATCATACCCGACAGTCACAGCACTAGGAGATCGTGACCCAATGCACTAGACAGTGAAGCACCTCCAGGTCAAAAGGAGATAAAAAAAAATCCCCACCCCACTCTTGGGGGTTGCTCAAGTAAACGATAAAGGCAACAGACAGTAATGCATCTGATCCTTTAGAGTCCTGGCTCTGCAGAGAAGAGGATGTGAATCTCTCTCACGTGTGTCTTGTGCATGTACATACAAACACGCTCGTGCAAGTCCACATCGAGCAAATCCAGAGAGCTGCAAACAAGTCAAGTCAGCACATCTGAACCCATCTTCCTGCCAGAGACACTGCTATACAACACACCCCTCAATTTGAGGGCTAACCCCAAAGCTCTATTCCGCAGCCCTGCCATGCATAATAGTTGACAGGAGACAGGTATTTTGCAGATAGCAACATGGCGAAAAAGCAGACAGTGCTATCGGGAAAAGTCATTCAGCAGCACACAGCACAAATCCCTACAGCTGAGATACAGGGGGCTGTAAAGTGCATTTTTTCATCCTCACTTTCTAACAGATATCCTTAGCAGGCAAAGCTGATCGGTGGAAGGTGCAGGGACAGCCCTCTTTTGAGCACACAAGTTTGTTAGAAGTTACATGAAGTCCATTATTTAAAATTCCTGCATCCTTCCTAAGTAAATCTTCACTGAATATGTAAAGCTTGGTGCACTGCAGATTCTGTCATTGACCAGGTCACAAACAGTCTCTCTTCTTCCAGAACAGACTGTCTCCCTCTCCTCCCCCCCCAGAGTAGTAACCCTTTTCAGGTATTTATCCTAAACCGTAGCGCACAAGGATGGTAATTACATGGTGAGCACAGAGTAAATCTATTTATTTTTTCATCACAAAGTACTCATTCCAATTGTAATACACAGAAAGCAGGGCTCGGCTTTGATTGTTTTAGTTGCAAACAACCTTGTCTTAGAACCAGCAGTTACTGAAATAACGCTAGAAATCTTTCTGGCTAATGGCTGTTGTCTCCTGCCAAGTTTTTACCTGAAGGAAGAACACAGGCTGTGCATTTTCTTGGTGCAATCATCCCCGTGTAGGAGGGCTCAGCAGCGTCTTGCAGAGCTGTTGTAAGAGGTACATAGCAGGCAGCGATGAAACCAGGCGTCACTTAACTCGTCTGCTGTTGCTCACTCCATTTCCAAGCCTCTGGACACAACCTTTGAAAACCGTCCAGAGGCAGGATTTCTGCACAGCTAACTGGTCACCTGATGGCAATGCACTACAGATCTGGCACCAAAACAGACCGGTGCTTCATTTTTATCACCCCTTCCCTTGTCTGCGTGATCAGAGAATTTTCTGAATTCAGTGGGATATTTACTGAAAAAATGAGCTTGAAGGAATGCAAAGGGGGGGATCACTAAGATCTATCAACTGTGCAGCTAAGCCAGAGGATCACGAAGTTAAAAGTAATGCTTGAAGCTTGAAATTCCATCTCCACCAAATTTCAAAACTGTACATGAAGTTCACCACAGTACAGAAGATATACTTTATTGATTAGCTCTGAAGCATTATCCTGAAGTTGTTCATAGAGATCTAAAATCAGATTTAGCAGCCTCAGTATTTCTGAAAAAGGTAACGATAGCGGCAGTTGCGTTGAAACTCAGCCCTCTGACTTTTGTGCTTAACTTGAGGAAATTCAGGTTTGAAAAAATCCAACTTGGGTGATTTACCACTCTGCTAGAATTCCAGATTAGATGCCCACTATATAATAGTTCTGTGATCAGGAAAGTAAGGGTGCCTAGTTTCCTATCTATTTGCATTTCAGTACTTATCTCCCAACCAGAGCACATACCACCGTACCGTTTTCATCAGAAGTTGTTCTGTCTCCTTCCCATACGATCCCTAAGCCATGCATTTTTATGAAAGCTGTAGGAGCATAGTACCTCCGAGACCTTTATCTCTCTTTCAAATTCACTACTTGTCGGGAAACACAAATTATTGGAGAAAGGAGGAGATGCAGATACAGCATCAGTTTTGCTCCATTCAAGGAACAACCAGAGAGGTGTCTGCAGCAGCTGAGTTAGAGTTGCTTTATGACAACAGGCAGATACACATCCTAGGAAGAGAAAGTCAAAAAGAGACAGAAAGCAAAACAGAGAACCAGTCAAACACTGGTTGTAAGGAACCCCTGGAGGTTAACGAGTCCCATTTCCCACCCAGAGCAGGGCCTTGCCAACACCTGATAAGGTCAGCTGTGACTTTACGCAGCTGAGCCATGAAAGTCTTGAAGGATGAAGTTTCTACAACCTTGCTGGGCAACCAGTTTTAGAGCTGCACTACCCCCCTGGTGCCAAACTTTCTCTTAATCTCTCAATCTGAACCTGCCAAAGTGCAGCTTGTGGCCATTCCCCCTTGTTCTATCACCTACCACAACTGAGAAGGGTTTGGCTTCGTTACCGCTAACTCTCTCTCAAGTAGCCACAGACTATCAGATCAACCCCTCAGCCTCCTTTTTTGCCAGCCTAGACAAGCCCAGCTCTCTCAGCCTCTTTTCACAGGTCGCATACTCCTAAACAAAATGACCTTGGCAGATCTCTGCTGGATCGTCTTGCAGATTCTCAACATCCTTCTTCAAGTGGTGGGCCCAGCACAGGACCCAGTATCCCAGTACGTCAGCAGCGCTGAGCCCAGGACATTAGCACAACTGGTCTTCCATTGCCATGTCAGCGGTTGCAAAGGCAATCCTTAGACACTCAAGAGAACGGCAGCTCATCAGGGCACGGGAGATTCCTCCCAAGGAGGAGGAACAGATGATAACAGTAGGTTGTGTGGATGCAACTGTACCAACGGATGGAGAGAAGAGCTGCAGAGCCAAGATGGGAGTCAGCAGCTGAGTAACAGCTAGCTATGCTCTACAGAGAGGGCTAAGGCATTAATGACCAGTTGGTTCTCTGATGAAGATGACTCCAGCACAGAAATTTGGCAGATGAGGTAGAGAGCCGTGCACAGGTGAACAGCCATTGACAGGCAGCAGACACTGTATATGCAGAGCTGGTTGTGTAGAAGCTCCTAAAAGGTGTAAGGCTTGCTTACCTTGTCCCCAGTCTTGGTAACTATTCTCTCTCTAGCCAAGAAACTGGAATATATTTCCAGGGAAAAAAGAAGAAAATAAAATACAGAGGAAAAAAAAGAAAAGAAAACAAAAAAGAAAAGAAAACAAAACAAAAAAGAAAAGAAAACAAAAGAAAAAAGAAAAGAAAAAAAAAGAAAAAAGAAAAGAAAACAAAAGAAAAAAGAAAACAAACAAAAAAGAAAACAAACAAAAAAGAAGAGAAAACAAACAAAAAAGAAAACAAAAAAGAAAAGAAAACAAACAAAAAAGAAAAGAAAAAAGGCAGCTGCTTTAACTGAGTGGTTCCAGACACTTTTGTCAGCAACAACGGTAGTTTAAGGAGTTCCTGCCTCCTCTCCTCTCACCTCAGAGTCACTCCACCAGAGCTCCTCATGTACCTGCCACGTTAATATTGTTTAGAACAATAAGATCAGCGAAGGCAACAACCAGCAAGCACACTAGCGTTTAGTGTGGGTAGAGGGTACCAAACTTTGTTTTCCCGTTGATCAGACCAAGTGACTGGACACAAAACAAAATTTCTCAATGCTGGTGACTCAAGGTGAGGACGAAATGAAAATTACAAGTGTATCTTCTCCTCCGACCTGCTTTCAGCAATCTTTTCTCAAGAGATGAGAAACCTTCGGCAGCCATAGATGCGACTGAGAAAAGACAGGGTTAACATGTTTCAGCACATGAAACAGTCTTCATTTCATTCTCAGATGACTTCATCTCCAAATACAAAAACAAAATCCATTTGCATCAACGCGAGCCTTTCTAAGCATCAGAGAATCTCAGAAAACTCTCTCCCTGATGCTGCTCTTTTTCTGATAAAAACAAATAACTCAATTTCCTCACTTTCAGTCTCTCCTGATCTTTTCACATACGCAGGCAAAAAATCTCTTATTAATGCCACCAAGAGGCACCCAGATGCCAAAATCCAAACTTTAGCCACGTATTCTCCTTCACAACTCTCACTCAGTGAGAGCAGGTGGTGAGAAGGAAGCGGAGTGAGAGAGGAGAGGATTATTTTCGGAAAGGAAGCAGTAACTGTTACTCGTCTGTCAAACAGCATGAATGGTGGAAATCTGAATCACGCTTTTACTGTATGAATGGTTAATTCCAATACGCTATTATAAACAACGATCCTTCACAAAGGATGTGATCGCCCCGACAGGAAAAAATACACCTGATAGAAGAGGAGGAGGATCTGAAGCAGAAACGGAGGCAATACAGAGATGGACCAGCTTAGGTTTTCTTCACCTTACCTCCTCCTATAACGTTTAGGTGCTGGTCTCCAGGGCCTGTATCACCCTTCATAACAGAATTAACCCACTGAAAGTAACACTTGAAAGAAGAAGGAAAGAGGCTGTCAAGCTGGAGTTAGGTAGAAATTACAGCTGCATTTTTAGCTTCCCTGAACGGAAGCACCTCTGACTAAGTGCTGCCAAGATGAGATCCTAGCAAGTAAATGACGTATTTCGAGTGTGCCTGTTCATTCACAGACAGGTATTACTACAATGACACAGATTACATACCAAGGAAACTTGATGGCATATATCTTAACGGAGAACCAGACAGCTTGCTGACACAAGTCCATGTACAATGTGCCTTCCAGAAGGGAATTAACAATTTCAACATTAGAAACAACCTCCCCACCGCCTGCAAGCAGAGGGCAAGCTCCTAAGCTAGCAGTATACAGCAACTGTCCTCCAGAGTTGCAGTTTTTAAATGATCTTACTATTTTTCACTGTTTAAACAAGTTACTTTCTATCTTGTGTTTTATCTCTGTGTCTGCCCCTCCGGCTCTCATTCCAGGGTGACTAGTGGTTTCTGCCTGCACAGAAGGGATGGCTCAGCTGCTCCTCCAGCAGCTGCTGAACCAGCACAAATTACAGCTTACTGTACTGAAGTATGTGGAAATTGGTGTCTATCTTAGGACGTGGGGCTGTAAACCACGGTGGTTCAGCAGCTGCCTCACCAACAGCTGAGCCAACCCTGCAGCAAGGGTAAAAATGAGAAAGACAGCAAGAATGACTACAACAGCCCTTGGGTAAAGCACACTTGACTTAATGTTGACCTTTGGCAAGCGACACATCTCTTGCTTCAGCTTTTCAGCTGTAACGTGGGTAGTTTCTCTCCCACACACTTCCTAGGAACCGTGGTACAAGGATGTGTTCACAATGCTATAAAGAATGCCATAAAAATTTGCAGAATGGGTACTACTGCTGGTTATGCAGAGCCCCTGAAGAACACATGCCGTTCCAGTTGCTCCATTAACAAAAAGATTGACCTCGTACAATACTCTTGGTGTTTCATAGAAGGTGTAACTGTAGTGCTACAGATGAAAAAGAGTTCCATCCCCTGATTTTCTCTTTTTTTGTTAAAAAAAAAAATAAAAAAAATATCAATCAATCAATCCTAAGAGAGATGTGGCAACCTTACTTAGGGAAAAAAGCAAATGCCATTGCTATGCCTTAACCTCTGCTCTAGAGCCAGCCCTAAGGAGCTCTTCTGCAAGGAGTAATTGCAGATATCATCACAAGATGCAACGCCTGCTGTTGCTATGTTATGCACATGCTTCCCTAGGACAAGCTAGATATTCTTATCAGCCCTGCATAGCAATTTCTCTGCTAGATATTTTAGCTGCCTCTGCTGCGCTTTTCAGCTTTTGGTGTCCATTCCAAAGCTATTTTAGCCCAGTTGTTATCTGTACTGCTGGTGATATATTCTGGCTGCCACCATCCGTTTCTTTCTCTTTATAAAGATGTTCAATGGCTTCCTTCACAGGTTTGTCCTCTGCCTCAACATCTTGACACAAAGCTATTCCCACTGCTTGCTATCAACCCACTTGTTTCCATTAGCAGGAATTCTGTAATCATGATAAGAGACATTTCTATCAGGATGTGAAAACAAGGGAACTACCTAGGGTGCTGCAATCAGAGATTATATATAACCTTCCCTCCCACTTACCCTCATCCTTCCTCACAGCATGGGCACTGCTCAATTTTTCTCCAGCGCACGTCTTTCTTCTTCCCCTCCCACGGCATGCCCCCTTCCCTTAGCTACGCACTTTGTGACGTCTATATTCACTACAGTTGCCGCTCTCACATGGGGAAGACCATGTGGATACGAGTTTCTCTTGTACTTTTAACACATTCTTGTCAGGCATACATCAAGTAGAACATGACAAGATGCCTCATGCATCTTAAATTGTAGTAAAATACATAGTAAGGCGTATACCCAAATAGCACAGTCATCCATTCGGTACGGCAATTCCAAGAAAAATGAGGAAAGTTACACTGAAAAATGTAACACTGGGATTTCCAGCTATTCAGATGCTCAGTGATGTCTAGAAATTCTTCTGTTTTTTTGCACAAGGTATAGGAAAAGAAGCCATTTAAATCCTAGATTTTAAAGGTCTTTCTAGCTTGCAAAGCTGCAAACAGTATGCATTGCCTAGCACAGACTGGCTGCAATATGATTCTTCATTCATCTTGCTAGCCACACTCCTGGAATAAGTACTTTGCCTATAACACTGTGTAAATGTGTTTAATACTGGTTTTAGTCCCGAACAAGAATGAATGTTTCTTCATATGGCAAAACAAAACGATCACTTAGAGCTGCGTTTGAAACGCCACAAACGAATCCAGTACAGGTTCTGTTTATGCCACTCATCTCCAAATGTTTCGCAGTTTTCCCTCCTAAATCCCTGCCCTGCCCCATTTCTTTTCAGATTTGTAATCCAGGAGTCAAAAAAAATCTCAAAAAAGAACCCTATCTGGAAGGAATAGTGAAGTAGTGCTATTGGTAAACACAAATAAAGCAGTACTACAGTTGCAACGTGTTAATTAACTATCTAGAAGAGTGGGATTTTAATGACATGTGCAATATACTCACAGAATAAAATTCCTTGGCATAGAAAACAGCAGAGCCTGTGAAATGAAAAACACCTTACCTGCTCTTCACCCCTGGTAACGATGTTATCAAGGCTGCTTTACAGTCTAGAGATGCAGGTTACTTTTTTCCTCATAGCTCATTCTCTCCCAGGATTGATATATATATTTTTTTTTCCACAGCTGAACTAAGGAAGAATTGCTGCTAGATCCCATCAGGCTATGCAAGGAAAGTTTCTTGCATAACTGAGAATAGAAAGAAGAGTTCACTCGTGTGTGGTTGCTGCCTCCCTTCACTCTTCCCTTCTTCTGGGAAGAGTTGGAATGATGCTTTTTATGCAACCACAGGTGGGGTGGAATAAAGAGGGGGTGCTGGGCCAAATCTGGACTTGGGAAACTACTGCAACAGAGCATTAGTCTGTGATTTTTAATACCTGCTCTTTCTTCTGCTTCCCCTAGATTTCAACAAGTATAATTATAGCCAACAGCAGCAGGCAGTCGGCTGGTTCTTTTAGGAACTGCACCCTGAACAGGCATGAGGTAAGTCATAGAAAAACTTGTTACAAAAATATGAAGCAAAAAGAAATTCTAGAAAGACTCAAAGTAAAGGTAAAACATAACCATGTAACAGTTCCAAAAACCAGCGGGGACCACTCACAGCTATCTGCAAAAGTTGCATTCCTATTGACCTGCTTTCAGCAGCTCACGGTTGTAAATCCCAGGACTGTCTAGTAACCTTACAAACCCAGCTACAAACCTCTCGGTGTGCAGCAACAGCCCAACTTCTCTGGTACCCCGTAACAACCTCACTGACGACTGGATAAATCCTGGTGCTTGGAAGTCATTTTGCTGGCAGGCATTCCCAAACAACGCCACGGTGGCATGACCTCCACCACCACATAGCTGCGACGGTACCCACCTCCACAGGCTCCTTCACAAGGATGCTGCCCGGGAAAGCAGTGCCCGCCGATACAGCTTGCAGCTATAAATTAAAATCAATTTACTGCAGCCAAGGTTGCCACTTACCAAGTTTGGCGGCCCCCTCCTGCGGGTACTCGGGGAATTGGCCCTCGGAGGGGACGCTCACCGTCCGGCGCAGGCAGCGCCCTTTGGCAGCATCCGCCTGCGGCTCCTGGACCCCATCGACAGGCACCTGCATAAAAAGGATGTCGACAGCTTTTTATTTGCCACTGGGCCATGCCGTTAATATGCCATCTTGATAAGAACTTACTTTTCTACTCATCCGGTAATAACTTTCAGCTGCAGTTCGGCAGGCTCACTGGGAAAGCACTGCAGTGGTGAGGAGCATCGCTGCACACACTCCAGACCCATCTGACTAACGAGGCAGCCCTGCCTTTCGAAACTGGCTCTCCAGTGCCGGACCCATTGCCACCCAGCCTCGCCCGCTTCCATGCTGGGAGAGACAGGCCGAGGCTGCTGGTCAGATGGCTACGTGCGAAACTTTTCAGATTTCAAAAGCATTTTTGCAATCTCTGCACAAATTCAGTGATCAGCTATAGCACGTCACAGAAACAGACATCTGGTTAGTTGTATTAGGCACATGGAGAAAGTGGATACCTTCTATGATTAAGTCAAACTCATCCCAAAAATGGGACCTCGAAGGCTGTATGAAAGGCGTGGGGTTCTCACTATTTCATAATAATAAAATTCTGCACGCTAATTCTCTTTAAAAGTAACGAATGTATAAAGATCTCGTCCCTCTTCAAAGGTTCTGGAAGAACTTGAACCCTCAGGGTTTGCTGCTCCGCTAACCTTGCTTTTAAACACCTGCCTGGACAACTACATTTTGCTAGAGAAGTGCTTATGTTGGAAAAAAAGTGGTAGATTATGCTACCTATCACCATATCTGCAGGGCATTTAGACAACAGCCAAGACCTCTAAAAGCGCTTAAGTGATACAGTCTTTTTGTCCAACAGCACGAACGTCTGGAAACAAGAAATGATCCTGATGTACTCCTAATCCAGTCCCAGAAAAACGTACAAAGGGATGCGGAGGATAAGGAAGAGAACCCAAACACTTTATGAATTTCTACGCACACCTTTTGCATCCCGATTTTGTTTACATGATCAGCACGGGTTAATTCAAGCATCAGTTGCCTTGCATACAGAAAGGTAGACAGATAAAAACTTCAACCGGCTAGCTGCTTGCCAGAGGTGTGACTCAAATAGCCCAGCCCTCAGAAGATACTCTTCCACCAGCGAGAGGCCATTGCTTCTAGCAGGACGAAGACATCCTTCACTCTGCCCTTCTGAAGAACATACACATTGTTCTGACGACGTTCAAAAGACACCAAAGAAGACACCAAAGATCCTTCAAGCTGGTGGAAGGCTGGTCACCAAAGACTGCATGGGAGACTGTCTTCGGAACCAAACTAAACAGGTCCATGGCTGGTCACCAAAGACTGCATGGGAGACTGTCTTTGGAACCAAACTAAACAGGTCCATGGTAACCATTGTTTCCTCAACTGAGTAACGACCAATCAGGGGGCACCTGGGCCAGTACTACCTTCTACAGTATTTCTGGGCCCCGTAAGCCCCAAAGAACTGGCACAGAGGGAGGCCAGAAGTGGGATGTGATGGTTGATTAACAAGTCCATATAGTCCATGTCTCAACAAGAGGACACCCCAGTCAAGGCACTTGGAATTCCCCGAGCCTGCTGGCTGGTCTGAGTCGCTTGTCTGAGGAAGCCATGCCTGACAGTCATGGTTATGACCATGGTTTTGGAGGTCTCTGCATGCTCAGATGTTAAGTTTAGCTCAGTATTGGTGAATTACTGGATTTGCTGTCATTTCGACCTGGATAACTGTGCTACCGAGTTACTGCTTTTCTTGGTGTAACAACCCAGATAATCATACTCCTGATCCGTATTTGTGACCGCAGTATTATTTAGAGATAAATTGTTTATCCCTAAAGCTGCTGATCTGGTGTCTGTTACTGTATTTGGAACCTGTAACGTGGTGGGGCCACCTGAAACCCTTACATGCAACAGCTGGATGAAACCCTAGGTATGAGGGAGGGATGCAGCATGCAGGGGCTGGAGGCAGCCACAATCCCTCAGTACCCAAGACATCTCAGCATGCTTTTGATGAGGACATTGGCTTCAATAGTACAACTGTGATACATACAATATGGCAATTTATTTTCATATAGCTATGCAAAAGACAGCTTGCAGCTAGAGGAGTAGAAGCCCCCATCATATTTCCTGTGCTGCGTAACCTTCCATATCTTCAGTCATCTCTGAAAACTAAGTATTAATAGCAAGCAAAAAGATATTATTCATTTGTAGTGAAGGTTGTAAACGATGCACAAGATACCGTACTATTTTAGAAACGGGCTGCACTACAATGGCTCTCACAAACTAGTCCTGGCATTTCCTGACTTTCAAGCACTTAGCATTCTTTTAAGGTCATTTTTTAATGTTATTTATTACTAATGCTAGTCTATTTGTCTCCTTCAAACAGTGCTCATTTTTCACAAAAAGTTTCCCAAATCCCTAGAGGTTATTCTGTTAAGGTTACTTTCTTTGCTGGTAGAGTTTTACAGCAGCTCCTTCGACAAACAATCTCGGTGCGAGAGCACACTATGAAGTTAAGCAGAGGCTAATTTTGTTAGCTTATGCCACATTCATTCAATCAAGACCACATACTAGGTTTTCAGTTTTCACCCAGTGGCTCCATTTAGTCTTATTCCCTTCTAAACGCGCTTCTGCTCCACCGCCCCTTCTGCCTCTCCTGGTTTCCTTCAGAGCATTTTTGGTGGGATGCTGCAAGCCGTATCTCCAGAATAGCGACTGCCAGTCACACCACACGCCTGCTCCTGGACACCTGGAAAGCACCCCGTGACCCTCCTTTCTCAGCGAACTTGTTGCACCTACACCTAGCTGCTAGCTCTATACCCATACAGCTCCTTTGGGGCAGATTTCTCCACTATTAGATTTTTTTTAACTGAGAAATTAGTATAGTCCCTTTAAGTATACATCTTCAGTATCTGTGTGTGCTTTTGCACAAGGGATGACAGAAACATTCTTCTAATCCACTGGCATGAAGAAAATCGCCACTACCACCCTGATAACGGTGTATACAAGAACAGCGACGACAGTCAAGAGGACGCTACGGACGTACCGACTTGCTGCCAAGGGTGAGGAGGAGCACGGTGATTGAGGCCACGCTGTCCTTTGTGTCCTTGGGAAAAGCAAACAGGCTGCAGCACACCGGAGTCAGTGTCAAAAACAAATCTGCTTCTGCATACCAGAGATAGGGTTTATCTTCAAAGAGGAACTGAGCCATTAACAGGAAGACTGTCTGGGAGCTCAGGTCCTAATTCTGGGTCACTTAGCCTTTTGTACTTCACATTTGTCCAGACTAGCAAAACACGGTTAGGCTGCACACTAAAAAAGGTTCACCGGTGTAGCTACATAGCACAGTACAGTCCACACCAGCAAAAAACCTGCTTTTGTTAGTGTATTTACAGTGGCTTGAGAAAAACCTGATACTGCTTCTTTCACTCAATGATTCTATAAACTGTACAAGGCACATTTTAATGCTACACAGCTTAATCTTCACCAGAGAATATACAAATATCCCCTAATTTCACAGACAAAATTAAAACAGCAAAGTAGCTAAAAAAGGTCCCTCCGTATGTTTGACTTAAAAGTGCTGTGTTCTTTTAAGTAACTCTCCTCCAAAACCATAGTCTCAGTCTGTACTGACAAAAAAGAGCTAACTCCAAGACTGTGGGACCAGTATCTAGGCTTTAACATAACATCAGCCTGCTCTTCAAAATACAGCTCCATGAAGAGGTGAAATGCTCTCAGTCAGCAGCTCTGCATCTCTCCGGGCTGGCCATGTTTTCAAATGGGTCTATCCACGGTTGGTCAAATGGATTCAGTGGTGGGGTGGCACCAAAAACACAAGGAAGCACACAACTAAAACCCATGTGAACCCCAAGCCCGAGAGCTGCAATCTCCCCAGCCCTCCTCCAGCTCTGTTACCCTGGTCTTTGCCCTGCCGAGACTTCAACCTGGGAATGGTCTGACCCCAAGCCAACGCGCCGAAGCTGCTGGTTCCGGGCTGGACTCCGAGTAGTGTCACTCTGGGACAAGAAGGTATGTAGGGCCAGTCCAAATGCTATTTTGGAAATCTTGACAATTTGGATCATAGGTCACGTTTCACTTGCAGATTTTACAATTTAACAATGATGGGGTTCAGAAGTCGGACTCTGAACTCATGAACAACATCACAGCTCACCTGCCAACGAACATGCTTCTTAAGTATAAAAAGCCTATATTTGAGATTTCTAGCAGTTTGATGATGAAGAGGTTTCAGAATACATAGAAGCAAGCGCTTTATAAGCATTTAATGGCTCTTAAAGGCAAACTGAGCTAGGGTCTTTAAAAAAAAAAAAAGTAGGAAAAAACGTTTCCTCACTGCAGATCGATTTTTCAAGATTGGAAAGACTGATTCAAGACACAAACTTGAGAAATTGCAACCGCTTCTGAACTAACAGTCAGGAAGTTTGGAATCATGTCAACGAAATTCATTTCAATTTTTGCCTTCCTCCAGCAGTTGTAAGCTGGCTAAAATTTTAACATAGAAATCCACTTTAAAAATGCTGATGACAAACATTTCTTTGGGCTTTTGGAAAATACATAATTAAATTCATTTGGGAACTGAAGAAAATCTTTTCTTATGACTGGGTTCAGCTCTGACAAACTCCCTTTTACAGGTGAAACATATTTGCTGTCAGACACCAACATGACAAGTCTTTTGAGAATAGCAGCAGGTAATTCTGAGGAAGCTTCCCTAGGGCCCCATGCATCAGTGTTTGCTCTTGCTATTTTCTCTTGGGATCACCGCTGTCGCTCCGCTACTGCTGTCAGTCACAGGAGATGGAAGAGTAGGAAAATACATCAGAGATGTCCTGCTGCTGGCCTCTGTCACCAGCAGCAATAAGCAGCAGATCTTGTCACAGTGGATGCAGGTCTTTACTATCCTTTGCCCTTGATTAAAGACACCTCTAAATCCAAGAAGAACGATGAGGTTTCGGGCACAGGGAGGAAAATGGAAGAGTCTAACGCAGTGAAAAGTGTTGTTCATCTTCACTTCCAACTGAACACAAAATTAAAAGATTCTGCAGGACAGCAGCCAAGTTACAGACAAAGACGAACTAAAAAGCAGCCCCAAACCAGATGCAGCCATTTGTCACATCCCTCACGAAAGTGCTGTGCAATGGATTATCCGTCTGAAACCGCTCTTCATAAGCACTCGTTCCCCTTCCCTGTTTAAACGGCACTGATTTTGCAGACCCTTTTACTGTGCCTTCACAGCTCTTACCTTATGGAACAAGTTTCACAAACGATACCCACACCTTCGTAACAGTGGGAAACTGTCCTCCTTGTAGAAAAAACACCCGATTTGTAAGTGAACCAATCTAGACCTGTTCTCCTAGTCTCGGCAGATGCTGCTAGATATTACCACACCACGATATGTTGTAGTAATTGCACATCTTCTGTCACTCATGACTCCTTATTTGCCAAGTCATCTCTCACGTCTCTGCAGGGATTAATTTTCTTTCTACTTACTTTTTGGGCATCAATCTCTCCCCTGCATGAATAATCTTCATTCTTCAGTCTTGCCTATTTTCATTTTATAAAGTCGACAAGGTGTCAAGTCATTAATATTTTTCTACACTGCACAAGGTGGTACCATCAGACTATTTTTGTCTAAGTAGTTACAGATATTTTTGGATCAAGTTGTACCTCAACATTTCTCCGATTTCCAGCCTACTCTTGTGCTTGCACAGCGCAAAATCTTCTTGCACCTACTCTACCCAAGCTGCCTTGACAATAAATCCATATTGGTGGGATGTTACAACAAAAGGGTTTTCTTACCACTCTTTATTTCTGTCCTGTTCCCTCAATCTTAAAAATCTGTGCTATTCACAACGCTGTATTTAACAGCATTAACTGAAAGAAACTAAACTCAGCATTATACTCGAAACAATTAAGACCTATTTCATTTACCTGTTTGCATTTTGTATATGTTTTCCTGTTTTTTGGCTTTGACATACATACTTGCATAATGGTTTTATGAAGTATTATAAACATCAAACATTTCGGTTCCCTTTCAATTTCACACAGGCTAAGCTTCTTGGATTTTTACTCCATGAAGCAACAAAGCAGATGCATAGAGAATAAAATGAGATGCTTCAGACTCACAGCTTTCAAACTGCACCAGCCTTGCGATGATGCAAGTGCTCCCTTTCAGCTGCAAGGGCACTCTGCTGTTAACATCTCTTCCTTCTTCCCCCACACCTACCCCTCACTGATGCCTATCGTTCTTTCCCTCACATTGCTTCCAAGATCCTTTTCAGCAGTCCAGAGAAATTCTGACCTAGCCACTCTATTGGCAATTCCCATGTTCAGAGCAGGAACCTCTCCATCTTCAGTTCCTGTTGCCTATCACCTCGTTTCGGATTAACAGAAAACCTCCTCCAGCATCACCTGTCCTATAATTTTGCTCTAAATATAATCTTCAGTTTTCTTCTTTAAGTAACCTCCCTCTTCCTCATTCACCTGGTCTTTTGCTCAGGCTCCCTGTACCTGCGGTCCCACCCATGGGCTTTTTTCAGTTCCCCTCTTACACACTTCTCAGTCATTCTGCTCTTCCCAAGCATCTCTCCCCATTGCTGCCTTAGGCCTTTGCTCACCCTTACTTTGAGAGCACATTTCATAGAGCCTCTTTCAGCTCTAAATGACTTTACCAAGTAAAAATTACAGAGTCGCCTCCCCTTGCCTTTCTCATGAAAGCTACAAGGGATGCTTCTACTTCAGAAAAAATTAGAAGCAGCTGCAAATCCAGAGTATCAGCTCCACGTCTCTCTCTTAACTAGAAGTTCCACTTCTGTATGTTTTGTGTTTAAGGGCTCGTATGTACACTGCCATGTATACAGACTCAGAAGCCAGATTAAAACAACCTTTTATTTTCCTACAGGGTACTCATGACTCTGCAAGGAGTTCCCTTTTTCCTTTCACTTAACAGTAGTCCCCAATGACTTGAAAATCAAAATGGCAAATCTGACTCCAGCTACTAGCTTCTGAAACAAATCACATCCCCAGCATGCGGAGTCACAACTGCACCAAAGGCATGTCTGCTTGGCCCATCTGCATGCCGCGTTTTCCAACACAACCTATTTCTCATCGTGATAGTGCAGGCAGGCTCCTTTGAGAGCACGCTGCAAAGACTTACTCAACTGCTTGATTTTTTGGGGTTACTGCTGTACTTGAAACCCAGTCTCTGTAGAGCTTCATACTGAATTTCTCCAGCTTCTGACAAAAAACAGACTGTATTTAAACATAGCATATAATGACTTAAAACACCAGTGATACATCGGACTTCCCATATTTACTCCTCAGGATCTAAGCAAAAGATTCATCTTACTCCCAGCAAAATGCTTTTAACTGTATGTGGTAGGAGATATTAAGAACCCATAATGCATGATTACCACCTTCAGATAATTATTTGTGATACGAGCCAGCATTGTTTTCAATTACATTTCCTTAATGAGATGCATCTCTTCAGCCCAGCTGTGCTGGTACAGTACAGTTTTAGGGATAATTCTCACATGTCCTTAAGTTACTTTAGTGTATATTTTAATTCCTTAGGTGACAGTCCTGTCAGACTAGAAAAAGAATCACACAGCAAACAAACATCATGATATGGGCCTTCCATTTTCCCTGTGTTTCATCACCTCTCCTACGTATTAGCATTGATGTTGTTCCCTTCTAATAACTCAAGTCCTTCTCTAAACCATTTCCTCCTACTCTCCCTACGTAAGAAAATATTTCAGCCCTTGTCAATAAACCTGATCACAGCTGAAGATGAGTAACATTTAGTGCTACACGAGAAACAGGTCTTAGTCTCAGCCATACACTGAAGCTTCAAAAGGATCAAGAAAAACCACAAAAAATCAGGTCATCTCTAAATATAGGAGACCATGTTATTAGACTCAAATTCTTGGGCATTTGTATGTAACAAAACCTATTTCAACAACCTGAAAATATTCCTACTTTATAGCTCCTTCTGAAATATTTATTTTTAAACAGGGCAAATCTACAGCAGAATAACTAAACAAACCAACCCAGGAGCATTATCAAATGCTTCTAAAGCTTGTGCGTTTGTGACAGTCTGTAGACACCAAGTATCACAAGAAAAAAAATGTATCATGGCATAGTCTAGAAGTGAATTATCAGCATTTGTTTGTTCAGTGTTTCAATCAACTCAAACAAGCCTATTCTTAGCCATATTGACCATGCCTTCATGGCAAGGCACAATATCAAGTACTACATGCTAGATATACACACACCCCACAGACAAAATAAAGGGGAGATGAGAAAAGCTGCCTTCTCGTTTTACCAATAAAGGCCCAAAGGTACACCCCGAGCGGCCAACATGAGCTGCTCTCACCTCTTTCTCCCTGTTGAGCAGCACCAGCTGGCTGTCTGTCAGGATGCAGTATTTCCTCTCCCATGTTGTCGTCTCGGTGTAGGGGGACTGGCCGCAGGACAGGCGGTGTGTAGGTGGTCCCTTCACATCTGCGAACAGAAAACCGCGACACCAGAATCGTTAGCATGTGTCATTAACCACCTCCTTTGCTTTTGTGGTTCTGCAGCTAGATGCGAACCAAAACTGCAACCTGTACTTAGCAGTGCCTGTTTCAGCATACTAAAAGACAAAATGCTAATCCCGGAAGGCACCCATGTGGAATGCTACATAAGGTACACCATGAATACTTACTTATCTACAGCATGACTTACAAAAATGGCAATACCTGAGACGAATATAAAGGTCTTTGACAAAGACTGAAACGTAAGACCAAGAGCTCTCACGAAAACTTAATCTTCCCTCCACTCCCCTCTCAAAACTGTGGTTAAAAAGGGTAGGGCCCTGAATGTACCCTAAATCTTAATAAACGAGATTATTTGAGACTAAGGAGAGAGAGACATAGGAAGGAAGATGAGGTTCAAGGAAGGCAGGCTTGAAGAAGGGAGGGAAAAATTCAAAGGGATGGGCATTTGACTGAGAAGGGCTTACTAGCATCTTTAATAAGGAAGCTATTTGATTAAATTGTGACAGATAGGAGCCTTTGAGCATTTTCATTAAGCCACAGACACTACAGTGACAAAAACTCAAACAAAAATACCCTAAAAAATCCAACAAAAAAAACCCCCCAAACAACACAAAATCCAACTCGTTTGGCTCCCAGTGCTGATCTTTCAAAATCTATTAAAAAAAAAAAAAAAAAAAAAAAAAAAAAA
>Ga0065711_1028049_pt1 | contig 44080 bp, 26 predicted proteins | sample Hoacrofraction12_FD_59098 | JGI IMG/M metagenome (GOLD analysis project Ga0065711, IMG submission 59098) | Hoatzin crop microbial communities from Cojedes, Venezuela - Epithelial fraction 12 v2 (version 2) | ecosystem: Host-associated > Birds > Digestive system > Esophagus > Crop | place... | reverse complement strand
CCCCCCGGGGCACACCCCCAAACACCCCTATCCTCACCGTCAGCCCCCGCCGGGGCTCCCCCCGACCCGCCTCCCCCTGCCTCTCGTCCCCGCGGCGGAGCGGAGGCCTGGCAGGGGGCGGGGGGAGGCGATGCAGCGCAGCGGGGTCACCCCGCAGCAGGAGGAGGAGGAGGGAGGGGGCCGCCCCCCAGCCCTGGAGGGACATGGAGCATCCTGCGGTGGGGGCGCGCCTCCCCCCCCCGCCTTGGTCCTTCCAGGGGCGCCCTCCCGCATTTCTGAAGGGGTTTCGCCGGGCTATTGTTAAAAACCGGGAGCGGTTCCCCCGCGGAGGGGTTGAGAGCCACCTCTCCTGCCGTCTTCTGGCTGTGCTTCTATAAATATCTAAGGCTTCCCAGGGTTTATCCGCGCCTGGATCCTCCCTTCCCGAGCGCTGCCTCCCTCCCGCTCCCTCCGCAAGTGGGAGTAGAAAGTTTACCTGTGCGGGGAGGAGGGCGTGTGGGAGCCTTTCTCCCGTTTTCGGAAGGTGTTTCTCAGGCCCCACGGCTCCTGGCTGCTGCTGGATCCACCCGGGACTTCAGCGCCGGCCGGACTGGGGGATTGTGGCCCTCTCCCTCGGGTCTCGTTTACCCGTGAGAGCCCCTAAAAGCCCAGGGCCCGGGGGAGGATGCAAGCCGTGGCCGGGGGGGATGCGGGGCAGGGGCAGAGAAGGGCAGATGCTGGGCGAGCCCTGGGTCAGGTCTGGGCAGAGGTAGAGCAGGGTGGATGGGAGTTGGGGAGGGGTCTTGCAGCTCTGATGCTTAGCCTGGGGCAGGGAGCATGGGCCTGCATCCTCATCCCGCCTTTACTTCCCAGTCTCTTCTGCTCCTACCTTTACCTGGGACTTTTCCTCACCTTCCCTGCCAGTTCTAGCATGAGCAAAAGGAGATACCCTATGATATTGCCCCCCCCCCCATCAAGCACAGCATCCTAAGACCTTGCAGGCAGTGCAGGGCAGGCAGTTGGTCCCCCCTGAGCTGCCCCGTGGGAGAGCTGGGTATGCAGCACGCCCAGCTCATGGGGCTCTCAGTGCTGCCCCACTGCCCAAGGCCTAGAGGAGCAGAGCAGGGGCACATCACCCCAGGGTGTGGGGTGACCTGGTGTGCCCCAGCTGCTGCTCTGGAGAGAGCAGCCATGCACGCTTGGGTGCAGGGTGCGCAGTAAGAGGAGAGGTGTGGGAATGGGCGATTTTCAACTGCTCACCCACGCTGCCACAAAGCAGCAGCTCATGTCGCCTCTGCATATCCTGGTTTTCTCTGGTCCCCCTCCACACCAGCCTGTCTCCCAGTCCTCGGTGGGGCTCTCAGAGGGTTGGGACAGGTTGATGGCAGAGTGGAGAAACAGTTTGGGGGTGGCGAGACCCTCTTCAGCTTCTCCTTGTCTCTGCCTTTGGTATGCAGAGGCAGGTCTCAGCACGGAAAAGGAAAGGAGCGTGGTCAAAGCTGCTGCACCTCTGCCTGGGGACCCTGGGCTCTGGCCCAGTGACACACACCTGTCACATCAGCCCATCTCAGCCTGTGCCAGTCCTGGTGCCTCTTGTGATCCTTTTGTCAGTGAGACCATAGCTGGGCAAAGGAAGGTATCAGGAGCAGCGACCAGCCATCCTGGGCTGGGCAGGGTTCTCAGAATACATGTGCTGATGGCCAAATTTTACATTGTACCTGTGCATGCAAGAGCACAAAGAGATCGTGAGGAGATGGAGCAGGGGCAAAAATCCCAGCCTTCTATCCCCATCTAATCATTTAGGCTTTGACTTATTTTATCCTAATTTTGGATTATGAACTGCTCCTGTATAAAACCCCCTATCAACCAGCACCCCAACCCCAAACTCTCGCCTACAGGGGGAAAATGTGGCAGCATTAGTTTCTGCATTTCATCTGCTGTTGGAGCTCGGCTGGAGCTGTCCCTTTTGCTTGGTTTGGAAGAGCGCGGGTGGACTCCGGCTCCAGTGCAGGAGCCATTCTGCACTCGTGCATGGAGCTGTGCTTGGATTCCCATGCTGGACTCTCATTGCCTGGGCTGGCACCAGGAATCGGTGTCTCTGCAGTACCATTTGGGAGGTCTGGATTTGATTCCCAGTGCTGTTTTCTCATTCCCTCAAGCTGGCAGAGGATGGGAGTGCTGTACAGACAGCACTGCTTGTCTCTGCAGTGGGCTCCATTCCCCGCTCCTGTCTTTTGCTCCACAGGATGCTCAGAAGCTGCCTGTGAGATAGTCCAGACTGAGGGCTGGTCCCTAGAGGTTTAATCTTCTTGGCCTTTAGGGAGGCCACAGCTCTACTCTGCCTGTGCTCATCAGCATGGCTCGGTGGGCAGTGGGGAAAGAGAATTATTTTGCAGCTGGATACTACGCAGAGGGTTTTTTAAATTTTTTTTCTTTTCTTTGTGTAAGCCACAATTTATCACAGAGAAATGGCTTAGTTAATAGGAGAGATGGACTAGATAATCTTTTTGAGAGGGACGGCTCCATGTATTGTGAATACCTATTCTACAACAGGATGCTGATAGTATCCACTCTGCCTGACATCGGGGCTCTAGGACGGCCTGACCCTTTTGCAATTCTGTGATTAGCCTTCTTCGAGATATATTTATACTTGATGGAAAAGCAGGGAGTGGTTGGGAGAGACATGGCTGATAAGTGATCTGCTATTACCCTGATCCATCCTCCACCCGCCCATCCACAAGAATTCTTTAAACCACAGTGAATCAACTTACTCATTTCGCTGCTTAGCCGCAGTCAGATGGACTAGCTTACTGCCCTAGATGCCTCCCTGCAAAAGATGGAATGGCAGTTTGAAGATCACAGCACTGAAGTATGTGGAAGGGGAACCAGAGGAAAATAAGATATTTCAAGGTAAACATGGCCCTCCTACTACCAGTGCCTTGTGCCTTCTTCTGAGCCTCATGTTTCTGCTTCAGCTAAGTGCGTCATAACAGGACCTAAAAAGACCATTACTCCAACCACAAAGGGGGCTCTACCATCCTTCTGACTTACCCATCTTGCTTGTCTGTTCATCTGAAGACAGGAGAGGAGGTCCCCGGCAGGTATGAACTGGCGCTTGCTCTAGCAATATTAGTGGCACAGTTCTAAGTGCCTGGGAACGAGGAGACTGACCCAGCAGTGTTAAATGTCAAAGCTACCTTTCATGTTGGGAACAAGAAATCCAAATGAACCCACCCTTTACAGTTCAAGAGCTCATGATGTCCTTAAGCTGCAAACCACCAGCTCCCAGCTGGAATCGTGCATCGGCATGTGAACTGGTGTGTGTAAAAGTCAACCAAGTGCACAGTGATGATCTGTGCAAACTGGGCAGTGTACCTCCATGCGCCTGACGTCAGCTGCAGAGAAAAAAACCTCTCTATGCGCTCAGAAACAGTTGCATGCACTAGGCAGTGTGCAAACTATGCTGCGGTCGAGTCAATTCAAGCCATGGCTAATTTGGACCTCTTGAGGCAAGGCTGCTTTTTGTTTAGTGTTTTCTTAGAAGCAGGAGAGAACGCTGGCTCTGAGCAGGGGGAGGGACTGGCTTCTCTTTCTTTAATTTTTACACATCCACTGAATATGCTTAATGTGAGGGGAATAAAAATGTTGCTTTTTCTGTACTCAGGGCCACTAAAAAACGGGAGAGGGAAAGATAGGTTTTTTGAGACTCACTGTCAGCTGACGCTTCCTAATACAGCGGGTATTTGCAGACTGTAAAGTATGCTGGATACCTCTCTTCCCTTGCTAACACAAGCAATCAAACACCATGTTTCAGAGCCACCAATACAGATAGATTGATTAAGCATCTGGGGAAAAAGAGAAACTACAAATGGGAGGGTGATTACTGGCTCAAAGTGAAAGGGATACTAAACTGAGACCTCTGCAGCATTCACTCCCTATACCTCTAACCCCATCTACAAGGAAGGTTCAAAACTGAAAAGAGTCACTGAAAGTGGCTCAGGTGAAAGGTTAGGGTGCCAGCTCTGAATACTGAAGATGTTTCTGTTTTCCCAGGGCACATACAGTGTCATTAATATTGGTGTGCATGGCTGTGCTGAAACATTTATAGGGAAGAAACACTTTTAGGGGAAAAATGGGAATTTGGCCTTCATGGTCTGTTTGGTGGCTAGTCTCTGCTGATTGCTCATTCACCAAAACAGGTCTGGGGCCACCAGTTTATCCGACCTGAATAATCTATGGGACATTGTTCTGTCACTCCTGCTCACCCCTGGCATGCTAGGCACGTAGGAGCTCAAGTCCAGTTAACTCTACATGTGACAAACTCGTAATTTACTTCTAAAGGTAGCAGTCAGCCTATACTGCTTCATCTGTGTGTAGCTATCTAGTCGTGAAATGGGAACAGTTCTTGCTTATTACACTCCTAGTCTGGATTTGAACCACCGCTGAAGAAATGAATCATTCTAGCTACCACCATCCTCTACTGCACCTGCCGTCCAGCCCATGTGTGAGCTCCGTATGCAATCCTTGTCTGTTCAAAATGGTGAAATGACAAGTCTAACATCTATTTACAGATGTGGTTAAGCCCTGCTTAGATAACTGCATTCTGTTTGGGGGCTGCACTTCAAAGAGAGCGAAGGACTGGGAAGAGTGTGGGGGAGTGAACAAAGACAATGATCACAGATCGGAGAAAACAAGACCTGTAAAGAAAGGTTGGGAGAACCAGGCAAGCTCAGTCTGGAGAAAAGACAACCGTGGGTGGTTACCTAACTGTCTGCAAATACGAAAAGGACCGTCACAGAAAGAGGACAGGGGCCAATTATCCTCATTAGTCACCGAGGACAGATCAAGAAATAAATGAGTATAAGAAGAAGCAGAGAGAATACAGATTAAACATCAAATTAAATGTTTACTGCAATAATGGTTTAGTGACAGTAGAAGATGCTGATAAATGTGGCAGAACGGCTGTGACTGAAGATATTTAAAGCTAGCTGTAGGTGCTGAACTATCAGGATTTTGTATCTAATAAAGTCTGTCTCCAATGAACCATACATCATGATATTTGCATGCCTAACCAAACAACTTTGGAAGAAAGATAATGAGGTCGATCTGTTCTGTGTGCAGGAGGGAGGGACTGACTGTCCAATTGGAGGAAACCCTTCTCACCTGGCTGGGCTTGACCCTATGCTCCAAATCTCATATAGTACCTGTAGGAGTCAATATGATGGTGTTGACTGGAGGCGCAGCTTGAGCATATCGGGAGCTCCCCAAAGGTGTCTGGTTTTCAAAACCTCTGGTATGTTGTGACAGTGCATCCTGTCCTGGGGGATGATTAGAGCTTCAGTATAGAAATCTGTGCGTAAGAGGCTTACAAACCTGTCCCATGTGAATGATGCTTCAGCATTTGCAGGCGTAGTTCTTGAATCCCGGGATGAGTTGGGCTGTTCTAGATTAAGACCATGTCGCTATCATTAAGAAGCTTCAGCCATCTGTAGCCATCACTTTCGAGGTTTTACACTGTCAGAGCATCTGAATGGCTAGTGTGCCCAAACCTGGTACTGCAAGGGGAGATGAGGTATATTGTCACATACTGAACGATGTGAAAATACACATCTTGCTATTTCATGATGTCATTCTTTTGTCTTGCAAGATGAGCTACAGTTTAAAGGTGCCTTCTGTTTACTCGCCTTTGCTGCTCGCAGAAGACGAAATGGGATTGGAGGAGCCATGAGCATCATGGCTTCTGAGAATCATTGCTTCACTAGCCAGCCTTCACAGTTGCACCTTTCTGTGTCCTAGTTGGAGGAGCTTCCTGTGCGTGATTGGGGTTGATGGGTGGCTCTGTTAACGGGTTCAGAGAGGGGTCTCCCTGCTTACTCCCTACACTCTACTAGTCAGTAGAGACTTCCCTGCCAGTAGCTGAGAGGGCTGAAAGTGCCATTTTGAGACTGTGAGTTTGGCCACCATTGGGAACATGCTGTGTGGCCTAAAGCCTATGCCAGTTTGTAGCCTTCTGTGCATCAGCAGAGGCAGGGGCTGGGGTACAACTTTACTGTTTGATTACACTATTTCTTAGCAGAGCCACAAGTGTGTAATCCTGACCTCTGGTGTTTTTTGTAAGAATCAGGAGTTTTGTATACAGGTGTCCATAACAAACTCAAACTCACATGGAGGAAATGACATGATAAGCTCGCTTTTTTATCACACTTGAATTTGACATTTTTATTTCAGCTCTTCTCCTAATCTCTTAGTTAGGGTTGCCATGCGCTGTTGAGGAGCTAATATGCACAACTCTTTCACGTGGATGTAGTTTCTTGCATGTATGACCTCTGAAGAATTTGGAGGCTTTTGCAAAAGGAAACTAATGTAAAATTTATTCAGTTCACTATTTCAAAACAGACTAGAAGGTGAAATTGTTACTACGAGCCAGCTGAGACAGAAGATTTGTGTCATGAAACCACTGATAATTTACTAGCACAAATGCCATGTCCTACATCATAGCTGATTACCTAATGAACACAAAATTGTTTTCAGGTGATAGACATAACAACCCAATGATTGCTGAAGATAACAGTGGCCGTGCAGCACGTCTGGTTGTGCACCATGAACAGCACACAGGGGGATATGGGTAGGTGAGAGGTGGTAGTTTGCCACAACAGGGGACTGTGGTTTCCCTCTGTCACATGGCACTTCTGCTACTCCAGAATCCCCAGCTGGGAGTGGGGTACTGGAGATACAGTGAATGTTTGGAACGTGAAAGGTGGAGGCCTGAAATTAATACTGCCTGGAGATGAATTGTGAAAGATCTGAAAGGAGCCTAAAGCTAGCTCTGATTCCAAGGGCAATGCTAAATCTTCACGACGTCTGAGTGCAGGTGATTTTGAAGCTTGTGCAGTGAGAAGTACGGCTCCACTGCCGCATGGAAGGGTGTAGGGATGCTGCCAGTTGCTCCAGGAGGAGGATGGAGAAAGGATTGCTGCTGTGAATCTCTTTGTGGCAGGTAAAGTGGTATGTTAATTAATTGCACACGACTGGATTGCTGGGAAATTTCTGTCACAGGACTCTGCTGAGAAATGCATTTGAAGTGCATTGTGGCAGAGGAAATACACAAAAATGCACTAGCTAGTGGCTACTCGCACGTAGGCATATGCTTGCGTGGAAAGCACGCGGGAGGGATCTGCGTATCCCTGCACCCCTCTCTCTCCTCCTCTATAATTCTGTGGTATCGCTGTCGTCTCTAGTCAGTGGCCTAAGCATCTCAGGGGAGATTCCCTCGTGTCAGACGTATTTCAGCAGAGGCAAGCTAAAACATCAGAGACTGACAATCCCCAAGGGAGAGTCTAATGGAAGCGACAGAATGACATAATCTGTTCTCTCAGTGTCTCCTCTTCAGCTCTCCGTGTTTTTGGTGCAACTTGAAATTACCTTCTAATTTATTACTGAAAAGGTGAATATTATATATAATTAAAATTGCAAAGATAGTCTCCTGAAATGCTGAAAGTCGAAGTATAAAAGCAGCTTGGATGTGGTCTGAGGTGCCACACATTGGAGTATTCTGGAAGATTTTAGAACTCCATCTGGAAGTAACAAAGTGGTAAATGCCACGAAAGCATAAATGGAATATCAGAAAAGACATTGCAATCGTTTCATTACATGATGGGGACCCGTACCCTAAACAGGAGGAGATAAAAACTAAGGGGCTTAAAAACATAGGATAGCTGTGGGATGGCTGCCTTGAAAGACATTGGGACTCCTATAGAAAGCTTTCTTTGAATCTCTGGTTTGAAAGTTTGCAAACTTTCAAACCAGGAATTCTGAGAGAGCTGTAAGGGTCATGCTTCATCCACTTCTAATTTGTGCCATTTTAATGGGGAGTAAAGGGGCTAAAAGTCTCTCTGAACTTCAGAGCTCGGAGAACTTCACAGGAGCTGAGTGCCTGTGCCTTGGTGTTCTCTGAAGCAGAAGCTGGATGCCCACAGTGGGTATGTTATGTGAGCAACACTTTCTGTGCAATGTGTTTTTGTTTTTTTTTTATTCAAGGGAGGAATAACACTCAAAAACCAGGAGACACACCATAGGATATGATTGTTGGTTAATGACATACCTTGCCTCTTACACTTAAATACTCTTACACTTTTTCTGTTAGGACATTGGGGTGAAATCATGTTCCTTGTTCTTGGATTGCTGGAGAGATCCTTGACTTCAGCTTTTGACTTTAGAGGCGATGATCAAGATTGTTGACAGGAGATGTTTGTAATGTGGCACAAAATGGGTTTACTGCCCCACAAAAATATTAATTTCATAGATTTTGCTGGTTCTGCACTGAAATTAATTAGAGCATTTGCTGTGTTTTCATGAGAAAGCAGAGAAAATCCCAGAACAGCTAGCAGCCTGGTAAGCAGAAAAGTAACAGGGTTCTGGGTGATGCATTCCGGTTCTGCATACTTTGGAGTGGGGACTTTTCCCTGTGGCTGTCCTAGCCAACATGAGGGCCCAGACTACTGGGTGCTCTGCAGTAATGCTTTCTCAGCTGGAGCTTTTCCAGTTGGAGCTGTTCTACTTTATATAAATGCCTATTCATTCTGCTGGAGAGAGAGTGCTCTAACGACTGGGCTGTGGAGGTAGTTTTTTTCTTTGGCCCAATATAAAGTAATTACTTATATAAAGGCAAATGACTTCAGCATGAAAGAAATGGAGAAGCAGGCTCCATAGCCCAGAGGCTGTAGAGTCCTCTGAGATACGGGAAGTACGGGAGCTAATTCTCCCTCCAAATTAGGCAGTGCAGGTTTGTTCTTGTTCTACTTTGGATGCATTTGTATTTCCCGGTGACAACAAAATGTTTCATTTAGCATCCAGCTCCAGTGCTGACTCCAGGTGGGAGAAAAAGTGATAGGAGAATGTGAATTCCCAGGGAACAAAGACCTGATCCTCAAGAAAATGCTCTTAAACAAAGGATGAGGGATGAGAACTAGAGACTCTGTGACAGGAAACCAGAGTTACTGCTTCAATGAATATTTTTATAATTTCCTATAATGTGCAGGTAGCTCATTAAAGTTATCTCCAGATCTTTCAAATCACTGGGGATTTTCATTCCTGTGGTTTGTATCACTTGGTGTATCCCCTCTCATTGTTCATTATACATTTGTTTTTATAAGCTTGGTGAGACGTTTGACTTCTGTATAGAAAGGGGAGTTTTTCCAGAAGCTAACACTAGCTGTGGGAGACTTCACGGAGGAAGTTTCCAGAGGATCTCCAGGGAGTCAGTGGAGAAAAAGAGTGGGTCCTTCAAAAAGCAGTATAGAGCAGGTCTGCTGTGGACATGCTCCAGCTTGCCCTCTGGAAAAGGTAATCCCTATTGACTACAATGGCAGCCTACATAGGTGAGCTTCCTGAAGGCTTTTAAGTATCTCCTGAGTTCTGTGTTTATGCGTGTTAAGGATGTACAGGATTAGAGGTTGGAAAAGACAGGAGTTGTATTAAATTATCCCTCTTCCACCACCCAGTTTTGAAGACAGTCGTGATCTAGGAGGAATGCAAAGTCTTCTAATCCCTGGTCCTCTGTCTTGGATTTTTCCACTGTAAGAAAACTGGCTACCTGATAGTCCATCCTTTTTTGAGCATGAGGGCCTGGAGATCTCTCAGTCTGGATCTGATATAAATGGTTCCCAAATCTGATTTGAATTTGCAAGAAAAGGCAATGTCCGTATAGCTCAGCCCAACCACAATCTCTGGACTTCTCATACCTTAATTTCAAGCTAGAGAGTGGCAAGTTGGGACATGAGGTCCCCTGACATGACCAGGTATCACAGGGCTGGTTCTTGGCACCCTACAGACAACTGTCTCTCAGGATGCTGCAGGAAGTCTAAGAAGACATGGCCAGGGCTTGCTTCTTCTATAACTACTGTGTCCCAGGAGGCAGCTGGTGTAAGAATGACATTTAATTATGTATCTTTGTACAACTTTACCTGCATGCATTTAAAGCTTTGCCCATTTCCACCAAGGCAGATTTTTCATAAGAAAATATTGCTTGCATGATGAAGCATAAAAATCGAGCAAACCAGAAATGAGAGATGAGGTTTGCCCTGGAAGCCTAATTGTGTCCTTTTACGTGTAAACGGTAATACAGAAATCTGTGTATCTTCTCTGACATGACAGTCTTCTGTGATACGGTAGTTTGGCAACCATGGCAGGACAAATTGCAATGTGTACCTACACAAGGGTTCAACTGCAGACCAGAGGCTGGATCCGCTGTCCCTTTGAAGTCAGGCAGAATCTTGGCATTGGCTGTGGTGAGGACTGGATTGACTTTGGATGTCTGTTCTGTGATATGAGACACAAGGGCTTTCAATATTTCTTTGAATCAGCTTCATTTCAAAGTATTATGGTTTATGAACTTGTTCACTTTTGTCATCTAAGGAACATCTTAAAGAGCTATTGAGGTACTGTCTAGGTTGTTATTTTGATGCCTGCAATGAATGCTGTATAAATCATTGAGGACAGCTGCATACAATGGGTTTTATTTTTTGTCTTTGTATTTGATGATTTCCTTGTTTTTCAAGCACTAAATGACGTGGTTTGAAGGATACCAACAGATTCATCAACATTTGTTTTGCTGCATAAGTTTTCATGTGTTTTCTTGATCACCTAATGTATTGCTTTTCCTGCAGTATAAAACAGCAATAAGTACGGAATCTGGTTGACATTCAGTTTTGGGATCAGATTAAGTTATGTTGAGTTTCCTCCCCCAAATCCTCATGGACTGTGCCTGGAGGAGAAAAATCAATGACTCTCTGGTAAGAACTGCTTAAAATGGCTGTATTTGGCATAGCTGAAATTTCCATTTGAACAGAATTTGAGACTTTTGAAGAAACTTAATGTTGTTTTCTCATAATCTGAATGACTGAAAAAGTAATATAAAACAATGGTTTAAAAGTTGCAGGACTAAACTTGATGGAAAATCATAGAACTTGATTTTACTGTCAGAGATCCAGAGGGAGAGAAAAATGAAAGAGTTAAAGACCTAAATTCCCTTTGAAACTCCTAAATTCCTTTATTATAGGATGTCTAAATATTTAGTGAACTTAAACGAGAAGGCAGAAAGATGGTGTTTGGTCCAATGCTCCTCAGGGATATGACAAATCTACACGTTCTTTAGGTGAGGCCTGGTGGTTTACATAAGTTTGCATGCAAAAGACTCAACTTGAACCTTGGTTTTACTGAAATGCCACATTTATTATACCAGCTAAAGAAATACAGAACTTGGATAAAAGCATCCAGAGATAGTCCATTCAATGAAAGATCAGCATAGCAATGTAAAGAGAAGGCAAATTTCACTTGGAAACAGCAGGTTAAGCTATGCCTTTTGATATAAGTGGAGATGAAATATTATACATCCATACTAGTAAATAGAAGAACATACTGGGGAGCAGCCATACAACCTTGAGCAGCACCTTCAGCACACTGAATAGATGGAGTTTCTTTGTGCAAAACTCGAGGGCCTGCAGCAGATGTAATTGAGAATTGTCTCACTGCTTGCTAGAGAAAGATGGAAAGAGCCATGCTAAGATTTTACTTGTCCATAGTCAGCTCCCGGTTGGCCCAAGCCAAGCTGACCTTCTCCATCCTGGCTGAGCTGGTCTAACTGATCAGCTTTTTGGCAGAAAGTGCCCATCCTTGGTTTGTGCCAGGAGATACGGTCAGGTGGTCTGGCTGGAGCTCCTCTCCTCTAGAGGTGTGTATAGGTCTGGTCTTTCTCTTTGGGCTAAAAGCATCCCAAGATCTTGTAGACTAGTCTTCTGCAAGGAGGACCAATAGGCTTCAAGTGGGAAGTGTAGAGACGGGAGAGGTGTATTTGTGCATCTGCACCATCTCACATTTTCTGAACATCCAGAGGATGGGTAACCTGCAGTTTAGTACTTTCATTCAGTCCACTTTGTTTTCTTTCTGCTCAAACTGATCTTATTACTTGTAGCGACGATCTTTGTGGTGACGCTAACGGCTGTCATAAATCCAGCCAATTCACACACATTGCGGCTCTTTAAATGACTTGAATTGTGCTAAGCCTCTTCTCTTGCTTCTTTCTGTTGGCACATGAGACTGTAAAGCTAAGCAGAAGACCGTCTCTTGCTGCTGGTGAGAAGTGGGCTGACATGGGTCATGAGACTAGGTGGTGGCAGGAGGGCAGATTTATACACCTTGTTGGACTTTCACTGGCAGTAAATTGCATTCCCGTCCTGGGAGAGCCTGGACCATGAGGAACTGATAGAGCTGACTCATAAATTTACCTGCACTAGCAGTACATATGCATGGGAGAGGATGGGAGAGAGTAGCTGGTGTTTTATTTTCCCCTGTTTTCTGGGGAGAGGGAAACTTGTGCTACAGCCTGCTTGGTGCAGATAGATGTGCCCTCCTTTATCTGGGGCCTGGAGAAAAGGGAGAGCAGGCACAGCCAGAGGCACAGTGGCAAGGATGCCCGACCCATTTCATTTAGACACTGCTGAGCTGCAGCTGCCTTGTGGCTAGAAGAAGCAGGACTGGGCTTGAGCAGCATCTGCCCCACAGACCTGAACAACCGCAGAGGGTGTGTATCAGTGCTGCCCAGGGCTAGCTCTCTATCCACCCTCAACCCTGCGGCACCCCACCTTCCCCTTGCTCCTACATCCTCTTTCCCACTCCTCCAGGCTGGACAAGCCCAACTGGACTTCATGCCATCACCCCCAGCTCGGGGTCAGGGAAACCCTGCAGGTGATGTGTTTGACTGAGGGGCAAAGCCACCCTGTCTCAGTGCCTTTGAACTAGTTTGGGAGCTGTTGGAGGCTCTGGTGTCTGCAGACGAGATGGGGGTGGGTTGGGGGGGGGCAGAGGAAGAGTTTTGGAAGAGATTTCAGAGGGACAAGGTTTAGAGGAGGGAGAAGGGTTTTCTCTTCTGCATTCTAAAACATTCTTTGCACCAAGGTCCTGCATCTGTCACTGCCCAGTGCTTGGGCAATGCCTGGGGTGCTTTTCACCAATGTGATGTCTCACAGAAAGGCTCTGAAGAAGCCTTTGGGATGAAGGATGAGAGGAGCCTTTGGCACCATCGTTTGTAGGAAGCTGATGTACAGGCTATTAGGAAGGTGCCATACCCACTTTGGGGGTGTGTATGGAGAAACGCAGTGTACAGAAATGTGTCCCAGCAGTGGTACATTTGGGTGATGCTTAATTGGCACCTGCCCAGTCCTCCTGGTTGTTCTCACAGTGCCTTGGACAGGTCTCCAGGGGCCACTGCCTTTTTCTGAGAGCAGCGGGGCCTCATGCAAAGCTGTCATACAGTGGCACAAAACCGGACTGCAGCATTTGAAAACTCTTTGGCAGTTTTCGGTGAGGAACTGATGCTGGTGACAGGCATGTGAAAAATCCATATTGTCTTGTGAATTTAGGGATGTACCTTGACTTTGATGACAAACCCTGTGCCTTTTGCTTTGTGAGAGTATTTCCATTGGAAATCAAAGAGATTTGAGATATATAGCTGGCTAAGCAGTCATACCTCAGAATAGGATTTGGGGATTAGCAGAGTGGATAATAAATTGAATAGTAGGAGTTAAAATCAGACTGCACTTGGAAAGAAAGCAGAGATGAGAGGTACACCTCTGGAAAGCAGTAATGCCAGAAATGACACTGGGGTTACACTGGTTAACAAATGCGATATGGGCTCACAGTACAATGCAGCAGCAAAGAGGCTGATGTGATTTCTGGATTGCATAAACAGAACTATTGCATCTCAGAGCAAGGAAATGTTTTCTCCATGTTTGTAGTCATGTTTTCTTCATGTGCCTGGTCTGAGTGTACCTAGGCTATCGAGTTCATTTCTGGAGAACTCAATGCCCCAAAGATGGCAGCAAATTAGAACAAATTCAGTGGAGCAACAAAAATGATTAAGATGCTGGAGGGATTGATCTAAGAGGGAAGATTAAAGTAACTAATTACATTTAGCTTGGCCAAATGACAATTAAAGGAGAGATGTGATGACTGCCTTAAAGTGTGTGCTTAAGAATGTAAACACCGAGGAGGGAGAAAGAGAGGGAGGAATTGTTTAGTGCTGTTGGAGCGGTGGTTGGTTCGATGCTGGGTCTGCGCTGCTAGGGGAGTTGTGTAGGAGCCTAACCAGAACCAAAGGATAAGTAGCTGTAACCAAACAATACCCGCAAACAAAAAGAAGCGCTGAATAGACAGCACAGTTCCCGCTGTGAAGTGTGGCAGGGGCTAAAGTACCATTCCCAGGGAAGCGATGGCAGTCTCTGAATGAAAGTAGCCCTGGGAGCTCTGCTACAAGAGGGTCCAAAATCCTTCAGGAGAGAAGGGAAAGGTTGCGCTATTCCTGCAGGAGTCCTCCCCTTCCGATTTGCAGGACCTGTAGTTCATTTCTCCCCCCTACTTTTGGCTGTGATTGTGTAAGTAAGTATTGCATCCATGTCAGGGTGTAGTGTTTTTAAAAAGATAGTTCACAGCCTGGAGAGGGGCCAGGCCAGGGGATGGGGTAGACAACAGTAGACACTGAATCCTATAAGAAATGCTAAGAGACCCAGGCATGTTCACTCCAGGGGAAAGATAACTGTGGGTGGAAAACTAACTGTCTGCAAATCCGTAAAGGACTGCTATAGAGAGAACAGGGGCCAATTATTCCCTTTAGTCACTAAAGGCAGATCTGGAAGGAAGTGGGCCCTTAGCTGAAGCTAGAAAAATCAGGATCCCTATGAAGGAGAAGCCGAAGTGTTGGGTGACAAGGAGGCTAGGAGGGGGTGGTGGAATTGCTGTGAGTATACATGCACTTATCAGGAGTGACACAGGCATCAGGAAACCTATCTTGTTTCAGCAAGATTTCATATGATTTCTTAGTCTTCAGGAGGCTGTTGAGCTTCTAAATGAGCCAGTGCTGTAGTGATTTTTCCTTGCAGGTTATTTGTTTAGGACATGTTTGTTAATATTTCTGTTCAATTGTATTTTCTTCTTTGATTACGGATCTGTTTGAATGGTGCCTTTTGCAATGGAGGGGCTACAGATGAAATGAACACTTCATAAAAAAAGCAATCAGGACCTAGTTCCAGCAGAGTGTGGATTAGGTGGGGTTTTTTTGCCCCTTTGGTGTGAATCATTTTTGAGGTATGAAATAGCTTAATTAGCTTTAAAAAAAAAAAGTCGTTCTGTGCAGTACTATATCTCCTCATTTTGACAGGCACAGTAAAATATCATGTAGCAAGAGCTCTTATCACAGTGTTTCTCATCCAGTTGTACTTAAGAAATTTTGCACATTTTTCATATAAAGTCCATTTTCAGATGCTAGGAGGATATTCCATACCTGGAAATGTTAATTTCCTGATCTGCTTTTAAGACTGAGTGCATTTCCAAGTGAAATGAAGAGGTGAAGATAAGAAACAGAGCCATGAGCCAGTGCGGTATCTCAGCTGGTGTCTCCAGTCTCTCTGGGTGAATGGCTCTGTTGAGCCTGATATGAAGAGCATCCTAAATTTATTCTTTTGTGATATCTGTTTGGAGGGCTGTTTGTAAAATAAATGCTTCAGTTTAGTTCCTTGTATGACAGTGACTGTCCCAGTGACACAGCTAGTTCCTAGGCAATTTTAAGAGGGAGTTGAAAGTGACAGGAGCCCAGAAGCAGAGAAACAGGTTCTTGTGGTAAACTCAGGAAAGCACCTGTTAGGGCAAAGGCTGAAGCACTGCATGCAAGTGGGGCTGTGTTGTCCTGCGCTACAGGGACGACTCGTCTTGTGACAAAGATAGGAGGGAGGTCAGCAGGGTCCCATATCTGCCTTCTTGTTCATTGGCTTTTACTCAGTTGATCAACAGCTGCAGTCAATAAAGTTGTTTCCCTTTCCTGCCCCAGAAGTTTGTTCCTGCAGCAGTTCAGTGGTCTGGCAAACCCACCTTCTTTGCTGGTTGAAGACAACACATCAGGCTGCTGACTGGAGTGGGTGAAACGCAGGCACACACCTCCTTCTGCCTTGCCAGCTGCAGACAGTACCGTCTCATGAGCCTGGCACCTGGGGTTGGACAAGTCTTAAACAGGAGCAGGGTTTATCAGAGCCCATGAGCAAGTCGCTCAGCATATCTGTGCATCTGTGAGCTGGGATGATGGACACACACAGAGCTGTATTCAGAAGTCATACTTCCTTTTGTGTTCGTGAGGTGCCCTGAGACTTTTCAGCTGATCATGCCACAGAAAAATACTTACTCTTTACTTGGTCTTGACTTTCAGAGCTCTACCCTTGGCATTCTTCAGTGGCTTGGCACTTACTGAAAGAAATAAAGCAAAAGCATCGTACAGAGCAGAAAAGCACTTCACAAAGCATATTCTGATGAAGTCAGCTCCTTGAACAGCTGCGACAGGGACAGGGAAGCAGCCAGAAATACAGAAAGGGAAATATGATGGGAGATTTATGCTGGTAAATACCAGTCTATGATGAGTCCTGGAACATCTTGATGCTGTTACCTGCAAAGCCCTCATCCCACACTTCCAAGGCTCTGCAGCCAGTGTTAGATTTGCAGGTGTCCCGCATGATATGGGGTTTCGGATACAGTAAAATCGCATGTCCTCTGCGAAACAGGTATGGGGCGTATTGCTTTTCCCTACATTTTTGTCATGACTTTCCACTTCTTGTCTATCCATCTATTTATTCATTTTTGGAAGGCAGCCGCTGGGTTCATGCAGTTTGTGACTTGTCGGTGCCAGTGCAGTGAGTCAACCACATGCCCTGGACCTGTAGAGTCCTTAGGAAGAACTGCACTCTTGTTGCTGGTGTATTGGATGATGGTGAGGAACTACATTTAAGTTAGCTTTGGAAAATTACAAATGTTACAATATACCTAAATAAATAAACCATCCAAACACCTTCATTCTAGAAATGAATTTGCCTGAACAATACAAAATGATTAAGAAGAAAGTCAGTTTCTTTCCCCAGAGTATCTCTGAGTGGCCAGGTTTGCCGCTGAGTCAGAATGGAGATGTAGTTAGAAAATGCAAAAGATATGCCCAAACACAATCATTCTTTGCAAAGCTCCAAGAAGTGGCTGTTTGGGAGCACAGACTCAGCTCAGATGCTGGCTTAGGGACACCAGATCTGGCATGGACAGCAGCTGCTCGGAAGGTTGTGTGGGTAGTCAGCAAAGTGGGAGCCTGCACTGGATGTGCAAACATACACAGGTATATGCCCCTGCAGGCAGCTGGCTGTCCTGTTGTCCCCTCACTATGCTGCAGTACCAGCTAAGGTGGTTTCCTACCCCAAAGGGCTGCCTACCTGCATGCACCCCAACAGCCCTGCTGCGCTTTTGTGTGCTGGCATAGGAGGCACATATCTAGGAAGTTCTGACCTGCTTCATGCACGACAGACGGTGGAAGCTGATTGCTGGAGGCAGCCTTTGGCCTGCCCACAGATTGGCTTCAGGGATTACGTGCAGGGAAGTGTGGGCCATTAGAGCTGCAGTCTTGATGTACCACAATTCCATGTGACTTAGTGCTTGGGAGGCATGAACTGCATTATATGAGATCTTTGAAGTAGTGTGTTGTAATTTCTGAAGAAGACACTCAGCATATCCAACTTCCACTTGTCTGTAGCTTGCAGTGGGAGCCAAGGTCTTTCCTATAGCCCATTTCTGTTACTGTTAATATCCATTGACAACTTTTTCCCTGTGCAATGCTGTATGTTGGAAAGGCTGGTGGCACCCAAGATGAATCACTGCATGTGGATGTATTTACTTTACCTGTTGCTCTGTAGAAACCTGAGATCCAGACTCTGAGGTTTTAACAGCTCACTGCCAATCAGATTAAATATTTAGCAGAAATAGGTTCTAGGCATCACATTCCTGACAGTGTATTTCATGCATCATTTGCCATAAACTTTCAGAGATTTTTAGCTACCGCTTGCAAAGTAACTCCCTCGCCACTCTTTCTCCCATCCTTGTCTCCTCTTTTCACTGTCCCTCTCACTTTTCACTTTGATTCTTGTCCTCACTTTCTCTGACCTGCTGTTTTCTTCCCCTTAGCTTTTTCCCTTTTACTCTGCTCATTGTTCACTGGTGTGTGGTTGTATATGTTGCACCTGGAACGGATGTCAGCCTGTGATGGAGGAGCGGAGGCATTGACTGCATCTAACTGAGCATTCCTGCCTCCTCAGAAAAGCACACATGACTAGAGGAGGGCACAGGCTGATGGCCTTTCTGGGGAATGGATACCCCTTGACTCGGGGAAGCATCCTGAATACAAGGAAAGGGAAAGTGTCTTTATCATCCCTCTCTCCATGATGCAGCTCATCTATCTGCAAGGAGTGCAGAAGGGGCAAGGACCTCCACTTCCTTCAGTGTGCTGGACAACAGCAGGTTGCCCTCGTGAAAAGTACAGTTGTCTGGTGCTCTTCTGAGTTTTCAGGAATGATGTCTATTGATGGCTCTTTATAGAGGCTGTGTGAAACAAGGATGAGCACCAGCACTGGTGGTGGTTCTGGGCTGATGCTGGGTTGTGAAGGGTAAAGTCTCCTGGGCTAGTGAGCTCTGTAGGCAGGCTGGTGAACTGCGTGTTTTATGCTGCAGAGGCTTCTCTAGAGCTTGCTCTTCTCCTGTCAGTCATTGCTTGCAATGTTTTGATGCTGTTCATTATCAGCTGTGGTCAGATAGTTTGGCTCTTCATTACCTGGCTCCCTTGACTGTTTGGTATGTGCCTCTTTTTCTCTGCTCTTGCTCCAAACATGCTGCCTGCTGAACACGTCATCATTGTGGTTCCAAAGGAAGCCTGTGGTTCTCACTACCTCCATGTTCACCCTGTGTGATTGCTGCTCCACATCCCTGTCATCTCGCATCTGGTACTCAGCCCCAACTTCTCCAGCAGTCCTGCGCTACCAGTCCAGGAGATGATGATTAGTGCCAGGGCCAGATTTTTCAAGTGGGTTTCTCTCCCTGCTGTGACAAGTCCAAAGCCATCTGGTGAAGCATCAACCTCTTCATTTCACATTTCTGTTGACATGGGACATATCCTCTGTTCACACCACTGCTGCTGTTGCACCAGTGTGGACTGGAGAGCGTGAGGGAGACGGGACTCCCTCCTCATGCTGCTGCCAAAGGGATGGTTAGGAAGGTGCATTGCTTTGAAAGCTGGGGTGTGTATGCTTGTGTATAAGATTATTTTTGCTTATGAGTGAAGTGGGGGCCCTTTAGGTAGAGGGAAGAGGAGAGTGGGCCCATCAGGTCACAGTGGCTAGAGAAGATGGCTCCTTTTTGCTGTACTGTAATAAGCACTAAAGCCTGATTGGCTGGGAGTCTGCTGAGGTGGGGTATGGCAGGCCAGATGATTTGAAGCAGGTACTGGGACATTGGGGCAGCTGCTTCAGCAGAGATAAGGAAAGACACCTGTAAATTCTGTAAAGCGTAACAGCTAGTGATGGGCAAACCAGCCTGCTTAATTTCTTGTTTTATTTCTCTCCCCTTTTTTTCTGTTTCTTCCTCTCCTCTTGCTCTGAGCCCCTCCAATCCATTCCTCTGCATCTGGTGGCTTATTTCCCTACAGGTGTCATCTTGGCAGTAACTCAAAAATGAGCATCTCCCTTGGGGAATTTGTGCACTGACAGTGCTTTTTCTTTCCCCAGTGTCAAGGCACGTGATATTTTGAGTTTGAGGTGGGTTTTTTTTTTTGTGGTTTTATTTTTTTTTTGTGTGTATACTTTTAGGCAATTGCTTTTTCTAAATAAATAAAAATATTAGCAGTGAGGGAATATGTAAGACAGATGGGTCTGGAGAGGACAGTCCCTTAGCTGCATGCCAGGCCAGCCTGGGTAAATGAATCAGCTGGAGGGGCTGCACAGCGTGCCCACCGTCTCGCCTCAGCTCCAGGGCCAGGAGCTCAGCTGTCGTCTGATATGTCCTCTCATCTCTTTACTTAGGGAAGGAGCAGTGATAAATGGGTATTGCCTTTAGTCTTGCTGAAGCATCCCTGGCCTCTGCATGGGGTGGTGACAAGACTGTGCTAGGAATACGGTCAGGGAGGTGGTTTAGGGTCCCTGAAGCTTTGCAGGCTCAGAAGATAAAGTACAAACAAGAGGAAGGGGATCCCAGAGCAACACCAGGCAATGTAGTCTGGTGATAATGCATACATGTCTTGTTTGTTCCGGCTTTTCCCTCTCTCTCCTGAGATATATATCACGGGGAGTGTGGCAAGAGGCTGCTCTCTGGATGTGTTTATAGATCGTGAGCCTCCTCCTGTGGCATCCAGTGCCTCACAAAGGTGCTAACACCTGTGCAAGATAGGTTTAAAATGCTGCCACATCAGATCAGTGGGGCTTTACACCCCTCTGGTGCAGGGGTAGTGGAAACGCATAGTGCAAAGGTCTCTGGGAATGTCATTGTACTCTGGCATCTTCATATATGTAACAGTCAACGCTGCTGCATGCAAAAATGCCTCCTGGCTTGGAGACGAGGTCCTGTCACAGTGTCATCCTGACAGGATACCAGTGCAGGGGCTGTGTCAGAGGGGCTTTGCCAGTATGGCATCTAAGGGCTGATTTTTAAAATTTTTCTTTTTTTAATTGAAACCAAGGACCCCGTGGGGTTGTGTTTCTGCCCTGTGGCCTGGATCTTGCCTGGAGAAGTGTCAAAGCTGCGATGAGAAGCAGAAACAAGGAAACCCCAAAGTGATCGTAGCCCCAAAAGTTCTGGGGGGCCAAGGGGTGTGCTTGAGGCAAGGTTTGGAGAGGTAGTTCATACGGGCAACCTGGTTTGCTTTCTCTACTTCATTTCAGGGACCAGGTGATATTTGCAGCATATAATCTTTGGCTGTTCAGGATGTCAATATTGGTACTGTCATATACAAGCAAGGATCAGACCTAGCTAAAGACTGCAGCTGGTTGCTAACTGAATGCTTTAATGTGATGGTTATATGGTGCTATAACCTCAGGACTGTACAAAAGCCCTTCACAATACAGGGCTGACACCTCAGTGCTACTCTAGTACTTCAAGATGGGCAGTGCAAAAACAACCTTGATTGATACTATATCCACTAAACCCCACACCTTGACTTAGTGGTGCCTCTCCCCCCTCCCCGAAACAACTCTGAGGAGGGAGAGCAGCTGCTCTGTGTCAGGGGTTGAGTCCTGGTGTGGCAGCAAGATTTGGGTTTCTATCTCGGAAGCTGATTTCCTACAAGGACCAGCCTGGATGAGAAAAGGGATACAACTTGAATGTTGTCTCCAACTCCCCCACCCTGGGCTCTTTCTGAGTTTTCTGGTTTTCAGGAATACAGGGATTTAGTGCATTTAGGAACTGGTGCCATTTCGTGTCTGGCAGGAAAGGGGTAACTGGTCATCCTGCAAAGAGCTGTTTCTCCCACCTGCTTTCTTCCTTCAAAGAAATACACCCCTGTCTGCTGGTTGAAGATGGGATGGAGTGCATATATTGTCACTATATGTGTATAAAACCCCAGTAATAACAAACAAATATATACATATTTATATATAAATATATATATACACACACTCTCTCTCTATATAAGAAAACACATAGACACCCTCATTTTACCTTATACCTAATTCTGGAGTGGGAATGCACTAGTTTTTCAACATTGCTCTATGGCAGGGTAACCCAGGAAGTGATGGGAACTGGAAGAAGAATTTTAGTTGGGATGGACTACAACATTTTTTTTTCTCTTCGGAACTCCAGGACTACTCCAGTCTTTATTGACTGCCTCTGGTCAACAAAAAAAATCCCCAGAGCAGCTGCTCTCTGCTGAGAGACATTGACAAGCTAATGTCAATGACTACAGAACCCTGCGGCTGCCAGCACACCTTGAATTCCCTTGTATTTCTCCACAGGTCTCACTCGGGTGCTCAGCAGGCACAGCACAGCGTAGTTTGTCAAGTCCGACAGAATCACAGGGCAACAGGCTGCAAGCAGGTTTTCCAGGCAGGGGGACATTCAGAGGTAGAAACTTAGTTTTAGTCTAAACTTAATAGCAAAATTCTCTCCCTCTCTCTGCAAATATTGTGAAACTACAAGTTCAGAGGAACCAATAAAAGGGACTAATAACTGTGGTGAAACTGTCAAAGATATTAGTTTCCTCTTCTGGCTCTCAGGGCTTGAAGAGTTTGCAGCTGTGGGGCACTTTCACTCATGGGCTGGCCTGAGGCCATGAACCCTCTGAATTACATCTGAGGACTTCTCTATGAATCCCAGATTTCTGGCACCTCTGACACTGTAGCCCCAGCCAGGACTCTCAGGGTGTCCAGGCTGTGTGATGTAAGACCAGGATTTTTGTTTAGGAGGGAACTAGAGCTCCGAGGACTTTCTGGCCATGCTATAAAAGGCTGGTAACTCTGGCCTGGCCACCTTTCCCAGATCTGTTTAAATCCAGGGTCTGAGGGTCTCCGCTTCTGAGGCCAACAGCTAGGAGGTCTTGTATTTTGGGTTTCTGCGAGTGAATTGAGATGGAGCTGGGCTTTACATTTTCACTGTCCAAGAGCTGCTGGAACCAGACACCTTGGATCCATGGCAGACCCACGGGGCAGATCTCTTGATGAAACAGGAGATTAATGTCTGTATTAAAATTGCCAGATGGATGGGTCCTGGTGCTCAGAAGAGCTGCACCTCCAGCCCAGACCCTGGAGGCTGGCTGCCTGCTGCAGCTCTGCCTTGCTCTTGAAAGCTCTGGATTGTTCTTGCTCTTCCTTGCCAGCAAGGAAGCTGCTTTGGAGTAGGTGAAAATGTGTCATGAGTTGAGATATTTTCATGAGAATAGGCTTAACAAACTGGCATTTGCTGACAACATGTTGTTTCATCAGAAACTACTGATCAGCAGTATTTTGCAGCTTGAGTTAATGTGGCAAAGTCGATATTGAATATCAGGGATTTTGCTTGGAAACTGACAACTATTTATGGTATTACAGCAATTCTTTTCTCTCTACTCCTATCTAAACTAGGATTTATTGTCCTGAAGATCTTGGACATACAGGTTTTAACACACTCTCTTGGGATCCTCTGAGTAATGTTGAGTATGATCTCACAAGAAGACATTGCTGCCTTCAGGGAAGTGCAATGGAAAGCAACAATAATAACCTGAACTCCTGTAGCTTCTACTGATGGAGAGCCAAAAGTACTTTAAATACCATAAATAATTAAACATTCTAACTCTGTGAAGCAGAGAAGATGCATCTCCATCTTTCTGATGAGGAGAATAAGGCGAAGGGTGAGGAAGAAACGATGGTGTTTACACTTGCAAAAAATGCATATTGATTTTTAGATGGTGGCATAAGGGATTAGAACAAGACTTTGCTTGTTGTGGTTCATTCCCTCCATGCTTTCAAGATCTAAACCCATATACCTAACAGTGTGAATACAAGTGAGCTAAGAGGTACCAAGGATGGACCAAAAATATGACAGTGCTTAAAGTGAGGAATAGAATGACTGTGGGAGCCATGAAGGACAAAAGCCGGATTAGAGATAAGTGATGGATGGAGAAAGCCGAGAAGGGTGGTGGATTAGGGCATATATTGTAGCTTGAAGGAATTTCATGAAGAATATTGAAATTCTGGATTTTCTTTATACCAAGACCTCTTACGCTGTTTTAAAAGTGTCAACTGACCTGAAAGCATAAGTAACTCACAGCTACACTTTGTCCGTAGTATTGATTTTTATTTACTGGTAGGGCATTCTTTATTGTGACAGTTGCCTGGTTTTGGTTGTTCTTTCTTAGCCTTGCTACTAATGCTTCTTTTCCCTGCGGCAAATGTAAACTATAGTGACTTTGTGTAAATGAGATGTGGCCCAAGGGGGCTGAGCTGCATCTTGAGGAAGCCAGTGGTGGAACTGGGTTGGGAGGAGGCTTGGGCTGGTACATCCTTGTATGCATTGGCTGGCACATGGAGGAATGAAGTAGGTGAGCTACCGGGAAAGGTGACTGAAGCAGCCATCATGAATGAATTTGACAGGCTGGAGAAAACAGAGAACAGAGGAAAAAATTCATGGAAATGGCATTCAGCTGAGCCAAATCTAATCTGTTTGCTTTCACTGGATTGAGCCTTCCCATGCCTGTCCCTGAAGCATCAACAGCCAGTGACTAGCCATGGTCCAGATGTGGCTTTGCCTGTTTGTATTTCCATCATTGCATGTCTATAAATATGATCAAATGCTGAATGGAGGGAGAGGTCAGTGGCTGCTGGACTGGGTCCCTTCAGCAGGGAAAGCTTTCTGGACACTATTGATTGAAGGTCTTGGTAAGACAAATCGGCCCTGACCTGTCATACAATCACAGGCACAGCATGGTCTGGTGCACAGCACTAATGTACTGTGAAAGCATATTGTATCCAGCAGCTTGATGGCTGGTGTCTTACTGGTCATTGAACTCAGGGACAGAAAGATAGGGGAAGGGGAGAGTGTTGGCTGGGGAGAGTAAAAAGGGAAAGGAGAAGAAAAATGAGACCACCAAAAAAAATTCCTGATTTGCAGTTGTCAATTCTCCCATCATTTTAGCTTTAGTATTTATTGTAAGGATGAAGTAGTTCTAAAGAGATGAGTGTTTTTTGGGATGCTTCTGGGTTGACAGTGTACAACTCCAAACGTCTTGAATGGCACTCTTTTTGGTGTCACACATTGGGTTTCCCTTGTTACTACTTCTGGGTAGATTTTGCTTTGTTTTTCTGTAAGTAGTGATGACAGGAACATAAAAGTCCTTTACCAAGGATCAGAGTGAGGAAAACGGAAGGAATAAGGGACAGACAATTACAAGGAAGGAGTCTCACAACAAATTTTTCTGGGTACTCATCCATCGTTTCTAGTGGCCTGACAAGAGTCAACTTTAGACCCCTTTTGGCTCTGATGGCTGTGGAATGCCTTTTTTCCCATGGTAAAAACACATGTTGGTCCTTCTCACTTCCAGGATAATTCCCTGTCTCACTTCACAAGCAAGGATGGCATTTTCACAAGGTCCCTTGGTGACTAAACCCCCTTTTCCAAAATGCTGCATACCAGTGGAAATCATAAGGTCATGTGGCTCATAAAGGGTGCTGGCAGTTCGTGAAATGTGGCCCATCAGTGCCGGTAGCACTGCGGCTTTGCCCTGGACCAGTTCACAAGATACATTTCTCTCTGTCTCCACTCTACTGCCTCCACTTAGCAGCTCCTTTGCCCCTTTCACATCTTGGAGTTTTGGGCATTGAGCCACCTTCTCTGCCATTTCTGCTGTCTGTAACACCTTTATGAGAGCCTGATCAGGTCTGGTGAGCTCTGGCACTCTGCTTTAGGGCTGTTTAAGATTTGCTGTAACGGTGCCATGAGGAGCAGAGGTAGTGCAAATAGTTTCTCCTAGCTTGCCCTTGCTGCATGGGCTGCAAGACTGCAACATGCACCCGTAAAGATCTTTCCTAAAGGACAGGTAGGTTTATGTTTTAAAGCTTTATTGTGTGTCATACATTGTATCTGGGAAGACTGGAAGCAAACTGGATGACTGTATCCAAAGTGCAGGTGTAGTCTGAGACTGTCTCCCTCTGGTTCAGATGCCCTTTTTGGGATTCTTAGCATTGTAGAAGAAGGAATCACTCAATTTCTGCCTAAAAAGAGGAAAATAATATTTTTTTCTCACTTACGGTATGTTTTAATAACCCTTTGTAATTTGGCTTTTACAGTGTTTACACCTGGCATCCAAAGAACTTAAGACTGTCTCCTGCTGTGAGACGTGAGTAAGCCATGGGATTTCAGCACTGGTGTGGCGCTGGGCAGCTGCCTTCAGGAGACAGTGCAGTCTCCGTCTGCCTGCTCCGTGTTTTCCCTTTCAGGAAATGATGCAGGGAATGAACAGGTACTGACTGAGGTGCATGAGAGAGTCTGGGGAATGGGAAAGTCCTTCCACCCTTGGAAGTAAAAATTCTCCTCATTTTTTAAACTTTGAAATTCAATATAACAATCTGCGAAGCACAAAATGCGGAGTTGATTAAGGTTGAGTAGAAAAACTCAAATTAATACAGCAAATAATGAGAAATGCCAGTGATGTGCTGCTTCAAACCATCCGAGTGGAGTTAAACATGTGTTTCTCATGGATATTACTGGATCGGAGGTATATAAATCCCTAGCTTTTGGAAACTGCAGTCTTTAATGTTGTCACGTTATTAATGTGCTGTTGATTTCTGCTTGAAAATGAAAACTGGAAGTGGAGAGTTAAGAAAGGAAGGAAGGGATTGCTGCATGGATTACGAAATTGTTCCAGTTCAATTTAATTGGCAAAACCAGTGTTGCTCTGGTGCAGCGTTCTGCTGCCTGCTTAAACCTAGTCTTGCACATCAGGAGGCAAAGATGCTTTCAGCCATGCTGAAATCGCTTTGGAGGGGCCCCGTGCACACAGCGACATGTCCTTTGCTTTGGATGATCTCGCTCTGAGCCTGGATCTGGTTCTGAGATGGGGCAGAAGACAGTCGGAAGTGGGAAACGGTGCACGTCTCATAAGCTTTGAAACCCTTGTTTCAAATGGAGCATGCATGGAGTGCTAGCTGTGGCAACTGAACCCTCAAGGTGGTGAGGATATTTCAGTCTCTGGCAGGGAGGGCCTGTCTCATCCCTCTAAACTTCTCCAAGTGGGATGCTGGGGGTGTGTGAGATCCTGGCAGGGGAACGGTGGCTCCAGCCGGGCTCCGCAAGCCAGGCTCGCAGAGAGCGATGGCTGTGCCAAGCCTCTATGCCCTGGCATTTAGAAGTTGGCACTGGACAATGCCAGACTGACCTGCTGTCTTGCTTAATGGCTTTTGTGTGTGTGACACTGACTCCCGCAGCTCTGCACGTGTGTGCCAGCCTGAGTAAACAGGTCAGACTCGCTCCTGCTCTCCCTTGCCCAGCCGTTACCTTCATCCTCCCTCACTTATCCTGATGAGGACCTGGGGGGACCCCAACTTATGAGGAGGGATGAACACAACTGAACTTCTGTTGCAGCAGAGGAAAGTCCCAAGGGGTGATCAGATAACCATCTGACAAGTGTTTTCAGGGTGGAAACGGTGAGTTGAGAGGGAGAAATTGTTTAGTCTGAATGAAGGAGATATTATTAAAGTAACAGGATAGCTGAGTAAAGGGAAAATTTAGGCTGAATTTAGGGAAATGTTTCTAAATGTGAGCCTCGGAGCCGTCTCCTAGCAGTAGTAATCCTATTGTTTGAGTCATTTCAGAGCAGGTAGTGTGCTAAAGCACATGCTGTAGACAGCAATCCTGAAGTGACTGGGGGAAGGGCAAGACTATTAAGCAAAGAATTTTAGTTTGTAATTTCTGTGAATCACTTGGTGATGGTCTCAACAGAAGTTCACAGGCTCTGGCTGTATCAGCTATCACCCATGATATGTAAAATATGTGGATGGGAGGAAGTGGAAAGGACACCGGGAACTTGCCCTTGGACAAGCTTACAATAATGAGACATAGTTCTTCATCTGTTGGGAATAATATGGGCCTAATTGCTGAGCAAAGCGTTCTTTGTACCGCCTTAAGTGTAGAGAGAGAATTGCTTTTCTCCTTCGCATGGGGCAGAAAAAGGGGAAGAACTTTTTTACCTTATCCTTGGATACACCTGTTGGACAGACAGAGGCCAGCTAGCCATTGGAGATGGGGAGGAATGAAGATGTGATATATGGGATGAATCTGACATTGCGCAAGTCAGGGACGAGTTTTTACCTGGTTTAGTAAAGAAAGAACAGCTTGAAAGAAAATAGAGAACAGAAGTGAAAATATGTGCTACTTTCCACCCAGTGTCCATGGAAGGAAAGATAACAGCGAGGTAATGAGAGCGCTCCAAGGGCTTTGAAGGTTTTGGCTGGGAGTATGTGATACATTCCCCGAAAGAAAAAGGCTGACTTGGGAGAAATAAGGGAAAAGAAGAAGCATTTTGGAACTTAGATAGTAATCAGTCTGTGGAACATTACAGGCATGGGCAAAGGTACATGTTGGAGAGGGAGTGGTTGTGAAGAGCAGAGAGAAGAGCTGCCCAAAAGGCCTTGGAGAAATGTTTCTACCAGTGTCATAAGAACATGTATTCTCATTCTGATGTATAAAAGTGATGTTCAAAGCTGGTTAAAATAAACTAAACTGCACCAGTTTTCATCTAAAACTTCTGAAATGCCCTTGGAGGTGTGTTTACTTGGGGATGCCATAATGAACTGTTTTGGTTCAGGTGCTGGATTGTTTTTGCATTCATCACTGTGCATGGCACTTTCCATTGTCTCTAGTCTCTGTCATCTTCCTACTCTGAACGTATGGAGATTTTTCTGCAGCATCATTCAGTCTATTTATCAGCACCTGAAGTGCAGGCGCTTCCAAGACACATCCATCGTGCCCCAGATCCATCCCCCTCTTCTTTGTCTCAGTTTACAAAATTCCTGGAACTACAGGGCTGTGAGCCAGAAAAAGATTTATGGGCACTTGTGTCACCCACCTGCTAAGCAGTTGCCGAGTTTCAGCATCCGTGCAGGGACAGGAATGACTCTCACACATTGATGCAATGCACAGTCGATCCCCCTTTATTGGTCTGCTTGCGTGGTTATATACATTTTTCATATCTGCACACGCTATCACGCTTATTCGGATAGGCTACAGACATAAATCACGCGCTGTTCACGCACCCCATATTCCCTTATGATTGGTAACTATGCACTAACGCTAATAGCAACAGACTGCCTCCATGTCCTTGAACACATCTTGTTTTTGCTAACCCACATCATGTTTATTCTTAGCTGTCCTTTCCAGTGGCCTGTCCAGCTATGCTAACTGTTTCGCCTAAGTGGCCTAGTCGTGCTAAATCTCAAGCTACATCGACCCCAACAGCAGTAATATGGGGAACAGCAGCGCAAGAGTTGTCAGCGTACAAATAGCCTGGGCTGAGGGTGCGGTAGGACAATGGTTAAAGCAGTGTTAGAACACGAGGAATGCTTTTTCAGAGGCATACAATATGCAGCGTGTCTGGGTTGGGGAGATGGCAGTAACCATGAGAATGAGAGGCTGTCCTAAGCTGAAATTGAGTTGCCAAAAATCAGGGAGTTGGAGGAACTTAGGTGTAAATTAGGGTGTGATTCATGGCTTTAAGCTGCACCTCTTAGAAGTAACAGTTTGTGAGGTTGCAGTTGGTCCTTCCCCTTTCTTCGCACAGGTCGTCTTAGCTCCTGCAGTTTACCTGTAAGGCAGGTAGTAGATAAAAAGATTAAATATACACCAGTCTTCTGCAGTTGGTAAACAAAGAAATAGTGTTGTTCTTTGATCTGGGCATACAGGTATTTTCTTGCCAGATAGCCCAATAGCACATATGATGCAATGTTAACTTCCCTGTAGCTTCTTCTAGTGCACTTGCTATTCCGTGGGAGTGTGTTGGATACCAACCACCTTCCAGATTTGTAGAGTATCTCACAGGTGAGATGAGTTTCTTCCTACCCCTGACTAGGGCCTGAAACACAAGGATTTCTTTTTGATTCGCTGTCTGATACTGCTGAAACTGTCTGAGAACTGAAGCCAGTGTGAATTAAGACGCGGTTGGATACAGAGGGGTACAGTAACACTGGCTAACACTGGGGCTGGCAGGACGTCTGTCTCTAGGTAGTAATGTGACTGAGGGTGGTGGTGAGTCCTGGAGTTGGGCTAGTGACAAGTGATGAGAGTAGGGCTGGGAATTAGCATTGCAGCTTGTGCAGATGCAAAATTAGCTGTTGAATTCAGATTCTGTTACTTGAAGTTCTCTAACCGGTGCTGGAACCTCATCAGACCTCCAGTGAGCAGAGCCCAGCAAGCACTGGAATACGAACTTCCTCATGACCGTCCAGGGAAGTACAGGAGGGGGTGGCTGGAGGCAGATGATGCTCTTCTTTCACCAGTATAGAGCCAATGCCCCTGCAAAGTTCACTTTGCTGGTGGCTAGTGCATACTATTCAGTCTCCTGTCACAAACATCACCTTCCTCCTAATTAAGAAAGTGGCCTTCAAGACAGCTTTTGACTGGGACTGCAGTATTTCAGGACTTCCTTTCCTCTTGCTGTCTTGAGGTTGGAGAGAGGCTTTTGGGAGCCTGCAAATACCCTCCCAAGGGACTATTGTGCAAGGCTGCCCAGCTGGCACAATTGCAGCAGAAGGAGGTACCAGCATCAGCACATGACAGAACAGCCCGCAAACGCCTGGGACCAGCCCATGTCCTGCCTCAGTTTCTTTATCTGACCTGAAGATTGCCTAACTTTGCTGTACACTGCCAGATTAGTACTGCATTTACAGTTAGCTTGGTTGAATGCACAGTGACCTATTTGTGTACTTTCTGTATTTTGAAATATCGTCCCGAAATATCTCTAAATGCTGAGCTGTATTTTCCTTGTGCAGCCTAATAATTTTCTATTAATACTTATCTTAGATCTCATCCACATAAAAATGCAGTGTCAAATAAAGTTCTCATGATATTTTTAAGCAATCTAACCTTTGGTCCTGGCCAAATTCCAATCTGAATAATTACTATCTGACTACCTATGTTCCTCTTGCATTTTCAATGGGAGAAGTTAGCTTTCCTTTCCCGTTTTAACAGTGATTGTGTAACATTGCTCTGCAGCACTAATTAGATGCTGCATTCCTTTACAATGGTGGAAATGTTTTATTGGTAAGTAAAATGAGATTATAGAGGTATAATGGTTTTATGGGTGTGTTTATACCTAAATATAGATATATCTGTAAAACCACTTTGTCTAATGGCCCTGTCATACACTATTTTCCAGGGAATAAGGGACAATATAATAGTGTGAAGTAGTGTGTAAAGGATTTTACTTACCAGACTGGAGTTTGGGATTAGCTAGACTGTTTTGGAGTGGCAAATTTACAGAAAAGAGTCCAAACACTGTGTTAGCCCACACCACCACCAAGGGAGAAACCTGCTCGTGTAAAATACTTTGTAATCAAATATACTGGCAAGTTTTTAAAATAATTCTTGACTGGTGAAATGAAACTCTAGGAATATTAAAGTTACTTGAAACAACTAAGGGCAAATGCCCTGTTTTACAACTGCAGCCTTGTCAAGTGCTTGTGAATTTCTCCATTTCTCTTCTTCATTGGAAACAAGAACACCACTGAGGATGAGGTCTGCATGCTGCATCCTGTGCTTCATTGATTGGGTGCATCAAACTTTTGCATTTGAACAGTGTAGAAATTAATGGATAAAACTTGCTGCTGTGTATGCAAACCCACACTTTCACAATAGTTCTGGGGTCACCTTAATCTGGTAAGTCTGTGCTGATTCACCCCTGCCTCTCCTTTACTAGTGCGCTTTCAAAAGGGGCTTGTAGTGAGCCAAAGGAAGAGAGAGAGATGGGGTTGGTGCTGGGATGTTTGCCTCTTTCGCCAACAGCCAGCACTTGCATGTGAGCAGAAGTGTGGATAGCAGCTACTGCTTGTGAACAGAGTCAGCCCCAAGGGGAAGGGATTGTAACGTCATGAGCACCCCTGTTGCAGTCTTTGAGCAGCTTAACTCTAGGCTGTGAACCTGCTGCTGCCTCTTGGGAGCTGAACGGTGGAGACCACCACTCAGCCCTGGGTTGGATGTGATTTATTGGCATTCCCCTGCCTTATCACATCCCTGGGTCCCATCCTAGGAGGGAGCCAAGCCTGGACCTGGTACCCACTGTTCCCTCAGAAAGACACTGGTCTCTGGCATGCAGACCGCCCATGGAACACCTGAAACACAATGTGAGCATGACAGAAGTGTTACGTGTGAACGAGAGATGGAGGGAGAGCTATCTTGCATGGTACAACCCAGGACAGCTGAGCATTGCTCTGCCTGATTCAGGGGGGGCTTATAGCTGAGAATCCAAATTGGAGATGCCAGGTTGACTGTGGTGGCACTGGCAAGCTCCTCTTTGCATTAACCAGTTCCTAGCCCTGGCTGCTCCCTGCATAACTGTCCAAAGCCTGAGGATTGGGCACTGTACGGGGAACTCCATCACTGTGTGTTATATGGAAAAATCTGCCTGGGAGGCACATCCCATGAGCTAGACACCCAACACGTTGGCAACTGTGAGCTCTTCAGGATGTGGGCTCTTGTCTGCTGCTTGGAGGTAGATGCTAGAGATTTACTGGCTTTCATGCAGGTGAAGAGAAGGGAATGGGTTTCTTGGATGGCATGTTTTCCCAGTGGGACAAGTCTGTGTTTGGGCGTGAAGGCAGACAGCTGCCATGATCGCCTGCACAGCTCCTGCAGTTCTGCTGTCTGAGCCCTAGGTTGAAGGGCCCTGTAAAGTCCTCCTGGTGGGAGGGGGGCTGGGAAAAAACTACACATTGCTCCCTGGGCATCATAGCTAGCCATTGCCTAACCAAGCGTAATACACTGTGTGAGACTATGCAGAGGGATCGCAGGAAATGTATTTTAAAGAGAACAAATATAGCATTAAAGTGGGTGATCAAGAGAGTGAGAGACAGAGAGCGTATAGAGTGCATTAAAGTTAATAAAGCATTGCAGGAGTGGGGACCGCATTTCACTATGAAGGAATCTAATTTAGTGACTCGTAATTGGAGAATAACAGTCCTGCTGGAATGAAGTTAGCTGTTCATTTTGCCAAACTCTCAAAGTCTCTTGGTTCTCCTTGTGACCATCTCTCAAAGTGGATCCATCAGAGAGTTTAGAATCGATTGCTGCTTCACACCCGTGGTCCCTTTCAGCCTCCTAAGTGGATTTGGTTCCTCTGGTGCATATTTATTATCTATTTTATTATCTGCTTATTTATCTGTACTATCAGTGCAGGGTATATTCTTTCTGCTTAGCATGACAATGAGGGAACTGAGCCTGTGTATTCTACCGGCCACAGGTGCTGTGGCTTTCTGTTCATTTGATAGAGGCATGAGAAGCAGCAAGCAGTGTGGAAGGGTCCCGTTCTTGGACCCCCAAGACTAGATATGTAGTGCAAAGAAGTGCAGGGCTGATGTATTTATTCCAAGTGTGCCTGGCTGCTGAAGAACAGTTATGGGCATGAATAGCTGAGCAGGACCTTTTGCACTGAGAGAAAGTCTTCTTTAGTTTGAAATGCCTGAAATCTCCTTGGGACAGCAGCATGGCCCTGGGTGGGCACACCGAGCAATGCTGCCTCCCACAGGGGTGATGGGCGGCTGCGGGGATGCTGCTCTGTTTTTATCCCCAGACCAGGGGGTTCTGATATCTACACCGCAGAGGTGCTGCAAGGATTAATTCGTTAGTGTTTTTAAAGGGCCTTGAGGATGAAAAGTGCTGTGGAAATGCGAACTATTATTAAAATGAGGCTGAATAAAGAAAGACCTAGGAACAATCCTGCAGGGAATAGTCCAGCTCAGGCAGGGGCTGGAGAGATGATCTCATCGGGTTTTTCCATTTCTACTGTTCTGATTGTGAAATAAAGTGGACGTATTCAGGGAAAAGACTGGTGTAACATCCCTGACTGTAGTAGCTGAGGGTGAACTGTTGTAAATTCTGTGGGTCTTTCTGCTTCTGGGCAAAGATAGCTGTCACATGGGCTTGGAGGGAATGTCTTCCGCACACTGTGCTGATCCAGTTTTGGTCACAAACACTGGGAAATTTTGTATTCTTGTCTTTTCAAGAAGAAATGAACCTTGTATGGGTGAAAAGCATATGGCCAACTGTACTACAGACTGGAGCTGTGTGTGTCCTGGTGGTAGGAAGGTTGTATGCAACGGAAACACAAGTACACATACATCCAATGGACTTGCCCGTTTGTCCTCACTTTATTCTGGAGGGACTGTACTGAGAAAGTAACAGGGAGTCCTTATCTGCCTAGTTCCTTCAGCCTCCCTGCGTATACCTCCAGCAGAAGGCCAAAATGATCCCAAGCACCAATAATTCCATTGTGTTGAGGGCGAGCACTTAGACATGGGCTTGACATAAGCAATTAGTTTCACAAAGATTGCTGATCAGCTGTCAAAGGAGAATTGTCTATCACTTTTGACTTGGGTGTCAGAGTGACGTGGGACCTTAGAGATGACATGATCCCATCTTCTGCTGACAGCTGTTTTCTGAAGAGACTACAGACTCTGAAGTAGAGGCTGGACTAGTCTGATCTCCCTGACTTTAACAAAGCCCTGAATGTAGCCAAAGGGCTGAGCATCAGGCAAGAAGGGCTGGTGGGAGGAGGGCTAGTGGCTGAGGAAGATCAATGGATCTGCCTTGAAGGCTGAGTGCATGATTGACTTGTCAATTAATCACTTTCCCTTTCTCTTTCTTTCCCCCTTTACTTTTTTTGTTTCCTTGCTCAGGGAGTGTAAGAGCTGAAGATGAGGCCCAGGGTGGAGTGCTACTCTCTGAGGTTTTGGCTGATGCTGGCAGTCCTCGCGACAACAGGGAGCGGGGCCCATGCCCAGAAAAGCCACCCGAGCATTGGCATTGCGGTCATCCTGGTGGGGACCTCAGACGAAGTGGCCATCAAAGATGCCCACGAGAAAGATGACTTCCACCACCTCTCAGTGGTGCCTCGGGTGGAGCTGGTGGCCATGAATGAGACAGATCCCAAGAGCATCATCACCCGCATCTGTGACCTCATGTCAGACCGGAAGATTCAAGGGGTGGTATTTGCTGATGACACAGACCAGGAAGCCATTGCCCAGATCCTGGACTTCATCTCTGCCCAGACCCTCACTCCCATCCTGGGCATCCATGGAGGCTCCTCTATGATCATGGCAGATAAGGTAAATTTGAGCTTCCTTCTATCACACACCTGCAGATCAAAACTTAGAACAGAAAGAAATATCTTACTCTGTGATCCTGAGGTGTAGTCTCATGGGGCCGAAGGGTTGGGGGATTAGAGAGTCTCAGATTCAAAGAGAGATTAAAAGAGCTAACTGTGTAGCACCGCTGCAAAGAGCCTATTAATCATCTATAATTATCTGCAGCAGAGAAAAACTGAGGAGGGAAAGGAGTAGGTAGAAGAGAGCTGCAAAAGAATCAGCCCTTTTCTTCTTCCTTACGAAGGGTAAAGACAATTACGATTTTTTGTTTTTAAGTTTTATTTTTTTCCTGTGTTTCACCTTACAAGAGCCAAGGATACTAGCTTGGGTTTTTCCTGCATGCAACTGGAGGACATTGTGGTATTTTCAGGGATGTTTAATACAGCTCTTACATCTTAATTTGAAAATAATTGAATCTTTAATAAAGCTTCTCTCTCAGAAGCATTCATTAGCTCCTGAAGTTAAATAGGTGTTAGCTAAAGTAACTAACCAGTCTGAACCAGTCTAGCTAAATCTTTATTCTCCTACTGCACTACTTTATTCCTTCATATCACTGACATTTCACTGTTTTTCCAGACCCCAGCCAGTCTTCTGGGGATTTACTACACAAACGAGCCTTCCCACTAGTGGTTTTGAACAAGGCAGAATGTAGAGAGAGTAGCATCTTTGCTTTGCTGATAACTCTCAGCTTAGGGGAGCCTCCATGGGGTGCAGCTGGACCCGAGTCTTCCCCCTGGGAGGAACAGGGAACCCAGCAATTCACACCTGAGCGTGCATTTGGCCAGATAATGTGGTGAACAGTGGCCTCTTGGCCAAGGGAGAGAATTAAGCTGGCTGCTGTGACACCGTTTCCTCGGAAAGAGATCTAGTGGGCTGAGAAATCCAGGCACTTTCTGTTTTATTTACCTTGTAAATAAACAATGCAGTGCAGGTTATCATAGGTGAGCAGACAGGAATAAATTAATCACAAATTATTTTCTCAGTCTTTGACCAACCATTCAGATGCCAAATAACATACAGTTAATATGCAGTGTGATTTTCTCGTATCAGCCTTTGAACTAAAGTAGTCACTGAATAAAATAATCACAAGCCTTTTTTTCCTCTCTCTCCTTGAATAGTTGCACATGTGCTAAACTCATTCTGCCCCATTCCACCCACAACAAAGCTTTTCTGTCTTGGAGGACACTCAGGCAAAAATGCTGCATCTCAATGCTCTCCTGCCTGCTGCGTTGCATTGTTATAGGTGTCTGTGCAAAAGAGGACTGAAGCATTACCCGAGTGCTGCATTTCACACTTATGGAGGCATTTTACATGCTCTTTGAACAAGTGTAATTGTTACTGATGCCAGACCTCCTAAGCACCGGGAAAAGCTCCTTGTGACTTTGAAAGTGGCAGGCCAAATTCTGATTTCAGATTCCCGCAGTGTAAATCCAGCATAGCCACGTTGCCTTTGGCAGGATTAGATCAGATTTACGCCACTGTAATTCAAAGAGAAATTTGGCCTATTGAACTTTGCAAAGATTTTTCTTTCTACCTATCTCTAGTCTCTCCTCAGGAAGGCAGCATCTCCTGTGACTGCCCTGTGTACCCCACTGGCTTGCTTCTAAAGAGCGTTCTTGTGGGCAGGCAGCCCACGGGGAGCTCAAAGGTAGAAGCCTTATGAAGGGAGACCTCTGTTTTATCAGACTCAATTTTTTGTGATTTTGCAGACAGGAGAAGCAGGTTACGTACAAAGATCTGCAGTTTTAGGAAAGGCCGAGATTTCTTTTAAGCATAAATTGAAAAGGCTGACCTTTACAGCTTCTGATTCACAGGTGTGTAATCTTTAATGGATAATATTAATTTGGTGAATTGAATTAAAATATGATAGAGAGTAAATACATTGATATTCTAATAAAAATAATGAAGCCAGCCTGGTAAGTCCTTAAACAATCTATTTTCCCCAGGGGGCCTTGACAGAGGCATTGCTTTTAGTGACTCTTAGTCATGTTCTTTGCAGATGAGTTGTGTGGCTGGGGTTTGATCCTGTAAGCATGAATTGCTTCTTTCAGCATCCCCTCAACGCCCACAGCAGTCAGCTGTTATTGAACTTGCTCAGCATTTCACAGGTTCAGACCTGTACTTATAGCTTCATTATGCTCCCTGTGCGTTTGTGATCAGTAGCACCAATGCAAACCAAAAGAACGCTACAAATCACTAACGCCTTGGTGTCACAGATAAGCCCCTCTTCTCTGGAGGCTAAGGCAAAAAAAACTCCTCAGTCAAACCACCTTCCCTGGAGTAGCATGTGAAATTCTGTTTCACCTTCAATGAGGGCTTAATAAGTGTGTCTGGGAGGAAATTTGGATCCGTGTGTAAAAAGGGCTTTGTAATATACTGTGAAGCTGGTAAACTGAGACGCAAAAAGGCAGGCAAAAAAAAAAAAGGAAAAAAGAAGAGGATTTCAAGCCTGAATTTTTTTTTTCATCTGTATATATAGACAGAAATATTGTAGAATGTGCACCATAGGCTGGCTTCATCTCAGCACACATCTGGAAGTTTGCTACCTGCCAGGTGGAGGTCTAGGCATCATTACAATCAGAGGGGAAGGAGGCAGCACCTGAGGACAATTCACCCCCACCCACCTCAGGATGCAGTGAAATGCTTGTGGGATAGTTCTGTGTCTCCCCACTGGTTACTGAAGAAGGCTGTACCCTGACTTGCTTGTGATACCTGAAGTTAAATTCCATAAATCCTGCCCTAGGTGTAACATAGCAAGTGGAGGTATGTTGCTAAAATTATAACATCTGGATTCCCTGATTGTTTTATTCAAGCTCATGCTCTTTAATGTTGCGTTTGATTAGATTTTGTAGGTAATGTTTGTATCTTCTTCTTTTCCCCATGCTTTGCCTTTTTCCTCTGAAAAATAAATATGTAGGAATTTGTGTATATTTTTCACATTTCCCTCCTCAGTGCTCATGTCTCTAATCCCACCTGTTGAGCTGTGTACAGAGTGTTACATTTAATCTTTACCTAATTTGGCATCGGGAGAAAATGACCAGATGATCTGTGTGCAAACTGCGATCTGAGTTTCGTTCCAGGAAAATGGTGAAGCACAGACACATGATGTGCCTCACTCGAGCTCTGGAGAGATCACTTTGCCGAGGGAGAGTCTTGACGTAGCCAGTTCAGTCCCTTTAGTCTCTGACAAATGTGCCAGCAGTGATGCCAACCAGCATGTACTGCAGCAGTCATTTTGTCAGGGCTGGGTGGCCTGGGAATAGTGGCTGAGGGGGTCCAATAGCCCCTGCGTTAGCTCATCTTAGAGGAGCGAGCCCTGCAGTTGTGGGGCAGGATAGAAGAGTGATCTCATTTTTTCAGCCCTACAAGGAAGCCCCTGGTCCTTGTTTTGGTGCTGACATCTTGAAAAGGGTCTAGGATGGTAGCATCATCTCATCTGGACCTCTGAGGAGAAAGGGAATAGCACAAATCACTGATGATCTGTGTTTAATCTGGAATAGATGAGATAGACAGGAGAGAAATGTGCACCACCTCTGATACTATATTATTGTGTTCCAATAGCTTCACTTGTGGAGACACTGGTCTTTTCAGTTTGCCTGAAGTTGCCTGAGTGACCTTTCTTTTTGTAGCTTTGTGTTGCCTGATCTTAAGCATTAGTTTGTATTGTCCAGAGGACTGCAAAGCGCTCGTGACCAGTGAGCATATCTGCTCCCATTCCAGTATTTAAAATAATTTCTCCTTTCTCCCCAGTTGTTTTGAAAGCAGAAATTCAATCCTATCACAGTGTGGAAATAGCTGATGGATCAGGATGCTCTGTGTTAGGAGACTGATGGTGGAAGGGAACCTTCAAGGCTGCAAACCAAGCTTCAGTTCAGATAAGCACACAAACCAATATCTTGCGTTTGCAGACCTGAGACTGGAAATCAGGGCTGGGCTTTTCTTAATTATATTTTCAATATTACATAAAATCACTTCTGCCCACAAGTAGGAGGTAAAGGAGCCGTCACAGAAAAAGAAATAACAATAACAATGTACATTTATAGGTACCTTAAGAGAAGAGTAAATTGTTGTTTGGGTTTAGGACACTTCTTGTGTTGGAAAAGATTTAGCTTCTTGCCTAAAAAATGACCTCAGCATTTGGCTGACTGGTCTGTTCTGTGATGATAGACTATTTATTTTTTTTAAATAATAGAAAAAGTTAACTTCGTGCTAATGAAAGTAGAAAAGATAAGAGCAGAAAATGCCTTGGGTTCTCTTACAGCATAGCTGGTGACCATCATTTCTGGTGGAAATGTCCGTCGCTGTTTCTCCACAGTCACAGTATTTTGCCAAAGCTGCTTGTCCTGTGCAGCTTTACAGCAACACAATGATGCACAGGCAGCACCAAGGAAAATTCTGGAAGAAGAGGTTGATTATGTTTTCCCAGCTGAAAACCATTCTCCTCTATCTCTGTATCCCTTGCTATTTTCTCCAAGGCTTGCCCCTGCAGGGTAGCTATACTGATGGAAATAAAATGGTGGGAAAGAATGATCTATTAAATTGGGCTTTGCCTGTAAAATAAATTTGTATAAAAGCTGCATGAAACTCACCCAAAATCTAAAATCTGTGATCCATTCTGGGCCAGATTCTCCTTCCTTTTCTCACACAGCACAGCGTGTCCCTCTACTACCTTCCTCTTTTTTTCCCTGTTCATGCCAAAGCTGCAATTTCTCCTCTGACTTTCCATCTGCACTTCATAAATCCCTGTCCCCTTTCTTTTTGTTTTCTGTCAAGCTTTCCAAGACATGTCGTCTCTGTCTCTCTTTCAATGCTGAAGGTTGCTGTGGTCAGTCCATGCCTGGGCCGTGCTGTCACAGCAATGATATTCTTTGTTATTTTGGTGGGGAGCAAGTACAAATTCAGACAATAGGTGTAAAGCACCAGGGAAGAAAACTAGCTGTCGGTCAGAGTGCAGCAAAGTGATGTTCCAGGTATAGGGAAGCCAAAACTGGTTGGATAAGCTGAGCACCTAGATACACACTGAAACCAGGACAAAGTCAAAGACACTGGGACACTGCTGCTAAAAGCAGAACATCTGTAATTAAAAGGAAAGCACTTTCACTCTCAGGTTTCCAAAGGTTAAATAAGACAGATGCATGGGGAATGCAAACCTCATTTTTTGGATGTAAATTTGTTTCATTTCTATTAGGGATGACATCTGAAATTTTTAGAGCCTTGTATGAAGGAAATTCAGTTAAAAAAAAAAAAAAAGTTCCCTTTGAATGGATTATATGAACTGAAGTAAAATAAATTCGAAACAAAATGCTTAGAAAGGAGGGGGAAGAGAGACACGTTTTGATCTGCAAATGTTGAAAGAGTATGGTTCAATGTTGTTAGAAGATTTCTATCCCTTTTTTCCCCTCCAAAGCAAAATTATATGCAGTTCATGTAATTCCAGAAAGCATTTGAATTTCTTGAAACTGCATTTGATGATAGTAATAGCTTAAATGTTTCTTAGACTAATCTAGTGATTAGCAAAGATGAGTTTGATTTTAAAAAGTAAGTCAGCAGTTTCCCTTCAAGGTTTTAATAATTTTATTGAGGACATAATTAATACACTTCTTTTGCTTTTGGTATCCAATTTCCTTTTGCTGCCAAATGGAAGCTTCGTGTAGCTTGCAAAAAATCAACTAAATATTGTGTGTCCTCAAACTACAAATCTGCCGCAAAAGTTGGGGAGGGAGAAGAAAGGTTGGTCACAGAAATACAGAGAATAAAAGCCAGTATTGTATGCCAATGTTGTTTTTCCCTTGAGTATACACATGTAATAACAGGCCAGGTGGGTCTGTAATTTGTGTTTACATCTGTCTCTAATCCATCCATACAAAATTACTTTTTTCATATAAAGAGGGAATATAGGCAATGTATTTCTGTGGAGTTTAATTAACATCTGAGAACTTCCCTAGAACAGTTTTTATTACTTTACAATTAAACTACAGCACTTAAAATCGCTCCAATATTAGGAAACCTGGAAATGGACTTTTAAGGGCTTTAACCTCTCCCTAGGGCCATTAAATCCTTCAGTATTAACTCTTATTTTCTAAACAAGAGCTCAAGTACTCTCATCAATACTATTTCAATGAAAAAAAAAAAAAAGACTTTTCAAAGAAATGTATTGTTGCTTTTATTAAATAGCCTACTAAAATAGTCTGATTTTTTTTTTTTATTATTTTTTAAAGTTTCTCTCTACTTTATCTCCCATTTGCTTGGGAGAAACTCCATTTCAAGGACTTCACTTTTTTTGGGGTATTGTTTTTAAGAGTTGTAAGAAAAAAACACAGAGTTTTTTTGGTGTTTTGGTGATTTTTTTTAGCCACTTTAAAAGCAACAAGAAATCCCCCCTCCCCCTTTTTTAGAAAAAAAAAATCTTACCGAAAAGTAACTTTCCCTGAAATATCCCAGTCACTTTTCCCCCTCTAATAATTTCTACTGGATGCATTTTGTATCTGTCCTGAGCCTTGGAAAGGCAGAGCCTTGGACACCCGAAGGCACAATCTGACTTGAGCATCACAAAGGTGGGGAGGTGAAAACCTGGAGGGACGCTGGTGAGGCTCACACCCTGCCAAGGAGCCCTGGGGTGCTTTTGGGCAGTGGCAGTGCTGGGGCAGGGATTGGATGCTGAAGGAGAAGACGACTAAGTGGAGGCGTGAATGCCTTCCCTCCGCAGAAATTGTCCCAGACAACAAACGTCAAGCAAAACTGAGGTCTGATTCCTTTACATCGGCCTTTTGTAGCTATTTATAAGCTGCTTTATTTTGGGTCAGAGAATTCTTCCAGGAGTACTGAGTGTTAGTTTTCTTCTGTTGTTATAGTGATGTTTTCTTTCGAGTGACAGAAGACCTTTCCTTACCTAGCTCTGATAGCAACCTCTGCAACCTAGATGAGCAAAAGAGAAGCTGTATTAGCCTCTTTCTTACTACTGTTTAAATGGGGTGTTGCCATTGTCTACCTGGAAATAGAATTATTGAAACATCTTTGAGGAAAATGTTGATTTCCACCCAGCTTGGACCTGGCAAGTAATGGGGCTTTTGTGAAAAAGTTCTCTCTTTCTAGTTTTCTAACCTTGATTTTTCACAATGATGATGTTTAGGTAGATCTCCAAATCTGCAAGCACTTTTCTAAAGAAAATCTGGGAGCTTGATGAGATCTGACCCACAGCTATTTATAATCATTACTATAACCACTTTCTTCAAAACAAAAAGCCCAACACTAAAGTATTAAATCAATTTGTGCCATCCCCAGCCGGACAAGGAGATTAGTTTCTTTATTCTGGAGCAGGCAGTCCTTTATTACAACCCCAAGCGGTTACTTGTCTCTTGAAATCTAAATTAATTACGCTCAAATTTGTCCATACCCTAAACTGGCCTCAAAATGAAATTGCAAACATGGAGTGTGAAATTGCCCGATGCTGCTACTTTAGATATGCGTGTCATTCTCCAGTAACCACGGGACAGAGAGAAACAATTCTTTCCAGGGAAGAATCTCTTATTCTCTTTGCCTTTTATTTGCCTCATTAACCAAGTTTGGAGGGGATGGATTATGAAGGAAGTTAGGGGAATTACATATACACAGGCTGGAAAAAAAACAGGATACAGAAAAAGACATAACTGTAGTTTGTGACTCTGTTAAGGTTCTGGAGGAAATGATATATGAAGAATGACTGAAACAGCTATACGTGTGTGTTGTAGATTGGCTGAACAATGACTCAAGGTATGATTTATATGCGCAGTGAATAGAGGCAGACTAAGATTAGAGAAAATAATGCTTGATGCATGTGCCAGAAGTAGAAGTAAAAGCGACAGGATAAAGTTGAGGAAAGATATTAAATGATATATTACGATATGTTAAATGATAATATTAAATGATATACATGTATCAAGAAAAAAGTTCAGACACTGGGTTGTATTAGGATATGCTCTAGTCTCCTTGGTGAAGAGCATGGAAACCATGTTACTTCAGCTGTTTTCAAGCAGGACTGAACTAAGCACTGGAGAATGTGTTATATAGCTAGAGCAGAGGAGAAAGAGGATGAACAAGATGAGACAGACAGGAAAACTTCTGAATCTAGGATGGGGGGGAGGGGAAGAAGAAAAAAAAAGAGTAAGTTGTGAGAGTGACTGGAGAAAAAAAACCCTAAAGGCTCTGTTGAGGCAACTTTTCTCTGTGCTTTGGCAATAGCTTCTAGCTGTGTATCTATGAGGTTCCTGATAATAACAATAAACGTACGTTTCAAAGGAAGAGGGGAAGAATGAATGAAAAGCATGGGCAGTCTAAAGGCAGGCAGGAAAAAAGCAAAAAAGGCAAGCACACACAGTGAGGAGGACTGATCTAAAGGGTGGCAGCAGAATCAAACAGATCTGGTAGACCTGACTCCTCACTGCAGCTCTGCTATAAAACATGGCTTTAAGACAGTTGATCAAGTTTCGCAAGAAGACCATAACAATGTTTTTGTGAAGTACTTTGAACTCTACAAAAGGCAAAGTCTACCTAATTGCTAGGGAGCAATTAATGGATTTTTCCAGCTGAAGTAAACACAATGCTTGATATGAAAATCTGGACTCCAGGAGGAGAAGATGTAACTCCCATTAGAGGTGGCTGAATAGCTGCGGCATGCAGGAGAGCTTATTGTATGCAGGGCTCGTAGTACCGTCTATTGTAAGCTTGCCCATCATTCCCCATTACAAGATCCTCTTGGGGGTTTCCTGTAACTTTGCCAGACTATAACTGTTTGAGCAAAGTTTCCTATGCCAGGTGTATGCCTCAAGCTGGTTGATTTATTTAGCTATTTATTTGGAAAATAAAACAGCCCTCTCTGAAATTGTGGCACAGGAAGATATGTGATTTACCTGTCTTACAAGTGCTGGCACGTTTTCCTCCAAAGGTTCTGCCTGACCACCACAGGTCCTCAGAGCAAAGGCACAGGTCTGGAGGGGGTGGCTTGCAGGGGAGGACTTTTAACCAGAAATGTGCTTTTGCTACCACTGTATATGTTGCCCCAAGTTTGGCCTTGTTGTAAGCATGAGAAACTGCATGTGTGCAGCAGTCTTTTTAGATGTTTATTGTGTGTCTTGAAAAGATCTTGTCCTTGCTAACTGTGCCTCAAAACTGCACCTGAACCTGGGGGCTGCACATGTGGGGCTGGAGCTCTGCTGCGGAGTCCTGGTGGGATCCAGCCAGGAGAAATGCAGTGTGCAGCGGCGCATCTGAGCTTGAACATGGGTGAGGTGGGGGGGCATGCAGGGTGTGACAAGGAGCCAGTGCAGAGGCGGGAAGAGATCCTAAGACAGAGACAGACGGGGGGGGGGCTGTAAAAAGGGGGGGAGCAGGGGAAGGGGAATAGGAAAAAGCAGAGAGGG
>Ga0065711_1028048_pt1 | contig 44083 bp, 20 predicted proteins | sample Hoacrofraction12_FD_59098 | JGI IMG/M metagenome (GOLD analysis project Ga0065711, IMG submission 59098) | Hoatzin crop microbial communities from Cojedes, Venezuela - Epithelial fraction 12 v2 (version 2) | ecosystem: Host-associated > Birds > Digestive system > Esophagus > Crop | place... | reverse complement strand
CACCCCCCCCCCAATTCCCCCAACTTTCTGAAAAGTTTATGAAAGAGGTGAAGTTATATGTAGTTGAAACACTAGGGAACTGGGAGTGCTCTTATGTTCTGATGAAGTATAATTGTTTCCTAAGAATCACCTAACACTGATTTTTAAACCTCTGGTTTTCTTTGTTAGCATTTTACCGATAATTAGTAGGCCAGTCACTCACATCTTATGTTGTGATGTAAAGTGTTTCAATGAAAGAAAAGAACTGAGATCTTGTGCTCTGAAAGTCAGTGTTAAATGCTCTACTTGTGAAATGGGAAAAAAAATGGGGCCAAGAGTATACTGGCTTTTTTGGTACTTGGCTGAAGACTCAGTCTGTCATGAAGCATTTTTACAAGACGTGGGATAAATTACTATTTAAATACATGGGTCCTGGGAAATCAGATTTTCCATATCCATCTGAGCTGAGGCTTACATTGTAGATATTGTCTTAATTTTTAACTGTCTTAGGCTGCATGGTTCAAATTTGAGGCACTTTGTTCGAGTAGCACACAACTTTTTGATTTTTTCCACTAAAGGAGGACAACACAGTGTTTGTACCCCTGATATCACCAGCTTTCCCATTTAAACACATTCCCTGCTGCTTTTCAAATTTGTATGTGCTATCAACAGGAAGTTTTAAGGTGGGAGTAAAGGCAAATCTTGTCTCTGAGTTTAGCATGTATCTAATGCTAGCTTGCTTTTGAACCTTCACATGTGTTTGTTTCAGTGTTTGAATTCTTGTAAAAATAGTTGTGGTGCAGTCCAAGAAACTGGAAACATGATTTCATATAATTGTTCTTTTAAGTAGCAGCATGAAATAATTAGTATGGCATACTTTAATTGGTGGCATCCTGTTGACTTTTTATGAAAGACTTGAATTATAATAAAAGCAGAGAACACAAGTTGGTTAGTTCCTATAACCCAGTGCTGTCATCTCTGGGGGAAAGAAAGAGCAGCTCTCTTGTATATTTAATGGCAGATCCAGCGTGTAATAGGTGTTCTGCTTCTATATTTTTTCTTTATTTTTTTTTTACCAAATATCCCCTTGGAAAGGATTATTGACGGGAAAATTACAGGATTGGTGCCCACAGTAAGATTTATGTTGATAATTGAAGCTGCTGCTTCTCAATAAAACGTAAATGCAGCTTAAATAACTAGCCTAAAAGGAAAGAAAGATTTAAAAAAATAAAAACAAAAATGTATAGATATGTAGAAAGATGATAACTTGGTTGTTAAGGCCCTTATACCCCTCAGGCAGTTGTCACTAAATATGTGTTTAATGCTCACTATGTGCCAGTCAACTAATCATGCAACTTTTGTCCCTTTCTGCTTCAAGCAATTTTATGAAATTTTCTAGAGAAATCTTACTTTATAAAATGCTAGGATTATAAAAGAAAAAATTAATGGACATTTCTGTCACTTTAACTCCTCTAATGTTACCCAGCAAAGAAATTTTAAAAGAATATGAGCATTCATGGAGTTTCCTGAGGACTCTTTTCCCCCTAAGAGTTTTGAGTCTCAGTCCTCAAGAAAGTTTAGAGGTCAGTCTTTAAACTTTCATTCTGTACAGTACTTAAAGTTAGTGTACGGTCACTTGAATGCCAGTATGGAAGGTGTACATACAATATATCTGAAAATGTTATTTCATTTAGTTGTGGTCTGGGCCAGGCTGACAGAAACAATAGGAGGCTTGTACTGTATTGTGTGCTGGTTGGCTAGCATAATCTGTGAAAATACAAGCGTGATACATACTAGCATATGTGCAAACTTTGTGTTTTAAAACAATTCTTAATTATCTTTAAGCATTTTACATTGAACTTGGGTTTTTATGTTTCCAGAGTGACTTGTAACAATTAATTTTAGCTCTCTAATCCTTTGTTTCTGTGCCTTTCCTTGTGCGGTACATAATAAGAGAGTAAAAGCATATGCAAAATAAGGTTTTTATCCCTGTCTAGGCATTTTTACCTTGGAATGAGAGATCTGAAGTTGGTCTCTGCAGTCATGAGGGCAGCATTACTACATGAGGGGCTTTTTACAAAAACTACATAGAAGTTTAGGATGAGTAGACACAAATCCAGTTTGCAGTGACAGATGTGCACTCAGGGTAAACCAAAGTATATTAGAGGCTTTTCTAGCTACTGAAAAAGGCCAGTGCTGGTTGGCACAATTTTCTTTTCTTGTGCTTTTAGCTCTGCTCTCACTGGATTTGGCCTGTGCCCTACATCTAGGAGGTGCAGCTCAAAATCTTGCTGTAATGATGTGCAGGGCTGTGCTGCACAGTGGTGTGTAGCCAGCAAAGGGGTTTACAAGTGTCCTGGCTTCCGTTCTGTCTGCCCATACTTCAGTTTTCCTGTCTCAGGCCATTGTTATAGGTAAAAGTAAAGGTAAAATATCATTATTTGTTTGCTTTAGGTACTACAGAATCTTGCAATATAGTGCGTATCTGAACAAAAATTGGCAAATTGGATAAATGATAAAATATTTCTTATAATTTAGGAATATAGTCCTAGATACAACACTACTTATATTATCTTTCTTCAAAGGACAAAAGAGTAGGTTTATTGCTGTTTGAGTTATTTTGTATTTAATGATTAGTAATGTTCATATAAAACTGTCTTCTTTTACTGCATACAGAATGCAACTGTATTTCAATGTAGTCAAGCCATACTACTAGAGTTTTGGGAATGTGTGGTAGTGCTAGCAGATTAGTGTAACATTTAGTTTGCATTGATTATCTTGAGGTGAAGGAAATGTGAAATACTTTACATGAAAGTTCTGCATTTCAGAATATTTTCTTTATAAAATATATATATTATATGCACATGCACACACATATAGGATATGCTGAAAACAGAGCTCTCTCTGGGAGTACCTCTCCCCATCTTCTTCCCTTTTTTCATACCAATTTATGGTCTATTAACCTGAAGTGAATAGATCTTGTATTTCTTACTGGTGCTTCACAGCTGTTGAAAAACCATGTTATTAGTGTTAATAAAGAATCTTGCTATCTAAAACTTTGATAATTGGGAATTAGTGACCCAAGAGACTAATTTTATCTGTGGCAAAGCTGTGTATCAAGAAAGTGAGAAATAAGGAAAATACTAATTTGAGTTTAAAACCCTGGAAGTCTTGGTAGCTGTTTATTCCTAATTTGGAATTCTTCGGTACCCAGTTGTCGTATTCTTCTGTAGTATATATCTGTCCAGACTATTACAGATTTTTTTTCATGCCAATTTCTGCATCAGCTTGCAGTTTGAATTAGTTTGAAATTGAATGCTTTTCTGGGAGAGTATCTTGTTTGCTTGTAACTTTTATCCCCCAATACTGTTGTCTCACGTTGTATCAGAGTCCTAGATTGGAGACAGTAAACTTTTATAATGCAAAAAGCTGCTCTAATTTTCACTGACACAAGAGGTGTAAGAGGCACTCAGGTACTCCATGCATTTGTGCCTCTGTGGTACTGCTTAACAAGTGACTGAAAAGAGCTGATAGTACAAATACAATAAAGCAATTTTGTTGATGCTGGAGATGTTAGACTTACTCTGCAGACATTGCACGAGTTAATGGGCTTTCCAAAAGGTTGAAGGAGGTTATCTGTAACTTTGCATGATGAATTGGAGCAGTACCAGTTTTGCTGGTAGACATGGTTTGATGTCTGTAGATTTACCTGTAGGATTAGTTTTTCGTAATTCTACATATACATATGCATGTATTTATAAATTTATAGACAGGAATAGATCAATATAAAAATGGATGTGGTTTAGGAACATGGCAGTTTAGTTCACTAATGTAAGTTGCTTGTTGAAAAAATGTTTTTGAATGTGTTCACTTGGGAGAACCTTGCACACAAAATGCATTAAGGGTTTTTGGTTTTTTTCCCCACTTTAAAAAAGATGTTAAAAGCTGTTCTGTTAAATCTTGTACTACAGGGTAATGGTTAAGTAGTTGTTTTGAAAAACACAGTGACTACCTGCCCACAATCTCCTAAGAAAACTTTGCGTTTTTATCTTTCAGGCTCCCGTCTTCGGCAAGAAGATTTCCCACCTCGAATTGTCGAACACCCTTCTGATCTAATTGTTTCCAAAGGAGAACCAGCAACTTTAAACTGTAAAGCAGAAGGAAGGCCAACCCCCACCATTGAGTGGTACAAGGGAGGGGAAAGAGTAGAAACGGACAAGGATGATCCGCGCTCCCACCGCATGCTGCTGCCCAGTGGATCTTTATTTTTCTTACGCATAGTCCATGGGCGCAAAAGTCGGCCAGACGAAGGGGTCTATGTCTGTGTGGCAAGGAATTACCTTGGGGAAGCTGTAAGTCATAATGCATCACTGGAGGTGGCAAGTAAGTACATCATCTTTTTTTCACTCTTTGGTGACAGCTGCTTGCTTTGATGTTATTTGAACAGGAAAAAAAAAAAACCACGTGAGCTGCCCTTGAGGCATTGACTTAAAAGCAATGAAGGAATTATATGGTTGATTATTACTGATATGGAGGTAGGAAAATAGCAAAAATGGTCAGAAGAGGCATCGTATCACTAGAAATTTAGATGTTTTTGTGTTATCATTACTTTTGTGAGTCCATGCAATTATGATTACTTAATGTTTGTTTGATTTTATATACTTAATTTAAATTTATAGTGTTGTTTCTTTCTCTGTCCAGATAACCATGCAAAATGCAGTGTGTAATAGGAGGCAGTATAGCCAAGATTTGATCTAATAGGGTATGTTTGGAATTGTTGTTGCACAAATAAACACTGGAAAAAAACAATGGCAGATTTACACAAACTTTTTTTTTCCTCTAAAAGAAGTGACCTACAAATTATCTCTCTAGTTCTAAGTAACTGGCCGACGGAAGGAGCAGTCAAGTATGTTCACATCACTTTGTAATGCTTATCTCTTCCTGTATACCCTTTAAACTCTACTTATGTTAAAGGAAGAGAGTGTACATGAAAGGGTTTTACGCATTCATATAGAGGGACAAGTGTAGGTCAAACCATCAGTTTGGGGTACTGAAGCATGAGAGGAAACCTTGAATTCATGAGTTAGGTATCTATTTTAAGTTGCTTTTATAGGCTTCCTCTGTAATGTGCAGCAGTTCATCTGTTGTCATGTTGAAGGGCTAGCACGGGACTGGATGAGCCGCTTTCTGAAAACACTGATCTCTTCTGTTGACTAAACTATTCACGTTGTCAACAAGCCCTGATGAGGCTCCTAACTTTTAGATGAGTTAAATGCTACCATTGGTGTATAACTTTAGAAGGTGGTCTAGATTTTCATAACTCTCAGAAGGCAAAAGAAATAGACTGTATATTTGTGCATTTATTTGAGCCCTTTTTCTAGTCTCTCACATTCACAAAAAATCCCAAGGACTTTGTCATTCTTCTACTAGAAGGATCTTGAGCATCACACATGTGAGATCTATGAACGCGCTGTTTCCTTGTTACTGCTTTTAGTGACAGAAGTAATTGTTTCTGACTAGTTGGAACTATGCTTATCCAGTAACTGTATAACCTGTTTAAATTATCTGTGGATTGGTTACTCCCAAACGTTATATCCAGTATCTTGTAGGTATAAGTTTGAGTAGTTGTTAATGTTTAAGAGATTTTGAATTTTATCTAATTGCTGTTCTTTATAGTACTGCTCGTTGACTCTTAAAAGGAGTTTTAATGTTCTGTTAACACAGCAAACCAACATGGACAGTTGTGCTTATTTCACATGCTTTTGGTTTGCGAAGTATCTTGAGGTAATGTTTGAAATGCATGTAGTGTTTCTGTGTCTTCCAGAATTTTTTTGTCAGAACTCAGAAACATGAGGTAGACTTCAGTGGCTGGTACACTAAGGCATCCATCAGATCAACTCCTATGTACTTGCTAAATATGTTTGTCACCCCTGCCTCATGTCATCTTCATGTGACTACAACAGAGTCTTAACTGACAGGATCTGAATGCAAATCGCTGATATTGACATAATTATTTTTTAAGAGCCTCTACCAACAGTCAAGATAATAAAAAAAAAAGATGGCTCAAATGTACACCACCGAACAATAGCATAGTATTAAATTGTTAATACAGCTTGAAATTCCTCTCATATCGAGGGTTAGTGTCAGAAAATAAACACCCACAATGCTGTAAGGAAAAATAAATCACAATGTATATTTAGACAAAAGATTTGTAGGTATAAAGGTACACAGTTTTAATTGTATACCAGCAGATTATAGACAAAGAATTTTAACAGGAGAGATTATGATTTTAATAGAAAAGTAGAGATGTGACACTGCAAACCACCAAAACACTTTAAGTAGCACAGAAGAGGTGAAAAAGAAGGAAAGAGTTGAAGGCTGGTGGAATAAATTTGCATTAAATTCAAAATCTGTGCATTATAGCTGTAACGCTGTCGTCATTATAAACTGTAGCTACATTCACAGTGGATTGCTGCAAATCGGCAAACTGTTTTGATTAGCTTCTCTGCACACCTGTTTTGAGCACCACAGCATTTACATTTGTATACATGTAGTCATATACAATTGCTATTTAAGAAATCATTATGTTATAGTTTAATTTTTGTATGTTTACAGAGTAAAATTGCCTTTATTTGGTTTCCATTTACAAAATACAGAAGATAATTTAGTGTACTCATTTGGTTATATGCTTTGATGCTCCAGAAAACTTTTGTGAAACATAAATAGCAGAAGCATTTTTTGCACTGTAGCAGCTACCTCTCGTGGGAAGAAGCAGCTCCTGTCTGCACCAGCTTGTTTCATAACATGACAGGGAATTTATCACAGCATTTTCTTCCATCGCCTCTTACAGTTATAAGTTCAGTTAGATGATGTTCTTCCACTGTTCAGTGAATGTGTAGATTTGACTTCAGATTCAGGTTAATACTAAAAATAAATTTTCATGTATGTTATTCCTTCATGCAGACAATTTTTTTTAAGCAGTTCCAGTGCTCATCTTTGAGATGCCTGTCTACGTGGTAAAATGGACATGCTCCTTGAGTACACCGTACATAGATTCTGCAGTTGCAAAGAAGGAAACGTAGAGCGATTTCAAATCTACAAATATTTCAGAAGTGCAATATATTATAAGCTGTTTTATCTTCTTAAATACATATGTATTTTAAGAACTTTAAAAATAGTTTTTGATGTGATAAGCCCCAATGGGGGAGAGACTATAATCATAAATCATAAAATTGCAGAGAGAGTTTTCACTCTGCTTTATTCCTTTCTATTCATCAACCTTTCTTTGGTGACTTGACTGAGGTGTGCATGCCATTTAATCTAAAGGATGCTGCATTTTTTTCCACTGATATGTGTCTTGGTCATGGTAGTGTAATCCTCAATTAATATGACTGAACATGATCTAAATACTATTTATTATCAGCAAATTCAATTAAGTTGCGTTCTTATTAAATATCTGCCTCTTGTGGCCCTTCCAAAATGTTTGAAGATCCCATGTGTCTACTCATAGCATTGGGGATTTGTTATGTCTTCTCCATAATGTTATTTTATATATATAAAAATATTTTTTGCAGCTGTATTTCCCACAGTTTCTGTGGTTATTTGCTTGAAACCGTCCCCTTATCCCTACCCCAAAAAAAGTTCTAAAGACAAAATGATTGTTCTGCCTGGTGAAGAGGGATATCATTCTTAAATCTATGAAACAAGTACTTGAATTCCTACTGACTATATTCTGTTTGATTACATTGCAGGGACTGTAGCTTTCCCTAAACAAGTAGCTAGCCAATTGATATTTCAAGAATTAAAATCTCTCAGACACTTTACAGACCAGTAAAACTATTCTATGTCTCGCAGCTCTGTGCAAAATAGCTTTGTAATTTAATATTACATGGCATTTTCTGTGTCATTTAGATCTGTAAGATCTTTATAACTGGGAAGGATATAAATTTGCATAAATAGGAACTCAGCAGAAAGCTGAGTTACAAGTGAATTAAATAAGAGATGTAACTCCTGTTGAATCGGGGGATTTTTTTTTTTGTAGTTGACTGGTTTCATCTTTGTTGGAAACATGATTCCCACAAATCTTCTGAAATGGAGAATTTCTGTGTGTGTTCAAACTTAATTTGCAGTAGAATGAGGTTTCAGTAGGGTAGCCCAGAACGGGTGTGTGATGGGATAATCAGATAACAGTCTGTAGTCATCCTTCAGACTCAGGCTGCAACAAGTCCATTTGCCTCCCTCTTCTTGACTTCCTGAACTCAGCCTTTTGATCACTGGAGACCTACTCAAATTAGCTCTGTGTCTTGTTTTTGAGGAATGTAACTGGTTTCAGATTACCGCCTACCAGTGACACATTCTCTAGTGGTGAAAGGTCCTAAAGAATGCAAAAAAGGGCATGTTCCTGTCAAAGCGAAACTGGGTAATTCTCTCTATAAATGTCAAATTTTACAGTTAGGAGCACAAAATGGAACCATGCTTGGTTTTAAAGGCTGGAGACTGTTTTAGCTATCACATAAACAGATGGGAAACAAGGCATTTTTCACAGTAGAGAGGTAGAGGCAGTTCTGGAAGGTTACTCATTAGCACACTGGAAGGTGGCTGCAGCTGCTTCTAAGGACTGTCTGGTGAACAGACACACCTGATCAACACCGAATTCAGTTGCTGGTGTGTGATAGTTTGATTCAGGGTTTATTTCTTTTTGTTTCTTTTCCTCTAGTTGCTCCTTTTTGAGGAAAATTTTATCTCCAGATCTCATGGGCGTCTGATATGTAGCATTATGTAGAAACCTACCCATGTCAAGAGCGACAACAATAGCTGCAGGGGTATATTTGTCTTTCTTTCTCCACTCTGAAGTTTTTGAGGATGTTAAGAAAAATCAAATGCAAGTGAATTCGGTTATGTTTGCTGGTCAGTGGCTTTGTGAATCTCTATTTCAAATCATGTTTCTCTGTGAAGTACTTCCATGTTTACCATGAAAGCGCTAGGTAACTTGTATCACAACATTTTTATTTTCCTTTGATACACGGATGTGCTTCTGAAGAGTCGTGCTTTTACAAAAGTATTTGTAAAGTATGTACACATGCACATTATCTCTAACCTCAGTAAACAGAATATCTTACAGTAAGCTGTTGTGTATAGAAGTTTGCTCACATTTGTTTTCAATTTAAACTAGATGATACTCCAGATATTTTCTACATTAGATCCTAGGAATGTCCCAGTTGTAGACTTACCATGCTGTGACTTTAAAAACAAACAAAAAAATCCTTCCATAGCACAAGATTCATATGACAGATGACTTAACAGATCTGTCTACTTAGTGGTTCTACACCTTCTCGCAATGAGGCGTCGTATTTCTTTGTGTATTGGTTTCATTGTATGTTCAGTCTGTATGAACATGCTCTCCCGACTGCCATTGTACAGCAGCAATGTTTTAAGCCAAGCTCAAATTAAGGCGCAGATTTGCAGATTTTGCTACCTGAGCTGTTCATACATTTCTGATAAACAAGTGACTTAATTTGAATGCTTATGCACGTATATAACAAAGATGAATCTCAGTTTTACAAGTATCTCATTAAGCTCCTAAGTACCTATCAAAAAATTTAGTGAAGCCATACCATTGCTTGCCACAAGCAATTCCATTAGCAAAGTTGCTTCAGGCGTAGAAGGCTTAATACTAGCGCTGTTGCTAGTGCTTCTTAAAACCTACCATTTATGATACTGTGATTCTATGATTCGTCAATGGTAGGTTTACTTTGACTTTTACTATGCTGCTGTAACAAGCATTGGAAACCTGGATTACTGTAAACTGCCTCTGAATCGTATCTCAGCAAAAAGTGTAACATTGTTTAGGAGAACTTTCTTTACAATGAGATCAGTTAGATGCAAATATGCTACTTTTTATAATGTAGTTATCTCTGCTTAAGGAAAGCAAGGACAATTATTGTAGCTAGTTTTACAAGTTTGTGTATATTACTTTCCTCTGCCATTACAGTCAGTTGAACAACTTTGAGAATTTGAACATCAATGTAATCCTTTAAGTCCCCCACCTAATTTTTGAAGATGCATAGAGCTTTATTTTTAATCTTCTGATATTCTGTTTCCTTTAATAACTAACCCTGTAGTAACTGGGGGGTAACTCTCTCTGTGAAGTGTAGCGGTGTTGCAACACGGAAAGTTCAGGAAGTGAACCTTGTACTTTCTTCTTTCTATTATTTTTTTAATAAATGAAAACAATCATGTCACATATTAAGTCAGACCTAGTGAGGATAGCAGATGCTTTACAAACCTCCAACATATTAAAGAAGGCCTACTCAGTTGTGTTTACTTTCAGCTGTAAAAAGGGTGAAAGTAGGGTGAAAGATAAGGAATTTCTTTGTCCCATTTAATCTCTCTAACAAAATAGCAAGGGTTTATGCTCACATAATATATAAATATTTCTATTCTCTGCACCTTCTTTAAATTTTAAAATGAATCACCAAACAAAAAAGAAGATAGGGAAGTGATGCTGCACAGAAATCCAACAGTGCAGCAAGTGGAAATGCTAAAATATTATGTCTTTTACAGTACTCAGATTTAAACATATTGTATTATTATTATAGTCCTAGTTCAGGGTTAGAAATATTGGTCTTCCATGAGACTTCCATGGCTGTCTTGACAGCCCTCTGTGACTGTCCTATATAGCGTGGTTGAAAAATGAGATAGTGACACATTTAAAGAATTTCAGTCTCAAAACATAGCATGGTGCAAACAGGAAAAAAAAAAATCAGGAGATTGCAAAGGAAAACAAAAATAAGACATAATTGTAGATTGTCTTCAGATTGGACTATCCCGAAATGTGAAGGCAATGTGTTGAGTTTCTGTGTTTTCATTCTTTATGAACAGAATTTATCTTCATGCAAGCAATCTACACATGGCCCATGTCAAGTTTCAGAGAAGGTGGCTGAATTACTTTAAGATGGTTTTATCTGATGAAATCAAGGCATGAAATGTGATGTTTCCCACTGAATCAGACTACCTTCTTTTCCCTCCCTCACCCCTTGAAATGTCATAATGAATTTTTAGAAAAGAGATATATTTATGACCAGGGAATTTGGTGTGATTCTTTCATCTGTAACTTTGTCATCATTGTAACATGGTTGTCAGTATGTATTCAATGACTGAGTTCTAAAAATGTGTTGTTGCAGTTTTAAAATGATTTAAAAGGAATAAAAATGGCATAGAGTCAATGGAGGTGTCTTACACTTAAAAACACATCAAGTTTCTTTGAATTACAAGAAACAGAGTTAACTATCCTGTGGATAGTATGGTTTCAGCAGCAGCATTGTTAATTATCATTGGTAAAATTAAATACTCCCTGTTGTTCTTAAATTCCTTTAGCAGGTGAAGAAAAGGGTGCTACAGAATCTAAAGATCAGTGATGACTTTCCTGTACTTCATTTTCCTGTTATGCGGAATATGAGCTGTTCAATTAGCTGCAGATTTCCTTCTCACTTTCCATTAATTCTGGGCAAGATAGGGTCTCCCTGAGTTAATGTTTGTGTTATTTCCTGTAAGCTATGCAATACTGTCAAAATTCAAACCCCTTAATTTTTGTAAATGTTCTGTGTTTTAAATTATACCCATTGTGCAATCACTGATGTTCTAAAATCATTGTGCAATTGTGCAAACAACAGGTTAGTCCATTTTTCAGTTGCATGACAATGAACAAAGCATTTTGGACGCTTTGCATAATTTTCAAGGGTTGAGACACCTATGGCCTCAGAGAAAAATATGCCCTTTTTAACCATCAGCTCTTTTCTTCATTGGAGAGGAACTAAATATGACAGTATAGCATCCTACCAGGCCGTATCACTTTAATGTTGTGTGAACCTCAGAAGAACAGTTCTGTTTGTTTGCTGTCATGAGAAGAGTAAGTGACTATGCTTAACAGTGGTAGTATTGGATAATACAGGTACATTTTCTGTGCTTCCAACAGCTACCTCATTCACTATATATTCACATTTATTTAAGAATTTTGTTCTTAAAAGCTGTGAAAAATGACTTGATTCATTTGCGTGCTGTTTACCATTCACTAAATTGGGGAAAAATCCTCTTCATCCTGGGGAGGGCAGCCCCCCTCACTTGGTGGTGGAACGTTGCTGTGAGAGCTGTGATCCATACCACCACTTCACTAAAAGAATTAACTCAATTTTAACTCACCATTTTGTTTACTCTGTGTCCTCCTTGCAGTGGACCAGTGGATGTGTGCTATGGTGCACGCCACAGCTTCCGTTAGTGCTTCATAAACGTATGAGAAGAAATCATACTTAGTTATCAATACTTTGATATCAATATATGCAGTAACTCAGACTACAGTTCTTCTAGAAGTATTAGTATATTTGCAATTGTTTCTATTCCAGTGATGACAGAAATAATTTCTGTGTACAGAGTGCACATAGATTAAGACTCCTTTGGCTTTAAAGGCCTTTCCTCCATCAGAGTTCCTTAGATCAGATCTGTTACGTGGGATCTGAAACAAACACGCCTGTAGTGGTGATAGCTCAGATTTAGTCAGTCACCTGGGGACTCCCTTGGAGGAATATGGATTCATGCCAAGTCAGAAGCAGGTCTTTCTTCCTTTTTACCTCCACCACAGGTTCTACAGCTGCTTTGTGAACTTTGTCAGCAAGAGTGAGTGTGCCACAGTAACTTCTTTGGGAGGAGAGTCTCCCCTCAGTTTGCAGGCTGCTAATGGTGGGTGATAAGGTTTCAGGGTGCGCTGGTACGGAGGCTTCTACCAGAAAGAGCTGATTTGCCACACTCACATGCACTGCAGTAGTTTGCAGCAAGGTACAGTGAAGGCTTGTGTGTGGAAAACATGTGCTGCTTATGTTGGTTATGATTTTATTTGGCAAAGTCTCATAAAAGTTACGGATTATTTTTTTGTTTCAAGTGTGCAGTTAGTTTTAAGGTATCACAAAAGATTTTTTCTTTCTTGAGTTTTTCATTTATTGTTTTGTTCAAAGACTAGGTTTCTTCAGGCAAATGTCCACACTTACAGGGGCAGTGGGGAAGACAAAAATAAGAGTTACTTTTTTTACTGTTGTTTGGTGAGGTGTTGATGATTGTCTTGCATATACTCATGAAATAAATGAATAAAATAAGAAATGTGCTTTATGAGAGCTATTGAATGTTCACACTGTAGAGCTGGTTACGAGGTTAATTTATGCATTGGGGAATAAAATGATGTACAGATTTAAAAAACATGCACCCCCCCCGGCCCTACCCCGAAAACCAAAACACCAAAGGTTGACTGTATATGTATCCAAACTGATACAGTTCTTTAGTATGGTAGAACTTCATTTTGTAGTTATGCCTAAATCTATTCTTGAAGGAATACTGTATGTGTATTATCTAAAATACAACTTGTATTTATTTGGGAATATGTAAGAGTAATTTTTAGAGATCTGAAGTTGTATAGTCTGCAGTTGTAAGATTAGTGTTTTAGGATTTTGGTTGTTCCATGGAGAGGTTGGGAAGCCCGTACTGTTTATGTATTGCATGTTAGGTATGAAATGCTAAGATTCAGTATATTTTGGAAGCAGACCAAGAGGATTTCTGCTGAGGAGTGTGTCAACGTATTTGAATATTGTAGATAATTCTGTATTCAAGACAGTTCACAAGTCAGTGGTATTGTTAGTGGAGAACAATGCTGCCAGTAAAACCAATGAAAGCTTTTTCTATATGCTGATACATGTGAGACTTACAACTACTGTGAAAACAGAGGACATAAATAAGATTGCTATTCAATGCAGTTATCTACTCCTGCCAAGGTCAGGGCAAAAGATTAGGCTAAATGAGCACTTTGTCTGACCTAAGAAAGCTGTTTTTATGTCTTTGTGTCTTCCCAGAAACTATGTGGAACAGAGGAATTTAGGTTGCCTTTAGCCAACAGAGTTCTTGGTTGGTTATGATACTGTGACTATGCTCATTATTCTTAAACTGATGAGTAATTTAGGCTGTTATGATGGCCATGCTGGGATGGATGATCAAGCAAATTATGCATTTTGTAGGCTTGCCAAAAGTTGAAGTGCAAGCTCAGCAAATTTATAAATCAAAGAATGTAGTGGCAGTCTTTCCATGGAGTGGTGTCTCTGAGTAAAAGACTATCTGAAATCTCGAACCAAAACTGGAGGAGTTGGTCCTTAGAGCAAGGTGGAAGCTATGCCTTGCAGATGTAGTATCATTGGTCATTAGCTTCAGAGAAGAAAATAATTGAATTAAAATTGTGCAGGTTGACAGGGCTCTTCGTTTCCAAGCATGAGCCTGAGATAGAAGTGCAAGTCATTTTCCTGAATCCAACCAGTATGGTAAATTGATACCAAAGCTATCCTGAGTTTTGGTGTTGCTGTTCAGAAGCCTGTGGAAGACAATGCAGACTAGAAATACCAGTAAAGGCAGGCACCCTAATTATAGGAAGAAGGAAATGAAGGTTTTGATACCATAGCCTGTTTTTGGTCTCTGCTGCGCACCCTCCTTCCTTTCCGACAGTGTTGGGTGACGGGCTCCATCTCAAGCCTGTATGCCCTGGGGACTGTGAAAGATGGAGCCTTAAGCGGAGTTCAGAGCAGTCTCCTTGGTGGAAGTTAGCAAATGAATTAGGACCGCTGGCTGTCTCCTTTTTTGTTCTGATTTGTGAGCTTCCTCCGGTCCAAGGGAGTTTTTATATGTGGTTTTCAACTAACAGATGTCTAGTGTATTTTTTTTCCCCCTGTTTCTGCTTTAAACTCTGATCTCCACACACCCTTCACCCCCCGCCGTGTTGGTAGAGCTAGATAAAGTGAAGGAGATCATTCCTATTTTTATTAGTGTTTACATTTCCTAGATGATAATGTAGGCCGGTAGGCAAAAGGATGTAGGCAAAAGAATAGTCAGACAAATACAAAGTTGACTAGTAATCCTCATGCATTGGTTGTTCTAATGCTTTTTTCCCCTGTCCTGCATTTTAAAGCGTGTTTTCCTGAGGTACTGAAGGTCTTGCTCCTGAGCTAAATTTGCATTGTGCCTATACCCTTTTCTATATGAATTTATAACCTTTGGCAACTAATTGATATCGATGAGATATTATTATTTGGAATAATCATTCCCCAGAAAATAAAAGTATCAGCTATAGTTAAAAGTGCAAAGAAATTTATTTTCTTTTTTTGCTGTCATCACATTAAAACCTTTCTTAAAAATCATACTGCTGACAAAGATAGATTTGCATCTTTGTGTCTGTGAGCTGTTTTGATGAGAACTGTCTGACTTAACTTGCATCCTGTATGTAAATTGATTTCAGCTGATTGCTTTGAATTTGAAAGAAATTTAATTTGAAAACTGGCCTGTTCCACTCCCTGCGGTAGTAGATGCTTCTCTACGTCATCTGTTAAGCAGTGCATAGTCAGCATATGGTGGTTCCTCTCCTATTTAAACTGTTTTCTCCAGAGAAAGAGAAATTCCCTTTAGACCAGACAGACATCTGCTGACTCTCCCCTACTAGCAAAGCAACTGAAAAGATATCTTTCCCATGATTAAAAGAAATACGTCTGGAGGCGCTTAGTTTTTGTTCAATTAATCAAAGATTAAACACATGTGGACTCTCTAAACTGGGATTCTTTGTGCTTCTATGCTATCAAAAGTGATTGGAGGGGAGCTGTGTGCTAGAGCTGGCTTGACTGAAATTTAATATTTTACCTATATGCCTGCTATAATTCAGTTCCAAAATTTCATAATAAAGTAAAAAAAAAACACTAAAAACTATATTTTTATTAATTTACAACTTAAAATACTCCAAGTAACCAAAAAAAAAAAAGAGACGAAAGCCTCAAATACTTTTTCTAACCCATGTTCTTAAAAAAAATAATATATCTTAGGGATCTGACTGTGCTACTTTATACACAGTTACCATTTTGGTTTCTGTAACCATTTCCAGATGCAAAGGCATTCTTGGTTGCTTTTGTTAGTCAGTTCCTATTAGTAAATGCTTTACTGGCAGAAACTGTTAGTGTTAAGTCTGGTATTCAGCTCAATGCCTTATCCTTACTCAACAATTATACTACAGATAAAGCATTTAGTAAAAACCTTCAGATTTTTCTCTAATGTCAAAAAAATTAATAATTTTTTTCACCCCAAAGTATACAGAATATGTAAACTAAAAATGCCCCAAGAGTAAGATGGCAGTAATTACGCAGATTCCTTGAATACCATGCTGCTCTTAAATTTTTCATCAGACACTAGCAAGTCTCTCTTGTAGACATCTTTATCTGAAGATAATTTGTTTGGCTCCAGTTTTATTAGTGGAATTAATTCTTCGGTGTTGTCTGTGGCTAGGTTTTAAAACCAGAAAGGCTCCACTGATAGTATAACTTTACTGAGATGTTTTATTAAACTGTGTCTTCTTCTGGACTGCTCTTTTTAAACTATGGTTTTGGTTTATTAACTGATGAATTTTTCTTCAAAATGTATGAAAACTTACCTGTGTATCTCACTCTGAATAAACATAAACTAAAATATGGTGGAAAGGATTGTCCTTTCATAAATAGGCATCAAGCAGCATTTCCTTATAAAGTAAAATGTACTAGACTTGTATTAATAATTATTGAAGAGGTGGACAATGAATATTCAAAACTGCCATCATGGAATTAGCTAGTAAAATAAAAATAGTAAAAGTCTCCTCAATATGTGGTGTTTTCACTATTAATGGGCTGAACCAGTCCTTTGATGTTAATAAAAAATGTAACGGTAGGCATTGAAGATTGCTTCATTTTGAAAAGCTAATTGAAGTAATTAGGTTGTTAAACCAAAAATAATCATGATATTTTCCAATAATAAAAGAAATATACCATAAAGGCTAGCTAATTTTAGTAAATATTTTCTGTGTACAGTAGAAAGAGAATCAACACATATACTTCGATTCTGGTATCTTAGCATTGCTTTGTGATGTTTTCTTTTGCAGTAGTACCTTGAAAAGTCCACACTCCTCTGTTTTTGAGTAGATATTTCAAATCAGGATTTAAAAAGTATTTTATAAATGTTCAAATGTACTTGGGAAGAAAGGAGGTCTTACTGTTGCTGTTCTCTAGACAGAAAAACTGAGCCAGGAAGAAATGAATTCTTTGTCTCAGAGGGTCACAAAGACGTCTGTCAGACATGGAGAGATCAGGAACTCGCTCACTCTTATGTTTGTTCCTCACAAGACTGCTCTTCATCACTCTGCTTTAAGGGCTATATGAAAAGTTTTGGAGCTATTTTAAGCACTAATTGCAGACAACTTGAAGTCTTTTGAAATGGTCCAAAAATTATCCCTTTTGGATGGCGCTGGAATATAAATTTAGTTCTCTAACTTGTAATTCTTGATTTTCCTTCTATGGATTTATTCCTCTAGAGCCTGGATTGCTGATTCCCTATGCTTAAGGGCCACTTTTTTTTCTTTTTTCTTATCTCCTTTCCCCCCACCCCCACCAGCTGCTCATGGATCAGATGAATATATTGAGATGACTGTATGTTTAACCCTCTATTGTCCAGAGAGAGAAAGGTATAAAAGAGAAATCCTGATAATCTGTAAGTGCTATAGAAGACGCTGAAGAGCCTGTTCCTGGGACACTTATTTTTCTGACTTCAATTTCGTGTGTTCTAGCTGGACTCAGGACTGCTTCTGCAGAAGCAGATGAATGTCATCGTTGATTTTAATTTCACCCATGCTCAAGGAAAGACTGTAAAGTCAAATTCAGCCCCCTTGCTTTAACGCATAGTGGATGTGATGAAAAGGACTTTGTGCCCAGACCAGGAACATCCAGACCACCTCTTTGCTCCAGCAGCGTGACCTCCATTTGGAGAGATTGTAGGTCCCATGGAGAAATGGTGCTGCCTTCCTCTTCCCTGTTTGTAGGGGCTCTTGGGGCACTGGTTTGCTCCCTTTCTACCCTTATTACCTAGTATATCTAGCAAAGCTGCCTCTGAAACTCCTGTTACAGAAGGCCCGGGGGCTCTAGAGCCTGACACAGCTGTCCGAGTCACTGCAGCAAGAAGCAATCCCTCCTCTGGTTTAGCCCAGGTTGGGGCAGACCCTGTGAAGGACCCAGCCTGTTCCAGCTCAGCTCTGCGCTAGCTGAGCTGCATGTAGGCAACCAGGGAAGGTGGAGAAGTGCCGGCAAGGTTACACTTCCATTTTTAACCTGTCAGCCATCACCCAGGCTCTTTTGTTCCTCCCACCCACTCCTCCTCACTCCCTTTTCTTTCTTTCCTGCTCTCCTGTGGGCTAAACAAATTGTTTAGCTCAATACATGCTGTGCAGTCTTGCTCTAGGCCTTCATGGGAGCCAAGTACAACCATCCTGTGGGGCTGGATTCAGCCTTCAGTCTGTCAATTAGTTTTTCCTGTTCTAGAGAAAGAATTGCAATTCATGCATATTTCTGCTCTGTGTCATGGAATGGATGCAGAGCTTCAAAGTTAAGAGGATAGAAAATGGGAGTGTAATTAAAAGTCACAGTCCCTGGTTTTCCTCCTTCGCTGTGCTGTCATCATTTAAATATTTTGTTGCTGGAAGAAGAAAGTAAGTTTAATCTTTTCCTGACTTCAGTTGTGACAAAGAAGAAATGTGATTTAAACCAGTCTTCATAGAGGATTAGGTGAGCGTGAGGAGACCTTGTCCATAGAAGAGCAGTGTAAACTACTGGTGAAAACCTGATTTACTTCTCAAATTATCTGACTAGTTTATAGAAAGAATTGGGCAGTGACCATTGCCTCTAAACACACACACAATACCACTAAGTTAATAGATACGTGTAGAAGAGTCACTGAAGTAGAAGTACATAGCTCAAAATGGATTTACTCCATAATCATTAGTCCCAACTTGCAGGATTTGCACATAAGACAAATATTGGCAGATAAACAAGTAGTGGTGAAGTTAAGTCCACTCTCAGTATTTGAACTGAATGGCTTAGCAAGTATATATTCTTGCATTCAAATGCCACGTCATACATCTAAACACAAAAGGTGATGTTCAGAAGTTTAGCATTAGGGACCATGGTCTGTAAGGGAGTGATGCTGCAAAGGACTGGAATCACATTAGATAGTCTAACAATATTTGTCCAAGTTGTGCTGGGAAATATGAGCAGTGAGGTGAAGTACAGGTGAATCATCAGTGAGACCGTTATTGGAATGCTGAGTCTACATGCACACACACCAAAGGACATTGGAAAGCTGGAATGGGCTCAGAAAACAGTTGAACAAGTGATTCCAAATTTTAAAAGACTGGTATAGATTAGACTTCTACTCAACCTAGTATAGTTTTATTAAACTAAGGTAACTTGAGGCTACAAGTCAACTCATACTATATAGAAGTTCCAATTAGTACTGTATTGCGCCAAAGCAGATACAGGGGTTCTGTCCTTATGAAACTGTATATATGCATTAGTACCCTGACCACAGTTACGGCATTGGAGAGAGTCTGAACAGTTTTGTGCCTATGAAGTAAATTAGTAGGTAAAACATTGTTGATTCTACTGCGCTTTGGCTTTCATACTGCTCTGGGGAACCTAAAGCAGCACCAGAGTTTATTTCATTACTGTTGTTTATTCTTCAATTAAGAACACAGTAAGGGAGGTTACAGGGGAAGAGAGTGAGTGTGCCATTTGCAGTTCAGACTGTTTTGGCTTCCTGAGCAACGTTTGTGTCTTGAAGAAATACATAGTTCTTCATGCAGTAGACAGATAGTGTATCCAAGAGAAGTAGGAGAAGGGACAGAAGAGAATTGCAGTTGAAACTTCAGAAGGACAGCTTGTCAGAAAACAGTAGTAGATATTATTTTTTTCTTCTGTGGGAAATCCAGACTCTTTGGGGTATTTTACTGAAATGAGGAGATGTGCGTGTTTAGGTTTCCTGGTTTTCTTTGTTATTTTTTTTTTAACATTTACCTGAAATATGTCTGTGTTGAACTGATGATGTGAAAGACTGGATGAGGCTCTGTGCAGTGTCTTTAAATATAAAGAGGAGAGTAGAAAGCTTGAATTGATCTGTGGTCTACATCTGAAGACATTAACTATGCACCAGACTTCAGTTACTGTCTCTGCCTGTAATTCATCTCGATGGCATCTTGTAAATCCGTAGACCACCAAAAGAGCAGGAAATGGTCGGAAGTAGCTGGTTACGCGCTGCGGTCTTGCTCAGCAGATTTCGTTTAGAAGTGGCTTGATGCACACACGGTACATGGAAATCTCTTATTCATCAGCCGCCTCTGCCAGCGGGCACTCGGCTGCGTCCCATCTGCTGGTGGGACTTGTGTGGGAAAGCGAAGCGCCCTGCCCGGTGGCACAAGCTGCCAGGCCCTCCAGGCTCCTTGCCTCCCCCCTGGCCTCCCGCATCCCATCTCGGGGATCTGCTTTCTGATCACGCTGTTTGTTGTACCTGCAGCTTTAGTCCATAATGCGCCATACTTCCTCTTCTCTTCTGGATTCTCTTTTGATACTCACCAGAGTGTGGAAACGGGACTGGGGTGTCCCTTCGGGCTGGGGCTCTTGGGGCAGGTGCTGCCATGGGAGGCTTCGGGGAGGGGACGCTGCTCTCATGATCGGCTTGGAAAGGCGGTTGCGGCCCTGGCCTGGAAACAGGATCGTGACCCCCAGCAAACTAGGAAAGCTGCTGTTAGTGGATCTGCTCAAGCTAGGTAAAATTTTGTCCATCTGTTATTTCCAAAGACATATTTTTTCCAACTGTGTTGATGGCCTCTCGGGAATTCGGTAACTGGCCCGAAGTTCAACATTGTGGCGTAGCTGAGACCTGAAGCACGGGAAGGTAAATTAAGAGCAATGATCCCTTTATTCCTAACCTTAATAATTTGAGGTTTTGTCTTGATCTTTAAATGATTTGGAGAAATAAAAATTACTTCCCTTTAAGGGTATTGCTTGGGCTAAGATGATTTGCTGAGACATACGCCTTAGTGTGTCTAATGCCTGGTGGTTATTTGTATCTATTCCTGCTGTAGATGTAATGGAGACTCTACTGGTTGAGGAGTAAAAAAGCACATCTGAAATACGTATGTATAGTGGCAATAAATAATCACAGGTAGGCTTGTCAGGTTGGTTTATTCTGTAAGCGTTGCAGAGCGTCAAACTTTGGAGTAAGTTACATTGCTTTTTTTAATTGCAAGTCGAAGCAAATCAAGCAAATGGAACATTAAGACATGCCAGTGTTCATACAGACTCAACTGTTTTAAGTAATAAACATTTTAATTTTAGATAACATACCCTACATTTCTTGTGTTGATCTTCTAAATAAAATGTATACTAGCATCTTGTTTTAGGCATGTTCTTTTAATTAAACATACATGTGTGCATTATATAGGTTTCGTGTATATATCTCACTTGAAATAAAAATTCGGCACAAATTTATTCAGGCATCTTGTTCAAAGCTCTATTAATTTAACACAGGGAGAAACTCTACCTTAAAAAATAAAGTACAAAATACATTTTCAGTTATTGCTTTCAATAAAGATCTTTCATGAGCCTGTGCATTTTATTTTTGTATCTTAGATTTACTGTGTCATGTAAAAACGAAGTAATATGGCCATTGTAAAAAGTTATGGCAGGCTTTGCAGCCACGTTTTTTAAGGCACTGACTGGGAAATCGTACAGATTTCACCACCTTGAGGAAGTTCAAGGTGTGCTGGGAAATGAGAGAGCTTCTACAACAAGAATCAGGAAGGAGTAGCTCTATAGTAGGGCTAATTAGAGGGAGAAGTACTCTTTATGAAAGAGTATTTTATCCAAAATATATTGGAAAATACCATCTGAAAATCCTTAGCCTTTTTATAGATAGAAATAAAGTTAATGCTGGCAGATGTGTTTTGTTACAGTGGGGAGAAGTAAGCTTTATGGTGATGGAAAGGTAATTGTTTCTTTTTGACAGCAATAAAAGCTAGAATAATTTCTTTTGGTAAATAGTAAACTTTTTTCTGAGTATTGTTAAACATGCAATGTCAGTGACTATGTTAAGATGATCAAAATACAAATGCCTTCTGGGCATGCTTTGCTATTTTGTTTAGAAAAGCAGTAGTCGCAATAATTTTGAACTAATTCACAGTAAGAGGTTCCTAGTAGAACATTATTGTTTCTCTTGCAGCTTTGTTCTGTCATGAGGATTACTGGTGATGTGAAATAAGACTTGTTGGCCAATAAAAGTCTCTGCAATAGAGTTTATAGTTAGAACAGGTGATGAATATGATGGTAGCATGTGGTGATTGTAAGGGCCTTTCATTCAGGTGAAGAACGAAGAGATTTTGTTTACAAGGGATGTTTTAGTTAGAATTTTTTTTCATAATTGCTCTGTCTTGTGACTGGGACATCTTTTTCAGGGTTCTGTTCTCTTAGGATTTGCAGATTATTTTGGAAATACTCAATTTTCTTTTTATCAGTGGAATGTTTTGTTATCTCTCTAGCCATTTATGTACCAGCACCAGCATCTGTGTATGTCCTGGGGAAAGTCGGCTTTATGGTGTGATTGTAGGCACCTGAGCATGTTCATTAGTGGAGCAGAGGCCAGATCCCTGCAGTTGTAGATAGTTTGTAATGCACAGGAAGATTTTCGAGGGAGTGTAATGTGAACTCTCCTTTGACTATCATTTAACCACTTAAGTTTATGAAAATTTTAAGGAGGTGAGGGATTTTGCGGTTCGACATATCTGGATTCTAGTTCAAGGTGAACTACAAAAAGGCCGTAGTTGAAGGCAAAGCTGATTTGTGTGCAGTCTCTTGGTGATACAGACATGCTCTTCTATTAGTGAGTGGAGAGAAAGTGCTTTTTAATGGGAAAGTCCACAAGCTGTTCAATTATTTTCTTGCTTTCTGATAGGCAGGAGCAGGAGTAGGCTATTTTGTTTGTTTGGGTTTTTCTTTTCCCGTTAGTTAAGGATGGGAAGCAATAATTGGAAAGATTTTAATTTATTTTAATGATGTGGAGAATATTTTCCTTTTTTCCATGGAAACTTCTACACAGCTTTTACTTCAGCCTTGGGCATGCTTCCAGTAAAAAAGCTATTAATCTCTAGTACTACTACCATTTTTCATTCATGTTCTGAAGGCCTAGTTATCTTGGAAACTCGTGTAACCTTAAAGTCACTTTCATTTGCTATTTTTCTTTCTTTACAGATTTTTCTTCCCCAAACTGGGGTTTATCTCTCCATGAAGTGATCTGTATTAAATTAGTCTGTATAAATAGACTGGTACAGAGGCTACAAACTAGGTCTTAGTTTAATCTGGAATATTTGCAAGAGAAATAAATGAACTAAGAATGAAGGATGTGCCTACACCAAAGTTCAATCAAACTGCTGCATGTTTGTTCATAGCATACATTGTTAGGATAATACTAATTACAGTGGTAGTATTGTATCAGATATGTGGGCTGTTTGTTGCTCTGGGTGGGCCATAACCATCTCTTATGACATGGCATATTGACAGACAGTTCCCTTAAGCAGCAGATTCACCTGCTGGAAGTGCATGGCTCGGTTATTTAGCTTGCTCACTTGACTGTGTCAAGTTCGGTGTAATTTTGCATAGCATCAGCCAGCATTTAACAAGCGAAGTAATGAAGTTATTTTTCATTTTAGATGATTAGCAAAAACATCCTAGTTGCTTTCTGCTCTGTTTTCAGAATGGTCAGCACTGGCCCATCCTTTTATTTGTGAATCACTGGTAGAAATGTGAATTTGTGTAAATAAATTCATACCCCCAATATTTATACTACCTATCACACATCTTTGAAGTGTTGTTTTTCACTCTTGTGTGTATGTACAACCTTAACATTTAGTGTGCCAAACATCTGCACATATGAATGTACAGCAGACGTTATGGTATTTAAAACCTGAGATATCTTTTTTAAGTTTTTGCTATAAAGCAAATTATACCATAAAATAATTTCCATTTGCCCTTGCTGTCATAAAGTCACAAATTCATTAGTATTTAAAAATAATATGAAATATACATTGGAGTGTATTATTACCTATTTAAAAAGTAAAACACAACTTGCTTTTAGTTTTCAGGACTGTCTGTATCAATGAAGTCTATATTGTGTCTTTGGGTTTTATAATAGACAGTACTGCAAGGGTGGAACTGGCCTAAAAGAAAAAAAAAAAACAGGTTTTTGAAGGAGTTATGTCAGAGTATTGAGGCCAGGAAGACACACTGTGTTTCAGAACTGAACTAATGTGCTTTGTGGCCCTGAACTAGTCTAGCTTTTCTACCCTGGCCTCAGTAGAATATGTAGCTAAAGAGAGCTATGGCCGTATACCTTTGCGTAGGAGTTCTGTACAACAAAGGCAGCGCTTTACTGAGTGCTTGGAGGAAAAAGTGCCAGCTGAGTCTTTATGGACAAGTATTTGAGGCAGGTTAGCCATTCTGCTAGGACAGCTTTCCTGAGGTTTCAAGATTAACATCATGATGTTGCTTATTGTAGGATTTAAGGAAAATTTAAGTAAATGTTTTTCATGACTTTTCAGGTTTCATTCTAAGTAAAATCTTTTCAAAAAATGGTAGAAACAAGAACTAAGTTTCAGAATTAGAGAATAATAGGTGTTTATGTGATTCGTCTGTGTAGTCGTGTTTTCTTTTTTAGAGATCTCCTAAGTTTTCCACACTGGAATTGGTAAAAATTGTAGAAGACAGAAAAAGTGAAGTGGTTGCGGGTTTAGATGAACTGTGCTGAAACCCAGGTAACTGGAAAAGTTCAAGAAAGCCTTTGATATTCTTGTTGTGGGTACAATTAAGATTTGCCTCTTGAGTGTTTCCCACTCTGTCATTTATTGTTTAATGTTACCTGTTAGATCAAAAGTTGTAGTTCGAATAACTATGAAGTAGCAGCAGAAAAATAAGCCTGAAGCAGGATATGGTTTTAATTTGGAAATATTTGGATGGGGAGATTGTGAAAATTAATGCAAACAAGTTGTTCTTTGTGTGCAAAAGTACAGCAAGTCTGATCAACGTGCAAAACAACAGTAGTTGGTTAAAAGTGAAGAAATTGTGCATTATTTCCTGTGGATAATTTTCAAGCTACTCTTTTTTTTATTTTTGAATGCACACTAAAATGTTATTTGGTTACATACACTCATGATAAAAATGGAAAAATATCCATACATGCAAATTTCATAGTTGTCCTTTAAAGCCCTGCAAAATTTAGATTGGAATTGTAACTAAGTGTAACTCAGTGGAGTGATGATGTAGCAAATTTCTAGAAGTGGTCATTTTTAATGTTTTACTTTCTTGTAATCTGGATGCTTGCAATTTGGAAGGTAAATGAAAAGGTCTCTTGGACTGCAAAGAGAAGTGTTGTTGATGTGTTGGTTGCCTTTATTTCCCCACTCTAAAGACACTGAATCGTATTAAAATATACAAAATTTCTTGTAGGTGAAATTATGCTGACAGTAGATGTTAAGGTCCTAAACTCAAAAGATCCAGTAGGGTTTTACATTAGTTTCTTCAAGATGCTGTGATATTAGGGTTTATGACTTTGAGCAGGAATTTCAAGTTAAGAAACATGAGAAATGTTGTTGATGTTCTAAAGTAGTATTTTTCTTTTCTCTTAATTTGCAATCATTGATTTCCCAGTTCATTTTAGCTAAAAATGAACTGTAAGAGAACAAAAAAAAAAAAGCAAGACCTAACTTTCTCTGCTTTCTCTGTTTTTGAGATGCCTGACGTTCTCAAGATAAAAATACAGTTTCTTGTGAAAGGGTGTCTCTCTTGATTATGCCATTTCAGACTTTTTAGTTCAAAGATACTCCTTGAGGGCATGTCCATTTTTGTATACAGTCAGCAATGTGTTAGTCCCTTTTAAAAAACACAGAGCCTATCATAAAAATGAAGTCAATAATAAATTTTTTTAAAGAGTACTTCAGATTTGTTTTATATTTGAAATAAGGAAATGCTCTTGCTGAGGCTTTTACAGAGGTTGGTTGTACAGCTACCTAGAGGAGATGATTTGTTGGCGTCTGTGTGAAGTGGCCTTGCATGTTTATTGCCTTTGTGAACGCAGTTGAATATTCTGTTGTCTAGTGTATTTGAAGGTCTTCTGCTGCAAGGTTTATTTAATAAGAATATTCGTAGAATTGTTGAAGTTTTAATACAGAATAAACCCAGATATAATTTTACTAATGTGAGCATTTAAATATGTAAATTTAGTGGAGTGTTGTTTCTAATACAGCCTTAGTATCACTGTGGTTGGAAAGTTCCTCTGGAGAATGACTAGTCTAACCCCCTTCTAAAAGCCTGTCAGGTTTTAGTCGTGTGGAAAGAGTTCAAAATAATGTCAATGCCAGACTATGTCTGAGTTTATAAGGGAAAGTAATAGATTTCAGGTTGTCATAAATCTGATGCAATAAAGCATCTCTCTTAGCTGTTGCTCATAGCTGACTTCACAACTTTCTTACTTTGGAGGGAAAGCAAGAGGTGCACTGAGGAAAGTTGATATTGATCCAGCATAGGTCTTTTTGAAGTTGTACTCTCTCAGACTTTTCTTAGTGGATTTTTTCTGTGCATGTAGTCACATGGGAGAAAATTAAAATTCTGGTAAATGCAATGTGAGGTTACTTTATCTTTCCCATTAATTAAATAGAAGTCTTTATAAATATATTAATTTTTGATCAAGAACTTACAGTGAGTATTTCAAAGAAATAAAATAGAGGAAAGTATAGACTACTTACGAACGTATTTTTGTTCTGCCTGTGTTATTCTAGGCAACAAGGAAAAAGACTTAATTTCCTATATGAAGTTTTGCAAAAAAATTATTTATAATCTTTCCCAGAGTGTGAAAAATCCCATATTACATGGAGAAAAATAGTCCACTTTATCCTGGTCATAACATCTTTTGTTGGCTTATTTTTATTTACTTTATTGTTTTCATATAATGATATCTGACGTAACTCTCTTCTTTCACTTCTTATTTGTAAGGAAATTCTTCTGGATGAAAATATAAATCGTCATGTGGCTAGCTTTCTTCTACTGTGTTAATAATTTTTTTCTTTCTTTCTAGAATGATATTTTATTAATGTATCCATCTGTAAAATCAGAATTTGTAGGCATGGGTACTGAGCAAGTCAGGAGGGCGTTAAGAAAACTTGCTTGGTTTTCACCCTTTTTTTGTACTGACCATAGAATGAAATCCAGCGGTCATAGGATCGAAAGAGCTTACAGCCTAGCCTAGGAGTAACCCTACAGAAAGAGGGTAGGAAGAGATGATTAAGGTGCGAGGAGCGGATGTGCTGCGCTTTTAAAAAGCGCTGTTGTAGACGGTTTCCGAGGCAGAGGTAGCAAGTGTCAGTAGCTGAGTCTATTTGGATATTTAACTTGGGATTTGTCCTTAAACTGCTTCCCGCTAGTTTGCCATGGGTGGTGCTTGCCACCCGAGCTAACAGCCTGAACCGAGTCACGGACACTGTCTGAAGCTGATTTGAGTTTCCTGGATTTTGTGGCTCAGATGCAGAGGAAAGCACCCTACTGTTGCAGGTCTTGTGATGCTGTGCCACAACTCATTTTGTGCATGGCAAGAGAAGTGGTTCTTTGGGTACTTTCACAGGGAAATGGAGCCCCGGGGTCACACAGTTCACTGTTTTACTAAGCGCATTGGTAGGCATTGTCGTGAATGAGAAGACGACAGGGTAGATGTTAATATGAATCTTTGTCTCCCCCTGAATTAAATAACCTGAATATAGTTTGGAAGGGTTTGTTTTTAGTATTAGTTGTAAGTGAGATTTGTATTAGTTTTATGTGAGATAGCTCAGCCTGGATGTCTGTTCACCGAGTTCAGACTGCAGAGAAAACCTAAAAGTAAGAAACTGGTTCGTGCCTGTTGCTGGTCTCGATCACTAGATCTCAATCACAACACTGTAGGAAGTCAAACCTGGTGTAATCCATATAATAGTTGCATAATATAATAGGTACTTGACAGATTATGTAGGCTCAGAAAAGAACCACAGCAAAAAAAGACTATTCCGTTTCAGGTACTTTTTCTTTGGAAGTCTTCTAAAAAGCAAAGATTTTTTTAAATTTGGAAATGCAAGAGAGCAGCGAGCACAGACTATTTTGGGTGCATGAGTAGAGACATTCCAGTGCTGTGGAATTTACTTCTCCAGAACTCAGCTGCTGAAGCGCTGGACTTTGTTATCCTGGGCAGGCGACGGCTCTGGGTGCTGTGTGGCCAGGCGAGTGGGGCCTGGGCGAACAGCCATGTCCCTTCCCTCCGAGGCGGCTGGGCAGGCGGCACTGACCACTCTGTTGTCGAGTTAGCTCAGGTGTGCTCTTCTGGTTACAGGTAAGCCAGGACAAGAGGTTTTGGTGCCAGCACTTTGCTTCTGTCCCCCCCTGCAGCTGTCATAGCCTTCCTCCAAGGCAGAGTAACTGCCTACGTCGCCGCTGTCAGGGTGACGTGTTCTGAGAAGACTTCAACTGAACTGTACTATTTAAACAGTGCAGAATTACTCTGACAAAACTAAGTTAGGGAAAGGCTATATGCTGGCTGTTCCTTAGCCTGCCTTTAGGCTAACATATTTAGACCAATCTGTATCAGAGAGGATAGCTTTTGGTAAAGGAGTGCAAATAAGCAGCCGAAGGCGGTGGTCACATCTCGCTGGCAGGGTGGCATGCAAGGCTGTGGCATATTGCCGTCAGGCTGTAACTGTGTATTCGGTAGAGGCATGAAAAATTCGTGGCATTTCTGTAATCTTTTTGTGACTTCTGTCTTCCTAGACAGTATTTGTGCATTTAATTGTTTTTTCTTGTTTGACTTTAGCCTAATGGTCAACTGAACTTTGAAAATTCCACCTATTGATGTTTCCTTATTTTCACTTGATGTATTAGCCTGAAGGAACGACATCTTGGTAGGAACCGCTGTTTCTTGACTGGATTGCACGACTGTGTTCGGTTGCTTGAAACAAAGGTCTGATCAGACTTAAGCAATAAAATTTTGACTGCATAAAACATTTGTTCTTTCAGAGTGCCTAAGCTAAAAACAATTTGTTTATTTATAAGGTCATGTGCCAGAATAAGAGTTTGTTTGAATTGACTGTTATAAAAGCTTATGCATTTAATGTGGTAGCTAACCCAATAAATTTGTGTCTACAGTTTACTGTTTAGTATAATATAGTTACATCCTACTGCAGGTTTTTAGGTAATATATTAGAGCTTATTCCCTATACAATAGTCTTACGTATGAAACCTGTGAAAGAACACCAAATTTTTAACAGTCAACTTAATTTTTCTTCTCTTGAAAGAAAATCCTGTGTGTAAAAGAGGTTGCGGGATTCCTTAATTTCTGTAAAAATTGCTGTAAGAAGTCCTGTTTATTTTTTGTCTGTGGGAGTTTTTCTGGTCCATTTATAATTGTCCATGACCGATTGCAGAGTGCAGTTACTTATTACAACCGTTATTTAACGGGCTATTGTGGTTAAACTTAGTTGGAGTTGCAAACGCTGCCATTCTGAAGTTGAAGCAGAGCTGTATCTTTGTCACACAAGTATTAACTCCATCATTGGTGGCGGGGGCTGAAGCGGGGTGACACACTACCGGGGCTGAGAAGTTAACTTAGCAGTTGATCAGACTTGGAGTAGTGATAACTATGTGATTAACTTGGGTATAATCTTTTTTTACATGCAGCTGAATATGTTCAGAGCAAATGTGGTAATGAAGTTACATAATTCTGCGTATACCTGGAGATACTGTATGAGTGAATCGTGTATCTGAAGTTCAGATATAAAAACCATTTTGTATTTCAGTAGACTTACAAGTTTTATTTTAAAATCTAATTTAAAGAATGTGTATTTCCTTTACAAAACAGGGAAACAATTTTAAGAAGGTCAATTCATTTATGTTTAAAGAATCCTACCATCAGAGCATTTGAAGCTTTATTAAAAGCAACATGTGAATCTCAGTTGCTATGTAAATCAGCACAAAAAAGCTTTGACTTGCTTCAGCTGAGAATCAGATAAATTGTATCAGCTTCAATGAAGTGGAAGCTAATAAAATGACTGGGTATTTTAGGACAATTGGTCAATAAATTGTGTATCTCTTTGCATGTTGATCTACGTTACAACATGTTTTAAAATTAGAAGTTCCTTTGGTTTAATTTTATGACAATTTTATATTTTCTAGCTTGGAATTTCTACTAAACAATTGTAGGTCACTGTTGAAAATCATGTTGTTCTGTGGCTTTGTTTTTTTGGTGGTGGGAATTCATTTATTTATTTTTATTTTGCTAACTCTGCAGCTTAAGAAGTAAGTACAGACAAGGAAGGAATTAAAATATATATTAGGAGCAAACATGTGGTGACATTTTTGAAAAACTGAGAACTTTGAAATACTGAAAAGGCTAGATAGTGGATTTGTGATTTGTATCATTATTTTAGCAAAAAATGTAGGGATGGATACATTGTTAAGTTCTGCTCAGCTATCACAAATTTCACACCTGATCTAACAGAATGTTTGTGGGAGTGAGTGACCAGAGCTTTCATGAAGTATCTGCAATTCTTCCTTTCAGCGTGAGTCTTTCAAGGTTCTGGGTCTTTAATTTTTTCTAAAACTGAAGGCAGCATAAATGAATACTTGATTATGGGTCAAAACCACAGTGCATTGTCTCAGAGCCCTGCAATAACTAGCAGTTTAGATCATGATGCAACAGCTTCATCCAAAGTAATTATTTCAACATTTTTTACAGACATTTGTTCAAACAAATATCTGAACAGCTGCTAGGGCAAAGTGTTTGCAGGGATTGAGCAAGGCTAGAGAGCACCCCCAGTCTCTGAAATTTCAGAGACATTCAAAATTTGAGATCCTTCATCCCACTCCTTGTTGATGTATTCCTGCCTCTTATTCAAACATCCTTGCTAGTGCTTGCAAATGGTGCAGCTTTTAGCCACTAACATCTGGCCGACAGACAGCAGTCAGCTGTATTCAATGCCAGCAATTCTCAAGTGCCTGTTTTTTTTGTCTTCAACATAGAGAATGGCAGGAAAAGAAAAAGAATGCGAAGAGCCAGAATATTCTCATAAAGTTTGCAACTCCTATGGGATCTGAGGATTCAGGTTGAGTCTGCTGTTCTGGCAGAGCGACGGTTGTGAAGGTGGCAGAGTTACACTGTAGATGACTCTCTTGCTTATTTCTTTATAAACCTCAGGTTGTGTTATAAAACTAATTATTCAGAGCCACATTTCAAACATAAAACCACTCAGTTAACTTGCACGAATCAGTGTCCAAAGCAACAAAAAGTTGTTGTCAAGTTTCTATTTTTTTGCCCTAAAAAAGAAAAAAGGTGTCACTCATGTATTTGTATCATAAATGGCGTGTTCTGCTAATACTGTAAAACTTACTGGATCACATTTTTGTTTTTTTCCCCTAGCTGTAAAGAATGTGGGAGGACTTTGGGTTTTGTTTTCTTCTGGTTGGTTTTAAAGCTACAGCAGTATTTATGATCTGGTAACACCAGTATTTGGCATATTGCTTAAAATGTAAGCAGGACTTGTCACAGTATGTAAACCAAAGCTTGTTAAGTGCTTCTTTGCGAGGCTGTTATTTCAACAACTCTTTCCTAATTTTTTTTTAGTTTTTAATATGTTTTAATTCTTTCCTTCCCTTTGTGCGTTTGTGTGTATGTGTGCGTGCAAGCGCGTGCGTGTGCTTTCCATGGTTTGCCTAAAGTAGTGATGCTAACAGCACGCTGCAGATTAAGGCTTCAGGGAGCTAAAGGCAGTGTGAAGTTCAGCCTCTAGCTAAACGTCACTCTGGGCTAATCTACGATTTACAATGATCCATCACGAATATTTACAAGTAGGGAGAGTGCAGTGCAAAATTAAATGGCATATGGGTACAGTTATCCCTGTTAAAATGACCAATGTGCCTTGGATTGTGTATGGAAGATAACTGGACAGGTGGTAATCTGTCTTCTCCGAGCAGAGGCAGCTGCTGTTTTCCTTGGGCTTCAGTGGTGCTTTTCTCTATGGTGTCACCTACCAGCTGATATCTTGCTTGTTAGAACAATACCAAGTATATATTAATCCTTTTATCTATTCCTATGTGATGTCCAAAGGGCCAAGTATCAGACTGCCTGTCTGTAAGCATAGTGATTGAATGTTTCTAGTAACATGAGGTGCATGCAGCTTGTCTTACTGACCTCTTTACATGCATTACTGTGATGATATTTATCAGTAGATAGTAGATAAAAATCATAGTTTATAATCTATATAAGATTTTTCTTTTAAATGTCTGATGAAGTTTCAGACTGAAGGAACACTTGAGAATCAACCCCCTTTCATTTAAATTAGGAGAATCTGAAAGGTTGTACAGAAAAAAAAAATTGTTTTGTAACTTCACTTGTATTTACTTCTAGCCATGTTCCTTAATATTCATACATGCATAACTTTTCCTTTCTGAACACACTAACTTGGTTCCCGCCATGAGTACGATGGGTTGGCTTCCTTTGTTTTGTTTTTTTTTTTCCCCTCTAAGCAAAAATTAGGAACAAGTATTGTGCTTCTCACGGTTAATTTTTCTCTTAAATACTTACTAATTGTGTAGATTGTGGGGGAACTGGGTACTGACGTTCCACAAAAGACAGCGGGTGCCACATCTGTGGGACAGGCACCACTTCTGTAGAACTTGGTCTTCTGCTTCTATGTCCTGGCAAGCGAGAGCCAAACTCGCCCATCTCTACTTGTGGCCGTGTTTGGTGAAGTGATAAAATCAATAAGAAGTTAGGTTATACTGTCACACGTGATGTTGTGGTTAGAGCCCAAGACATGCTCTGATACTGTGGAGCTGCTGCAAGGGACAGCAGTGTTACCCAGGACAGATGTGGATGGGTCAGGAGCAGGGAGGAGGAAGCTCTAGGAATTACCAGCACAGAAGTGGTCTTTAAAGCCGTGTGCATGAGATCAGCTAATGCCAGTCCTGGAAGAAGGAGGGGAAGAAGGAACATCCACCAAAGGGTGAGACAGGGTGGGGTGAGAGGGATGCAGGGACTGCAAAACCTGAGGGAGGCCAATGTTTACACACTTTATTTTTAGTTGGAGATAACAAAGGATTTCATGTCTTTATCTGAGTAGACTGGTTAATGGTGGTGGTTGTTGTTTTAGAAACCATGTTTACGCTTAGACCCTTTTTTTCTTTTTTTTTGCTTAGTCATAAAAAGGAATGTAATAAACTTGGAGGAAAAACCTCAACCTAGATCTGAAGCAATGGTAGAAGAGTTCTGTCTAGAAGAGGAGCATGAGCTTTGTGAAGCTGTAGCCCAGTGAGTCAAAGAAGAGTGCTTTTCAAGGCTTAAATTTCTAATACAGATTAGACAGGTAAAAATAGAAATTCTGCAGAAATTCTGATGAATTAACTTTAGAACGAGAAGCTTTCGTATTAATCAAGAAAGTGGTCTCAACTTTGAAGTCTTCATTAACGGCCAAATGTATTTCTTACAAAAGACTTGAAAAATGTGTTTTAATGGCCTTACTAGAATGAAGTGATTATGTAGAGAGTCTAAAATAAAGGAGATAAAACTAAATTGCTTAGGAAAATCAACAGTTTTGCCAGCATTTGCCTGGTTAATTGTAATTTAGTAAAGTGATTTTTTAAATTTTAAATTAGAGGTAGAAGAATCATCAGATAAAAGAACTACTGAAACTAAATTGCATTGTAGAAGACCACTGTAGATATGGTTTTCCTCCAAGCAAGTTAAGTTAGAAAATATCAACATTGGTTTCAAGCTTAGAAATGGATCCCAGATTTTTCAGGTTAACCTTTTGAAGATATTTTCAAAGAAAGATTTTTTTTTTTTTTACATGAAACATCCTGAAATAAAAAGCATATTAACAAATCTTATTTTATTGAATAAGTAAAAATATAAGGGTTTTTTCATACCACAAAAGGGAGATTTTTAGGTTTTGAACTTGCTCAAATTAAAGTGTTCCTGCATAAACAGAGTATGATGTGGAGTTGTTTTATAATATTACTTTCCAAATGACTGGTTTTTTGAAACCTAAATAGATGACCAATATATATGGTCGGATATTTTTGTCTTGGCTAGTAAATACACTCTAGTGATACAATACATTAAGTGTTGTACTAAAGCTTTTGGAAATAATGTTATACAATCTCTTCTCCAGTGTGAATGGTACAAAAGTAACTTTTTACTCCTGGTTCTCCTGTCCTGTGTTGCATGTGCATATTTAGGCAGCATATAGCCACCAAGGGAGGCATGAGCAGAGCTTTGAGGATCTTCTGTTCTAATGGATTTCACTTGACTTTAATTGGTTCCAGCTTGTTAATCTTATGTGTCCTTGGAGAAGGGCTTTTTTTTCTGTCTGATTACTGCTCACAGATCCATGTTTAGCAAGTATTTCCTAAGCATGAAAATGTCTCTACTTTTTTGTCCACGTGTTTTTTCACCCATGATCAGCTACAATGATGAAAATTCTTCTCCTTTTTTATTTCTAAAAGTTACATTAGGAACATGTCATTTTCTGTCTGGACTTCCAGGATAAACTCTGATTGATTTTAATGTCCAATATTTCGTGAGCCAGTGCACTTAGATGCTAATAATGTTCAGTGCTGCTTGAAAGCTGAGTTTTGGCCTTAAAAGGGAGAGTAGAATGAAAGCAGTGGTTCATAGATTTAGTCCTTTATGCTTTGTTAGTTGCAAAAAATCGAGCTTGGAATTTACCTAATGAATCACAGCAGACTAGTAAAAAAACAAAAAGAAAAATACATTTTTAAGGCCTCCAGACCTATCAGCTCTAGTGTGAGGAGTATAATAAGGCACTAGAAATAGAAAATTTCTGTGGTTAGCTTGGTATATTGCTTTATTTTCTACCTCTGATTTAAAATGTGTCTAGATTTTTTTTTGTTATAGAATTGGTTGGCATGCACTGATGGAAATGTTACTGTTAGAAGGGGAAAAGTGACTTCTATTTTCATTTGAATTCATATACTTCAATTGGTCAGTATGCACATATTCACTTAAAGCACAGTCAGTGAAAATTTAGTTTGTTGTTAATCACAAAGGAACATGGCTGTAACTAGAACAACAGTCAATGTTTCAGGGAGTCACAGAAATATTGATGTTTGGTTTCATAAACAAAATATAAACAATTTTATGCTAGAAATTAGTCAGAAAGATGGAGAGTTCAAAGGTGGCAAAAACAGGTTTGCTGAAAGGGAGCAAAGTAAGTGTGAAATTTATTTTGAGCTGGTCATGAGTGAAGAGTTAACAGATTTTTTTAATGTACAATTATTATTTATTTGTTTATGTTTATATAAATACACAAAATTATCACTGAATCCACTCCAGAACAGTCCAGGTGGCCAGGGAGATGGTCCATGAGTATGTGATGATACATGGGCAAGAAATTTGACCACTGAGCTACAGAATGTAAAGAAGGTACACTTCCAAACGTTGCTAGATTTGGAAACAATCGCCCCCTTTTTCTTTCAAAAGAGGAATCTGATCATCTAAGTCTACAAGATTATGGTTTATGTATTCAGCGATGAAACATGTGCCTAAGTCTCTCTCTACAGGGATGAGTTTTTGTGTGCTCCCTGTTCAGCACTTACTAGTTTCAGCAAAATTCTTCTGCCCTGAAAGTTTTAGTGAACGGTTAGTCTAGATTCACGAAGGGGCATCAATGTTTAAAGGAAGTCATAAGCAGAATTTATATACTAAGTCTAGGAGTGCAATTATCAAAATCCTTTTGTGTGAATCCAGTTCTGAGCCATCTCTTCCTCTTCTATAGTGAAACGGGAACTAAGGCACAGGGCAGTAAAGTCCAGTGGAGAATTAAGGTTCTTGAAAAATAAGAAGTCCTTTTGTGAATCAGATCTTTAATTCTGTATGATTGAAATGACTGTACGGGAATACTATTCTGAATCATTTAGCCTTTCTCCTTTCTGGGCATCCTGACAAAAGGGTTTTATATTCCAGAGTAAATAAGACTTGTGATTTGCCTGCAGTATAACAAAGCTATAGACTGTTCCAAATAAGTTTTGCACGTGAACTCATCATCTACGATACCTGACAAATCATTAAGGCTTTCATGAAGTGTTGTGTCAGGGAAATCAAGCCACAGTCACTGACAAGCTGTATGCTTCTCCTATCCATAATGAGTTACTTAATGTATTCCATTTGAATTGTTATCCTGGAGTCAATCGTGAACTCGCACTACAGCTACTGACAGGAATCATCAGTTATGTGCCTGGTGTTTTGCAAAATTGCAAATTCACGATACATCTCTCTTCAATGGCAGCAATGTTTAGCAGCTCATTAGCTTTTGGGCTATGCCTTCTGGTCAGTAGACACTGGGAGAGGCAGCCAGCCTGGTTGATTTGCAGACATGTAGTACTCAAGATGAGCACTGCAGTGCAACTGAAAGGAAACACAATAGAATAAAATAGCATTTAGAATAGACTTCCATTAACTGGGAGATTAAAAAGATAATTAAAGTGGGATTAAAAAAGAAATAAAGTTGATCTTTTTGCTTAGTAATCTTTCTCATAAAATATCCTTTACTGTCAAGTTTGATTATAAATTTAAAAATGTTCCATTTCATCAATTTGTGTTTGGGGAAGAGTAAACATACAGCTAGAAACTACTGCATGCTTTTGTCCGAATGGTGGAGTTCTTGAAGTAAAACATAATATTGGAAAGAGGTCCCATGTGTAATATGCTGGAGATACTGTCTAATATGTTGTCCGTGGCTACAGTTTCAGAGGTTTTGTTCAGATTTGATGGCTTAATATTACTTTGGCAAAGAAAGTGAACTGGAACAAAATTGTATAGTACTGGATAGCCCCTGTAGTCATTTTTCAGTATTTAACAGCAGAATGAGTGAGAGGAGGCTTCAGACAAATAGTAGGATCAGTAGGAATTATTAGTGCGGAAATACAGTATAGTGTAATTTGAAAGTATAGATCAGGTTGGAATGTTATCACTACAAATGTGTGAAATGTGTGTTAGTTCAGAAGAGACTAGGACTGGAGGTATTTCTCACCAAGTATGTGTTAATAATAAAGAGGACGAATGCGAAAGAGATTCTTGTCAAGAGAACCTTTTTTTTTTCCTATTCTTTTTTTAACTTCCTTTCCTTCTCCTTTACTGCACTATTTATGCTAACTTACTGAATGTGAAAAGGCCATGCTGGATCAGGCCATAAGTCCAACTAGCCTGTATTAAATGTTAAGGGGGAGAAAAAGGTTTAATAAACGTCAGGTGTGCTTGAAACACTTTTTCCTAGCTTCTAGTGGTGAACAGAAGCTTGTAGCAAGAATTTGTCTTTCTTTTGAAAGCACTTATATTTTGGCCTTTCGTATTATTTTGAGGAAATCAGACTGGCCAAAGAGAGACTTTATAAAGTGCAACAAAGGGAAGTGCAAAATCCTGCACCTGGGGAAGAATAACCTTGCATACCATTTACAGGCTGGGGAATGATGAGCTGGGAAGCAGTTCTGCAGAGAAGGACCTGGGGGTCCTGGTGGACAACTTGACCATAACCCAGCAATGCACTCATTTGGCTAAGAAGGCCACCAGCCTCCTGGGCTGTGTTAGGAAGAGTGTCGCCAGCAGGTCAAGCGAGGTGATCCTTCCCCCCTTCTCAGCCCTGGTGAGACACATCTGGAATGCTGAGTCCAGTACTGGACTCCCTAGTACAGGAAGGCTACAAACATACTGGACTGACTCCAGCACAGAGCCACAAAGAGGATAAAGGGACTGGAGCATCTGTCATACGAGGAAAGGCTGAAAGAGCTGAGAACTTCTCAGCCTGCAACAGAGAAGGCTCAGGGGGTTCTTAGTCATGTCTGCAAATAAGTGGTGGAAAGCAATGAATAAGAGGGAGCCAAACTCTTCTCAGTAGTGCCCAGTGATGGGAGAAGACACAACGGGCACAAATTAAACCACACAAAATTCCATCTGAACTCAAGAAAAAACCTTTTACAGTGAGGGTGGAACAGGTTGCCCAGAGAGGTAGTGAAGTCTCCATCTCTGGAGATATTCAAAACCTGACTGTACATAGTTGACCCTAGCAACCTGGTCTAGCTGACGATGCTGAAGCAGGAAGGTTGAACTAGAACATTTCAAGAGGTCCCTTCCACTCTCAATTACTCTTAGCATTGTGGAGATATTTACAGAACTTACTGTGTTTAGAAATAAAACAAAACCACAGAACTTTGAAAAAGACATGAGCAAACATGCTGCTTTTTGTTGGTGTACCCAGTTATTCTGTTAAAAGTGACAAAATATAATGAATCTCATGGGGTCTTTGAATAGTTCTATGTCAGCTACAAGCCTTTTTTTTTTTTTTGAGTTCTCTTCTGATGTTCATTTAACAAAAATATGCTTCTGTTTGATTTGTGTAGTTCACCTTTTTATTCTAGTTCATTATTTCCCCTTGCAGATGTTAATTGTAGTGTGTTACGGTCAGTTTATAAAGTAGTTCTTTGTTAATGAAGGGTCTTGTGCTTGAGACCAAGTCAACAGTTCCTTCTTTACATTTGGTAGATGAATACCACTTTCTTAAAGGATTCTGAGCCTAATATCAACTGTGCTTGACTCTGTAAAGTTTTTTTAGTTTTCCTAAATGGTTGTTAGCTTGTTTCAATGTATTATATGCCTGACTTAGAATGAAAGAACTTAAAAAGTCTTTCTTGTTTTCTGTGCTTCTGTAAAACCCAGAAGATACGTAGTCTTAACCCAAAGCTTGTCCAGTCATACCTGTATCATTACTGATGGATGGCTGCCTGACCTGTTCTTGGAGACCTCCCATAAGAACTCTGTACAAACTCCCCAGGCATTCAGTAATGCTTTGCAGTCTTCAGCATTACAAATATTTCCATAGTCTTTGACCTTATTGTGTTGTCATTATTGAAATAGCAATAATTTATTATTTGTCCAGTATTTTGCGGAGATGGAGAGCACAAGTGTCTTTTTTCGCAGTAACTTTTTTGAAGACCATTGTTGTTGCACCCAAGTTTTACTTCCTTTGCATAAAAAAATCTTAACTCTCTTGATCTTTAATGTCATGTTTTTCATATCTTCCGGTTATTTGTGTTACACTCCCATGGACTATTTCTGATGTCTGACTCTATTTTTTTTTTTTTAATTTTAATTTTTTCTGTGAAGAGTGATACCCAAAATTGGACACAGTATTGTAGCAGAAGCCTGACTGATGCAAATTATGTGTACAGTCTTACAACAGCACTGTATTATTGGATCATCCTTTTATCCTCTACAGGTCCAGACTCTTTTAAGATTCCAGATTATACAAAGTTAGGATGCTGTGGGGAAGAAAAGAGTGGATCTCGCGGATCTGTAGTTGTGCAGAAAAGATCTCTTTTAGTCTATGAGTTCAAAATTTGCTTATTGATGTGTGTCATTGGATAAAGACCATAAAAGAAGTTCTGATCAACCGAGTTTGAATGAGTTCACATTCAATTTAGCTGTTCAGTCTATCCAGTGGAAAAGCTGTTTACTTACATTAGAACTGTTTTCTGAGCCGAGCCTCTTTTTTCCTCTACATTCACTGCAGATTTCCTGGCACGAGTTTGTACCTGTAGCTTTCATTACTGCTCCTGTTTCTGGCTAAGGACTAGGTTTGCCATTTCATCAGTAGACTATCTATGTACCTAATGATAAATGAGCCTGTGTTAATTCTTCCTGACATGTGATTTTTTTTTTCTTTAGCATTTGCATTGGGAAGCAGGGGGAATATATAATATTTTAAATAAATTCTTGATAATTGCTTTTGCATGTGATATTTGGGTCTGTATGCAATAAAATTGTGTTTTTATAGGCAATGAGCTATTCACTTATTTAGTTGAGAAAAATAAGGGAACACTCTCTCTCTAGTATCTTCTGAGACTTTGTGATGTTACACAATGAATATCCAGCCAAAAGGAATGACGTATTTCCAATAGAGACTAATAAAGCTTGTAAAGCTCCGTTTATTTATAGGCAAGTTAAATATTCTTTTGTTCTATTCAATTTGTCCATTTCAGGTAAGAAGTTGCATTCTAGCCATTAGGCTTGATTTATTGCTCAGTGGCTTATGTGAAATGAACAAGTGAATATTCACTAATTTCTGGTGCCCAGGTGTTAAAGTTGTATATTAAGTGCTATAATAATTTATATTAATTGGCAAGCTGTCATCAAAGAAATATTTAAGCAATAGTTTTGAAAAATGTTGAAGCTCACTCGTATGTCATTTTGAAATCAAAAAGTTTTGAGAGTGTGGAGCTTGCTACTAAGCATCTAAGTCTTTTGCTGAACAGATCAAATTGCTAAATTACAGCATGAAAACTAGCATTGAGCCATTCTGCTGAGAAATCCCTCCTTTACAATTATGGTTTAGACAAATTTCATTTTTAATTACACAGAAAAAAATCTTGTTCTTCGCTGGCATTGTTCTGCTTCTGCTACAGATAAATAGAACATGAGACACATAAGATTTCATTCTAAGTCTCATCTCTTCGTATTTATGTAAAAGTAATTTTGAGTGATTTTATTCACCTAGTGTAGTCAGTGATAGTCATAAGCAAATCTGACATGCTTTTAAAAATAGGTTTTAGCTATTGATGATAGTATCAACGACATTGTGTGAAATGCAATAAAATCTTGAAACCCTTGATTTACAAATGTTATTAGGAAATTATCTCAACGACTGTGACTGCATAACAAAAAGCCTTTTTTTTCAGAAGGGCTGCCTCTAGCTAACCCATTAAAAATTTTTTTTTTATTGTTGCGGTTTTTAAGGGATAATGAAATAGTATTTGCAGTATACAAAATGATGGACAGATATGGTGACTTAACACTGGTATTAATCAGGAACTAAACTAAAAGGTAAGCCACAATAAAACCTAGTATTAGTCTGCAGATTTTGGAGATAATTAAGGCCACTGTTTACCTTCTTATTTTTTGCTGCCTTCACTCTCTGTTAAATTACTTCTGAATATCAGCGTTTGTAAACTAGAAATTTCTTCTCGTCTTTTGTCTTCTGAATATTTATAATTATTATTTTCCACAGATGACTGAAATGGGGAAAATTGATTTTGTGAAAAATCAGCTTTTCAGAAGATGAATTTTAGGACAGTATGAGAAAATACATTTAGATAGGTTTCCCTTTAAAACCCTTATGGTTTTGACTCAGTACAGACCTAATTTTAATTATGTAGATCTCTTGGAAAAACAGTAATGTAAATTCTTAGCAAAAATATTTTGCCCCAGACTGGGTGGAGGTTTAAGGTTATCCAACGTGTACTGAAGCCAACAGAGGATAAGGAAGAGGAAACCAATTATTTGTACTAGTTTTTATAAATCTCTCTTTATTGCCTAACCTTTTCAAACAAGAAATGGATTTATCCTCTGTGGAGACAGTAGTATAAATAATGTCATTCTCTGGCTAGAAACAGCTCTAAAATCCTTTGATCTGAAATAGGGTTACTTAATTCTAAATACATCCTGTTCTAGTATGTGCACTCTAACTAGATTTTTAAAAAATCCAGCTCTAAAAATTCTTGTCAATAAATATCTTTTCTTTAGACCAATTTAATCATTATATCAATGCACAGTTATTGGTGTATTTAATTTCTTATGATTCCTTTTGATGTTTTGGACTTTTTTCTGAAAACTAGATTTACTTTTTATTTTTGAACTTGGTAAAAATATTACAGAAGATCTTTAAGGCAAAGATTAGCTAATAGGAAAATTGTTAAGTCTATGAAGGTTGGATTACAGTGACTCTAGAAAAATGTAAATTTTTTTTGTGATTTCTATTTTAAATTGGAGGTTAAAGAAACCAAACAGCATATTCCCCTTCTTTTTGACATGGCTATCAACTCTTGTATTTTTCATTTTGTTTTTTTTAAAGCAGTATGGGGGGAGGAGGACACAGACAAGGGAAAAACTGACATAATGAGAGAAAGAAAACAAGCATGAAAATGGCCATCGCAGAGGGAAAACTGGGCTATCACAAAAGTTATTAGAGGAGACATTTGATGTGGTCTAATTTATCAAAGGTACGGGTGTGAAGAAATGATGCTAATGTGTCTTCTACATATCAGAAGACAGGAACCAATTCATGCCTGTCAGGCTAACATTTTATAGTTTTAAATCAATTCTGTGCAAGATTGTTTCCCCCCACCTTAACATGAATTTTTGTTCACTGTAAATTTTACAGCATTTTGCCCACCCACTCACTTAAAAAAAAATAGTTGATTGGAACTGGCGAAGTTTTTTGCAATCAGTATTACTGCGTTAAAATTGCCAGTATTATGCTACCCTGCTGAATTTTGATCAGTTCCTAGATACTGCTGTTTCATAGTTTTGAATAAGTCCTTTCAAATTTCAGTCCTTCAACAAAAGTGTTTTCATCTTCACTGTGATCTTCTCGAAATCTCCTCTTTTTCAAAATACTGTGTTTAACATGAGTCACGACTTCTTTTATGTTCTGATAATGTATGCCACTGCAGGGTTATACTTTAATGAAATGGAGCTGGTTGATTAAATCTTCATTACATGCAGAGGTGACTGTCACGTCTCGTGGCCATCCTCTCATCATGAAATTCTGGGTACGAGCTCTTGTCAGACCGAACTTCCGAGTTTCCATGCTGACTTCTGCGGAGCTGATGGCCTCTGGGTCCTGGAGGTCTTGCTGCAATATGTAAACTGTATATTAGGTTTTTCCAGCAGGAATAAACCTAAGATACTTCTATGAAATTATGGTTTATTAAATATTGATTTATATATTAAGCAATTTCCACTCTAATTATATGACAGTAATTGGAGGGGAGAATACTGCCAGAGAAAGAGCAAGACAATAAAGCAGATACTTATGAAGGTCGCTACTTTTATTTACTTAGGTCTTATTTTTTTTACATTACATAGAACATACAAACATTCAGAGTTTTCAGATAGTAGATTTGTGCTTTTGTTTCTAATTTTATCTAATAATATATAATTCTCTTCATTATGTTAGGTGAACAGCATTCTTCTTTGGCCAGTCAGTCCTAGGTTTTGGGTTTAGTTGATATTGCTAGTCACATCTTCAAGCTCAGGAACCATCTGTATGAAGCAAGAAAACTTGAATAATTGATGTCTGTCTCTCTCAGTGTCGGTTTGGGTTTTTTTATTTGTTTTATTTTTAAAAAACGCAAGGAGGAAACATTGTCCATCTTCCCAGTTTGAAAAAAAATATTATTATATGTCAGGAGAAATCATGACAAGTGTTTAGAAAGAACATGGATGATTGAAGTGAATACTCAATAAAGCAGAGGAGCATTCAGGAGGTGCCGGAGCCTAATGTTAATGTCACTTTCTGTAAAGGTATTTTGTGTATTTTAAGAATGATACTTTGCCAAAGGCTTGTTAGAGCAATGGTTTTGAAGATAAACTTGAAATTGACATTATTTTTTGTAGTCTTCCAACAGCAAATTAGAGACATAAGGATGCCACATATCTGTGTTTTGTCTTTCCGTTTAAACTCATGTGAAATACACTCAAACAAAACCAAAAACCCCTTCTCACTTCTTTTGTAGAAGCTGCACCCTAGCTGGACTTCTGGCATGTTTAGGACTCAGACTCCTGGGGGGTTTAGAAGTGTTATACATTCATGTGTATGAACTTGCTGCTATGCTTTGTTTACTTTTTAAAGTAGGTTTTGAAGCTGACTTAACTCAGTAAGTTTAGTGTCCCAACTGAATATGTGTACTGGTTTCAAACTGCTTATGTCAGCTTGGCTTATTTCTGTTTATTTACTGACACTTGTGAAAATATACAAGTCAGTGGTAGAGCCATTAAAGTGTGTCAACATGTGAAGTTGAACTGATTTGTTAAAGCAGACCAACTTTGTCTGTGAGCCAGACATCAGTTTCCTTAAGGATATTCTTTGGACAATCTCCCGTGCCGCTTGTCTCCCTCCCCACCCCTCAAATCTGTGCTGGTAGTACCAGAACTGAGAATGAAATCATGAATTCAGATGTGTATCTGTTACAATATATTAGTTCTAAAGTTCAGTTAGGAGGATAGAAGTCATCCATTCATTAACTAGCAAATGGATTTTTTTTTTTTTTTTTTTTTTCCCAGG
>Ga0065711_1001379_pt1 | contig 44083 bp, 22 predicted proteins | sample Hoacrofraction12_FD_59098 | JGI IMG/M metagenome (GOLD analysis project Ga0065711, IMG submission 59098) | Hoatzin crop microbial communities from Cojedes, Venezuela - Epithelial fraction 12 v2 (version 2) | ecosystem: Host-associated > Birds > Digestive system > Esophagus > Crop | place... | reverse complement strand
GTGGACCTGTGGAGAGAAGAGCCCATGCTGGAGCAGGTTTGCTGGCAGGGCTTGTGACCCCATGGGGGAACCACGCTGGAGCAGCCTGTTCCTGAGGACTGCACCCTGTGGAAGGGACCCACACTCGGGCAATTTGTAAACAATGGCAGCCTGTGGGAAGGATGCACATTGGAGAAGTTCATGGAGGACGGTCCCCCTGGAGCTGGGGCAGAGTGTGAGGAGTCCTCCCGCTGAGGAGGAAGAAGCAGCAGAGACAACGTGTGATGAACCAACCGCAACTCCCATTGCCAGTCCCCCTGCGCCGCTCGGGGGGAGGAGGGAGAGAAACGGGAGTGAAGTTGAGTCTGGGAAGAAGGGAGGGGTGGGGGAAAGGTGTTTTAATATTTAGTTTTTATTTTCTCACTATCCTACTCTGATTTGTTTGGTAATAAATTAAATTCATTTTCACCAAGTCAAGTCTGGTTTTGCCTGTGACGGTAACTGGTGAATGATCTCTCCTTGTCCTTCCCTCTACCCTCAAGCCTTTCGGTGTATTTTCTCTCCCCTGTCCAGCTGACAAGGGGCAATGATAGAGTGGCTTTAGTGGGTACCTGGTGTCCAGCCAGGGTCAACTCACCACAACTAGCTTGCTTGCTGTCTTCAGAGTTGCTTTCATAGATCCTAAACAGAGCTGATAATTTGGTATTTTCTTCTAACCTCTTGTTCATAAGAGTTCACCACAACTTCAGTGCTTTATTATTCCTCCTCCCCAATCCTTTTGACTNGTCTTACCNATCTCCTTTCCCACCTTATGTCCTACTGAGTGTATCAATGAAAAATGATGCAGCTGTAAGTGACTATTTTGATCCCTCCTCTAGGCTATTCATCAGTATTCCTGACCTTTTCTCCTGGTGATGAACAATTGGGTTTTTGTAAGAAACATACTGTGATTCAGTGATTTTGATAGAATGAGTACCTTATTATTTGTCATTATGTGGCAGTCATTTGAGAACAGGACTTCGGTAGTGTGTGCCTAAGGCTTGCAGTGTCCTCTGGTATATCATCAACAGCTAGACTGGGAGGGTTGACTCTGCTTAGGGTTATGGCTACAGGTTAGGGTTTAGGGTTAAGCTTAAGGTTAGAGGTTAAGTGTTAGGGCTTAGCGTTAGGTTTAAGGTCTTCTAGTAAGCTTGACAAAAAGCCATAAAATTGTACTGAAGTGTGTCCCATGAGTATCAGACATGCATGTCCTGCAGTCCCTCTGGAGGCTTTCAGTTGGGTAGAGGCCTCTAGCTGGCCCTGAGACCAGGCGCACTGGTTAAGCACCTCTCAGTGTAGCGAAACCTTTCTGTTCCAAAATAGGGTGGCTCCTTCAAACTATCCACAGCAGCAGTTGTTGGCACATGCTGTCTCCCCAAAACATACCCCAAGGCAGTGGCTAGAAAGGTTACAAGTGGCACTGACAAGAACTGTGCCAGGGAACAGTTCAGCAATCAGTCATGCTCTTTATGCTAACCCTTGATAATTCTCTAGTATAGATGTAGCCTCAGAGATGTAACTAGTCTCAACTGAGACCTTGGAGCCTGTGAAGTTTAAATAGGTAACTCTACAGCAAAAGCAAAATTAACTGTTTTTCAGAGGTTAACACCAGCCCATCCTCTAACTCAGCGAGGAGATAACATTTTTCCAGTAGCAAACCACTACTGTGGCTAGGATCTCGGTATGTCTGGAACCAAAGCAGGCTCAACAGGACCATGAGGTGGTATTGGTACTGACCGGTGGAGAAACACAGCTAGTAGGCAGTCCCCTTCTGCTATTCAGATGAACATACTTGAAGTGCAGCATACAAAACATACCTTTACTGCAGATTCACTGTCATCATCACCCTGGCTTGAATTTGAATTTGCAGGTGATCTTACCTACTTACAAGGTCAGACAGGGCTGTCACCCCCTTTCCTGCTGAAGCATCACTAGTACCCCTGAGACCAAGCTGAGGAGAGCAGGTTATAATGTCACCCCCAATCAACACCAGGGTGTGGTGCTGAATTGACTTCACACTTAGAAATTCCCACAGCCTGTCCCATCTGTAATTCTGTGCACTGAGCTTGAAAGAGCTACAGCATAGTACTCTGCAGGAGCATGCAGGCAGACAAGCTGCTTTGTAAGGGAAGAAGGAGCTGTAGTTTCTTTTTGGCTCCAAAGCAACCTCTCTGGACTCCCTGCCATCCTATCACCATACCCAGTGGTCCCAGCAAAGCACACACAAATGGAAGTTCGCCTTCAGTGCTTATCCGGGTGCTGCGGAAAACAGAGTGCAGAAGATCCACGTAAAAGTTTGAACTCCTATGTGCAGCGTGCTGCACCAGAGCAGCTGGCAGCTCCAAATGGTGTCCACCTTTTCTGTGGAGGAGTAATGCAAGCTTCAAATAAAAGACAAGTGGTTGGGGAAGGAAAAGTGAAAGGAGGAGGTCAATCACGAGGTGGAGGAAGGGACAAACGAAAAAAGTCCCATTCCCTTTCTCTCTCCTGCCCATACAAGACGAACACGTGTTCTGACTTCTAGTTCTCTCTCCCCCCAGGCTAAGCCATCCACCTGGGTGCACCTCCAGGTTAGGTTGCGTACACATGGCCATTATTGAGAACAGGGTTTTTTGGATTATGGATACAGTGAAAGAGAATCTGGTAAGCAAAACGCTAAGATCAACTGGTAACAGTGGAAGCTGCACCGAGGTGCAAAATAGACCTTTTAAGATGCAACAAGTAGCAGCCCTCTGACAGGTTAAAAAATGGAGGCTAGGCTCAGGTTAAAGCAGCGAAATACTTTAGGTACTTTGCTTAAGAAGGTGGTCATCTAGGAATATTTCTATCTCTGGCTCAGTTATTGTTGAAGCATTAAGGAGAGACATCAGGGAGGAACTGTTTGAGCATAGGCTCTAACTACATACCAGACCAACAGATAACAGCCAAACCCTGATCAGAGGTTTTTTAAGATGCATGCATACCATTAACTCCAATACTTCAGCACCAAACTGAAATTGCAATTCTGGCATCTAATTCCTTTAAAATCTGGAAGACAGGTTCTCTTCTCCAGGCAGAGGACTGGAGTGAAAACAAGAATTGCAAGTGTTACTTCAGCAGAACACCTAAACCTCAATGCAAAAGAAGACTGTGAAGTCTTTGAAGGAGGACGTACTGCAACTCATTCTTTCTTCTTTCACCTGAACGCACAGCTCAGAAGCAAGGCTGGGCAGTCTTTGACTACATGAAGATGAGTTTTGTTGTCAGCCCTTTGAGGTGTACATGCTGCACTGCAGAAACTCACAGGTTTGGCTTGCTTGCAATAGCAATGAGAGGAGAGACACCCATCCCACTGGAGTTCAGATGGACAGAGCAGTACACGACTGATCAACGATAACATCATCTTTTGTGCCTGCCCAGAGTAAAGATCGCTGAACTGAAAAGGGGAAAAAACCTGCTGATCACCTACCACTAACACAATCAATGGGCCAGAGCAGGATTGCGGGGTGTCTGCAATCTACTGCTTGTGTTCACAATTCAGTACAGATATGACCTTGTGGGGGAATCTTTGCTACCATGAAAAAACAGAACTGTAGGAAAGCGAGTTGAGGGGAAGCCACATTTTTGTTGGGCTGAGATTTGTAAACTGATTGTCAGAAATTCCTTCATCCTAATATAACATTTACCTGCATGTGTGAGATCAAAGAAGCTGATAAGGCGGTTAAAGACTAACTCAGCCATGGGGTATGAGGTGGCAGGGATGGAAAAAGTTCTTTGGAGATGAGTGCCTGTATTTACATGTGCATACATGCACATTCCTGCCTGTTCTCCCAGTGTGACTTGCCCCATTTTCCTGATCAGATTAAAGATTATAGTCTCCCACGCCAAATTTTAAACAATTTGGAAGGATGTGCTACAAAATCAGAAGAAAAAAAGATTCACAACCCTTGCTATTTCAAGTCAAAAGATAATTTTAAAATTAATTGCATGATACCAGAAGTTACTTTGGATGTGGTCAGTCAGTTCAGACAGAGGTATTATTGACTGTGCTGAATTGCTTTCAAATTACTAAAGAGTTAACATTTCTGTAAGTACACATTTACTCTGCGAGCAGTAGTTGTATTCTGGCTGCATAAAGTGGTGATGATAACAGATGTGGGGCTTTTTTTATTTGGGGGGGGGATCTGCTGCAGTATTAGCATTTTTTAAAAAGCATAGTCCTTGAGGAGGTAAAACATACAATGAAAAAATGTTTTCATTTGTTACTGAGGAGTCTTCCTTTTGATTATTAAAAAGCAAGTAAATTAGAACAAAAATGTCTTGACTTTAAGCACGTCTTCCAAAAATCACACAGTTGATGCCTCCTGTTACTTTCTTTGGACTGAAGATAGTTGTCAAATTTGATACAAACCAGTAAAACACTGCAGTAAAAAGTGATGTTTCCACTGAAAATGTGTCTAATAACGTTCAGTCTGGAGTGGTATATTCAAAATCAATTTTCAATTCACGTGCCAATTAACCCTCACAACAACAAATTAATTTCACTTAGCAAGAATCTATAGTGAGCATTCAACTATGCATTCCTGTATTTTGCACCATCCCCAGCATATCCAGGATAAATACGTGAATAGTCACAATTCAATATTATTTTTTCAAATAGTTATTAACTTTTCCTAGACTTTACTGTTTTTTTTCTGGTTGTTTTTAAAATTTTTATCTTATTTTTTTTTGTTAAGGTTAAGCACCAGCTTAATTAAAATTTAATTGTAATTATTTTTAATGGAGAAATGACTCTTTTGCAGAAGTGCATATCCCACTGTGGATTCTTCCTGATGTAAAGGAAGCTTCTGTTGTTATAGCTTGCAACTAAAATTCCTACAAAGAAAAATCTATCAGCTCAATTTCTAGAAATACTCGTTCCAATAGCTGAAATGGATCTGCTGTATTTTATTCATCAACCAGCCCTGGAATTCTGGTGGTTTATAAGATTTTCATCTCCTCTGTATTTACAGTGTATTCACTTCTTCCTTCTAAAGTGCATCAGTGCTCTGATTTCATCCATTCAGACTGCTGCACTGGTTCTAGCGCAGTCACTCTTTTCAGCCTTGCTCTGGTGCTCATTCTGGTGATTCATTTGCTTTTATACACAGCTCCTGACCTGAATTAGCAAATGTTCTTCCTCAAGTGAACCTGACCTTTGTGCTGGAATTATGCTGAAAAAAATATTCTGCTTTGACAGGGAAAGCTAGTTTATTTTTAAGTACTGGGCTATTTTTTTCTCCATCATATCTTCAATGAATATTGTGTTTCTCTTCAGTTATGCTAGGAAGTATAAAGAGCCTCACTGGCTCCAGTTAAAATGACAAGAAGTGTTTTTTCCACAGGAAACATCATCTTTCTAACGGATCTCTCACGCCATTCTCTGGTATGACAGCTCCCTTGCTGATGCGTGAGCACAGCATGCGAACCCAGCACCACACCAGTCCAGATGATGCATGGTTCATGCTCTGTATTAAATTGAAGGTTGTGCAACAAATTCCTGCAGCCTGCAGATTCATGTTAGAGGTGGGAAGCAACCGTTGAGAGTTCTTTAACATCTCATCGTTGGTGCCTAACCATTCCAGTTCCCTGCTAAGCTCCGGCAGCTACTCAGGATACAGAGGAGGGTTAGCCCTGTGAAAGGATCGGCACAAACAGAATTCTGGATGCATTTTTGCTGGGCCTGACTTTAATGCTACTTCAGTACCTCCTAAAACCTCCATGTTTCTTTTAGTCTCCTCCCCTCCCCTTCACACAGCTCTTCTGTGTGACCCCCTCTCCCCCCTGCCCTCCTGGCTTGTCACTGCGATTCTAGGGAAAGCACCAGCCAGCTCTGACTGCTGGCTCTGGTTCAGGAGTGGAAGAGTGAGAACTGAGGTGACCGCTGGGTGATGTTGGGCTGCAAGCAGGAACTCCACTAGCCAGGACCTGGCTGAGCTGACGGTCTGCCAACGATTAAAGGATTAAAGGCAGGTAGATAGTTCCTGCTGGAAGCATGTAAAAGTACTTTATTTTGCCGCTTGAACCTTCTGTGACTCAGAGCGAAACCCTGCTGTGCATGTACGACTCTTCCAACCGTGTGAACTGAAGGTTTTTGGCATTTCACAAGAGTGCTCAGCATTTTAGGGAAATGGACTATAAATGAGTACAGTGACTTGTTATGCATACATTTTAGATGCAATATAAACTGGGTTTGCCTCATTGCCATGTTGTAATAATGGAGTCAACTTTTCCAAGAAAAAAAGAAGATATGATTCAGCTGACCCTGGGAAATAAGCTTTTATAGTAAACTGGAAAAATAAAGCTGGATTTCACAATATTTTGCTATATAATTATATCAGTTTAGTATAGTTAGCATGATTTGCTTTTGTCTTTTCAAAGTAGCTATCTAGTAATTTAACACTCTATTTGTCAGCAAATGAACATGTGTTTCCAACACCAACTCTAGATTAAATCTTAAAAAATGATAATATGGAGTTTGACCTCCATAGTCAATGCCTGATAAAATAGAAGTAAATATGTTGTTTAAAGTATGCAGTAGACAAATACATAGGCAAACGACTTCAGATACTATGGTGATACTGTTTGCGAAGAATATTAGCATTCATGGATTACTCCTGTCATTGCTGCTGTTATTTTATGTTAACATTTCTTTAATTATGTGAATGCCTGAAGTGTAAATTCACAAAAGGGGAAATCACTTTACATATAACTTAGTGGGATAACAATGTCTAGAACTAATTTTAAAGAAACCATGACAGACGTCTTTCATTCAGCAGTCTGCCACAACAGGAAATTACTTCCTCTAATACGCAGTGAAATAAATAAAGGTCAGATGGTTCATTTGTCTCCATTTACTTTGCTGCATTCTACCAGTAAAACAGGATGTTTTCTATTAACATTGCTCCAGATTTCCTGGTAACAATAGCACCAAAATAAGGACCATATTTTGTCTAGGTGAAATTCAGTCCTCCTGCATAAAGCCCTATGCCTAGAATCTGCAAAAAAAAAAAGCTGAAATAAGCTGTGGAAGCTGCTAAATTTACGTGCAAGCATCAGGCTGTGGTCCATACAAGCTTACAGGAGTTAGGTACTCAGTTTCCACTGAAACTCAAAGGAGGTGAGCACATTTGTTCTTACTGCTTTTTTGAAAATCCCAGCCCTGCAGGATGTAACAGCCTCCCATTATTTGCTCAGGGATAGTACGTATATATGAATAGCGCCGTGGGTATTCAAAATCTATGCAAGTGAAAAGAAGAGGATGGACCACACAGCCTCTCAACTGTGAAGAAGCAGCAGCCTTGCTAAGCCATATTGGGTATCAGACAGGCTACTGGATCTTCCTCATATGCCATGCTTGACTTGTGCCCTGAAGTGATCTTCAGCTCAGCCAGAAAGACGAGGGGCTATGAGTTAATTGTTGACAAACTTTGAACCATGAGGGGTTCAAACGGAAGGAAGGGCTTGAAGTCAGCTGCATGTACACTGGATGTTCCACCTAACTGGAATGTGGTTTGTGTTGAGGTATGTTTTCTTTGGCTATTTTTTCCTGAAATGTGCAATTACAAAAAATAAAATATTTACATCATTACAAACGAAATTTCAGTGTCAGCATTTTCTGTCATAAAATGGAAAATTCCTATGTGCAGCAGGTGAGTTATTGCCCTTGGGGATCAGATACAAAGCTGTTTTCAATACAGAGAACAATAAACTGATTACTACAGCTATATACTTTCTGATCAAGAAGTTTCCCAGTTTTCAGTGGTGATGCTTGTCCCATAGCTCCCACATCCGCCGTATGCCAGGCTTCACAGTAGTTGCTAACCAGCCGGATCCCATTTGCAGTTGAACCATGCCATATTACTTTTTGAGGCCTGAAAGGTAATGTTAAGAAGTTATTTCCTGAAAAAGTATCTTTTTTTGCTTTATTCCACTGCACACTTATATGTGTGGTGACCTGTATTTCTGTTTTCCTTCTGCTTGAAGCAAACAGTGGGTAAGGAAAGATGAAGACAGAAAGGAGAAGAAGAAAAGGAGAACACAATCTTATATCCCATTCATAGGCTATAAGAAACAGAAAACAAAGATGGCAGAAGGAAGGGGAGAAATTTTTATCACATTTCTAGTAGCCCAAGATATTGCTACTTGTAATATCTGATAAAAATAAATGTCATGTAAAACTTATAAAGGGTTATGTAAACTCACCAAGACGGATCGGTCATCACATTCCTCCCATCAAAGGAGTATATTGGAACATGAATGTTGAAATGTCCACCGTTTCCATTAAATAGAGATTCCCAGTTATTGAAGAGTGTTTCTCCCTGGTAAAATTTCAAAGCCACTTTTACAAAGAAAACAAATCCCAAATCCACGTCATACCTGACTTTTATAGACCTCTCTATACATCTAAAATCTTCTCTGCCTTTAAGAACACTTACGATTCCTGCTTTGACATCAGCTTCTGCATGATGCTCCTGAACAAACTGTCTCATCTACCATCTCTATGCTAATAGCTCTCCGATGCATGCCTTCGCCTCACAGTCGCATCTCTGTTCTGTTGTCACTCCAAATGTTCAGCTTGATCATCTCCACTGTTCTTTTCCTCCTAACTGTCTATGGGGTTGTTTGAAAAATTGCTTACGACTACTGTAGCTATAGAGAAAATATAGAGATAATTTGTATTGGAACTTCTGTTGAGCTCACAGTTTTGCGAAAAGTGTTGCAAATGTTCAAGTCAAAAGCTTTGCATCAGGCTAGCTCTCAAACTGCTTTTGAGATTTCCCAGTCAGACCTGAAGCAATATTTTCATTACAAATCTGTCTCCAAGGCTCTGTGTTTGGATGCACGTCAGAATAGCATCCATTCTGCACGTTCCAAGCACCGTGTGTTATTCCTGTAGGTTTCTTCAGCCATTTGTTCTGGAAGCCAGCCAGTGCTACAGAGACATGGTTTGTTTTCCTCAGTTTTAGAGGGTGTCTGCTTATGAGAGACCACAAAATGACTCCTGCTCCAGACTCCTCTCAGTTTCACTGGGGCAAATCCAGCATCACTCCTAAGCATTGAATTTGCCTTTGTCTTTAGAGATGAGGAAAACAGGTATTTTAGCCTACTATACTCTGTAGCCTACCATAGTAGCCTACTGTACTCTACCTGATAAGGTAGAACACTATAGCTGTCCTTGAGAAATGAAAACATTCCCCGTGGATATAAAAAATATCCAGAAAGCTGAACATCATACTGTTGCTTAGTCAACAGCCTCCTCGAAGTAGGCTGTTCTCATAGCTCTGTTTCTACCCTTAGCCTTAGGATACTGAAAAACGCAACCCCTGGAAATGGAAATGTGAGGCAGTCTGTAACTTTCTACTTTATCTCTACTTTTGTTTCTTGAACCTGACTCTGCAATATGAAGCAAAGCTACTTCTTTAGCAAACGCAGTTTGGGTTGAAACTTTCTGCTTTTGCCATTTTCCAGGATTTTGGGGCATCTACAGCCTATCCTAATATAGCAAGTACTAAGCACTCATTTTTACCTTAAGATTGACTACTGGTAAATGGTATCGGTCTGTTTTTCTGACAATTGTGGCCAGATCTTGCAAATGTGAGGAGAGAAAGGCTCTATACGTAGATGTCAAACCTGCTAGTTGGGCCTGTTGAAAACACTGAAAATCTGCTCGCATGTCACCAGAAAATGGCAAGTTTAAAGCCACCAGATGCAGCTGGAGAGAAAAAGAAGAAAAAACCCCACAATCTTTTTAAAAGCTTATAATGCCAGGAAGACATATATTGGAAACAAACTAGACCCCCTCTCCTCCTGTCAGCACAAGAACTAGCACCTTCCATACCAGGCTTGTTATTTGCTGCCATAAAATTACATTTCTTAAAGCTATGAGACCCATAGCAGAAACAACTATTTATATTTGGACGTTAAGGAAACCATGAAGATTATATACTCATAGAAAATAAAGTTCTTTTGAAAGCAGCTAATATTTTTAAGCAGAAGTCTTGGAGTTCTCATGCAAACAAAATCTCAACTCCTAGAATCATGGAAATAAGTAGTAAGAAATAACCACACACCATTTATAAACTCACTGTTATCAAATACAAGAAGTGGCATGCTTAAGTCCAACAGTACAGACACAAGAGCATGTTTGGGTTTTTTGTTTTTACTTTTTTTTTTGTTTTGTTTTAGATATAACTCAGTTGCCTTGCTTTCTTTGTCTAAATATTTTACAGTGTTGTAAACGAAGGCTTAGATTCTAAACTGTCTATCTAAAACAAGCAGTGCCACGAAGATAGAAAATATTCTAATGAATATTTTAATTATTTAATTGTAACGCTGTTAACTTAAAAATTACTGTGTGTTGTAGGTACACCCACTAAGTGAAGAGGTATTTATAATGCAGAATCAGGATTTTTTTTCTTTTTTTTGAGATGGGAAGGGGGCTAGGATAATGAAAATAGATCTGGGGGAAACAATTTAAAATTGTCTCTGAGATACCTAAACCAGTTAAAGAAGTGCATTTGTAAATTTCTGAAGTAAAACCTGTGAATTTGAAGAGGAAATGTCACAAATCTCCCTCAAGATGTAAATTGCCATGTTTCAAACCACAGCTAATGCAGCTGCAATACAGCTCTCATACTCACTGCTGGTTTTCCATTGTTCATATTGGATATTGGACTCCTTGCTGGAAGAGATTGAAATCCCTGTTGTTTAAACACATGCAAACAGATGCGTTAAACATGTTACTCAGATCAGAATTTTAGACAGTAATTCTCTAAATAAAGCAAACATTGAACACTGGAGAACCTGAAACTGTATGGCCTCTGAAACATCAACCCAAACCATGTAGCCAGGATACCTTATCTACATATCACCAACTTGGTGTGTCACATCAATGTGTGTTTGAAAGCTGTCCTGGCCAGAGCTGCTTTGCTAAACCCAAGTGTGCCCATTCCACCGTGCTCTGCCAGAGCTGGTGTCAGTGACAGGTTGCATCTAAAGTCCCGCATGGAAGCAGCCTGCCCTTGGCAGGGGCAGAAGACCAGTTCAGGAAAATTAGAACTGAAAGGGTAAGAAGGATGTGGAACTGAAAATGTAGTGGGTGGGAACATTTCTCAAGGCCTCAGTAATTCCCTCTCCTAAGCAACTGGCACGTAGAGACCAGAATGTCGATGCTCTTCAGAGCTGTTTCAGGAACAGCAAAGTTTTCTTCTCTACTTATGTTAAGTATGAGTAAAAAGTCACTGACTGTACCAGTTGTGAAACTCATGTGGTGTCAGCTGGAGGCTGCAGACCATTTCTTGTAACATGAGGTCTAGACATTTTCCCAGTGTGCTAAGTGCACTTCTCTCTGACCTACTCTAACTTTTTTTTTATTTCTTTCTGGCCATCTCCCTTCTCGCTGCTCTTTCCTAGCACTCTCTTGGCCTTCCACTATCTCAGCAGTCAGGTCAATTAACCTGTCATCAACAAGACACTACTCTCTCCCCTTCGTCACTTCTTGGTTTTCAGCCTCCTGCAATTTTTTGGGACACACAGCATGTTCACATGCAGGTTGGTACAATAACTTGCAGAACGGGCTCAGGTACCAACTAACAACTGAGGCTTTAGAATAGACCCTCAGCACACTGTGGAATAAGCTACATGCAGATGATGATGTACCCTGAATACAGGACTATAATCTTTCAAAGAAAACCTGCTTTTCAGCAACATTTTTCTGAGTTTCCTTGAAAGGGACCAGGGCTTGATATGACTGCCTTCACTGTTATGAAACAGAATACTGGTGGTGCTTGTTTTGTTTTTTTTTTTTTTCTGTAGGCTACCTGCTTTGTTCTGCTTTCTGTAGATTCTGCTGTGTCTCTCTAGTGTTTGGAGTCTCAGAAGATAATGGAAACAGGTGACTGGCCAGTGTGAACCAATTTGCAAGTTTATGTAGTGGCAGGATGCTTATTTTGAACTGATGAGTCTCAGTGGAAAATCATATTGTACAGGCATCTGCCTGCAATATCTGCCAAGTGTATCACCTGGTTTTGCAGATTTAGACTCAGTTTTTCACAGTCCAATATTGTGTACTTACATGGCTTGATATGGCTGGAGGAGGAAGGCTGTCAACAGGGATAGGGATTAGCTCACCAAGCTGAAAGAAACCAAAAGGAAAAGCAAGCAAATCTGTATCACCAGGAGCTTCTGAACAAAAAAAGGAATCTTTGCACCTGTATTTCTCCACCCATGTGAAAAATTCCTGCACTATTATGAGTAAAGGAGTTCAAAGGATTAGGACTTCGTGCAATAGTACCTGCAATTTTCTCCATCCATTTCGAACACGGATAAAAACCTCACTGGTTTCACTCAGATAGATTAGCGTACCTTCTGCTACCAAATGAACTCTTTCCAACATACCCTCAATGTTTTGAAATGTCGTAACCTGTCAAGTAAGAAAATGAAACACTCTTCATCAGACACACAAAACATGTTGCAAGTTCAATTACTAAATTGAAGTTTCATCTGAACACATGAATGTCAAGGCTTCTTCTGCAGGAAATTCTCATAAAGTCAGTTTTATGTCCTTTCATACAAAAAGCTTCAGTAACATAAATGTCTTGCTACTTTGGCGTACAGCATCATGATTCTGTGGATTGTAGAAGAACCACACCAACAGTTAATTTTGCACAGAATGAAGATCATTGCATCTCTGCAGTTTAGCATGTTAGATCAAAAAGGCAGACTTCAGAAGAGATTTGATAAGACTTATAAATTTCACACACAATTCTAGATACATTAGCTTCTGTCCTATTTTTCTTAGTATTGTTGTGATGTCTTTTCTTTAAGGGTGTTTTCTTCCATCCCATTCATTGTATTTCCAGATGGTGCTAGTTTACACAGCAAGTATTTTTCGATTTCTCTTTTATAGATTGTCAGGAGACTTAAACTGATGTCTATCAGATATAGACATTGTACTCACCTATGTCTTTGTCACCTGAAGATAACAACACAGTCCTCTCTAAGATGGGTTGCTTCTAAAATCTGTTTGATAATTGCAGTTAGTGCAAAATCAGGGGCAAGTTTCTTGAGAGTGTCATGTCTTGACACTTGAGTGTCATTTCTTATTTCTTCAGTGTCAGAAGGCATATTAATGCCTTATGAATCACGCAGACCCTACTATAGATTTGAATATTGCTTATTTTTTAATATTGGTTTTGACCTAAATGGGCTTGGATCTCCTATTTAAGACAGTAGCTCCCGGCCTGCAACTACAGCCTTGGGGCACCAGTCCTTGAATGTCTGTTTCTCCCCTGATCTGTGATCATTGCCAGGTCCTGAATTTCTACGAGAAAAGGCGCTTAGCAGAGGTATGACACTGCGGTGGAAAGGCATTAAGAAACTTCCACTCAGATTCTTGTTAATTCATTTGATAAGATGTAGATGATCTGAAAGTCTGCTTGTTTATTAGTGCATTCTCTAATGATTGCCAAAGATATCTAGTGAATTTGAATTGGCTTTTCTGTCATAATATCAGAATGTGGAAAAGGAAAATAATTGTAATGCACCCCCTCTGCTAGCTTGAATATTTTTTTTCAGAAACTATGAATATTTAATTTAGAAATTAACAAGATGGAAATCTTAGCTGTCATTTTTACTGCAGGAATATCTGGGATACAATTCTGATTTGATTCATGCAGTAAGAAAAGGAAACTGTTAAATTTATATGTATTCTCTGGCACATTAATTTTTAGATTTGCTAGGGAAGTCTACAGTTTTCTTCTTAGAATCAAATGACCTATATTACTGGGTTTCAATCCAGTAATGTAAAGTGTTTTTTTCATGGAAACTGGGCATTCAGTAGTTATTCTAGTATCTCACTGTGTTAAGTTGCCACACTCTCAGAGACATTGCTGTGAACATGGAATATGCACCTTTCCATTACTTTAGCATGCATTTGTTTGAATATGCTGTTACTAACAAGGCAATGGACAGACTTCTCCTCTTGTCACTTTTCCCAGCTATATGGATTCCCTGCTGAAAAATTATGAGGTTCAGAAAACCACAAAACATGCTGTGAACTAAAACCACAGGACAGAGCTTTCCCTGCTCTCTCAGTACTACCAATGACCATCAAAAGATCTGAAGCAAGGTTTCAATGGCAAACTTCCTTGTCTTGCTGTCTTACCAGATTCCTGGTTGCAGGTGATCCTGGCTCTCCAGGAGGACCTGGTGGCCCAGGCATTGCAGCTGCTAAAATAAAACAAGCATACAATACATATTGAAGGTCATCTTTTTTGAGAGAGAAGGTGAATGACAAAAAGCAAGGACTCAGTGGTGGTGTCTAGGAGTAGTGGGAGCTTTAAATAGCCATAGGCCTTACATAGTCAAGTTCTGAATAGCTGTGTTTAAGCCAACTACAGAAAATACATTCTAAGGATTTTTTTTAATAGCAGTGGCGAAACTTAGTCTTTTCACTGTTATTTGGGACGTTAAGGCAAACAGATTGCAACCTATTGTAGATACTCTGCAAATCAAGAACCAGATCCACTTAAATTGACCAGAATGCTCTTCTGCTAGCTGCTAAGGATGCCCATATGGAAGAGGAAGAACTTCTAGCTCCTGCCCATGTAGGCTTTGAGGGAGTCATTATCTTTTGCTCTAACAGTAAACAAAAATGAACTTTTCCTAAGACAAAAATTTCACAAGTGTTAGCTCAGTTCATGCTTCAAAGCAACAAAGAATTCTCCAGTTGTATGAACTTGAACTTCTAAGACTGCAGTCCACAACTTCTAGTACCTAGGTACCTGTCTCTACTCCAGACCTGAATGTCTTCACCTTGAGCTGCAAGTCCCTGTTTTCTGGAGTAAACACTCCTTTCTTTTAAGGAAGGAAAGAAGGAAAGATATGGAAGACTGAAAGCAAGCATCTTATGCAAATGCATATCATGACAATGCAATTTTGAAGCTGTTTGGAAGAAAGAGCTTCTACACACGGACCCTGCTGAGCATCACGGTGTGTCCCAGCAGCTGAAAGCTGGGCAGATCTTGTGTTAACCATTAGTAGAAACTCCTTCTGTGGAGGAAATGAGAGATGCAAAGTGGGGGCAGCAAAACAGGTCCAGGGGTATCCAGGAGAGTACACCACTGTACTGCTGGGAGGGAATATAAAAGGCTCAGGAAGAAAGCTGAGAGCATAGTGAGAGCTAGTACGACACGGAAGCAAGAGATCTAATAGTTGGTGGACAGCTGTCAAACTACCTGAGCATGGGGAAGTCTAGCATGTCCTAGCATGCTGGTGAATCTGGAGTATGAAACATGCACAAAGAACTGCAAGGTTCAGCTTCTAACCACTCCCCAATTCCTACCTTGCTGGGCACTTGGAAAAAGCGTTCAGCTGCTCTTAGCTATGCAAACAGTTCTGTAATACCAAATATGGACAGAATTGCTCTTCAGAAGTGAAGCGTAATAGGAGGAATGTAGGAATATTCTCTGAAACCACCCTTTGGAGAAATTACGGTGAGCACATCTGGTAGCCCTCCCAACAAAAAACACAGTCCACTCATCCACAGCCTACTGGATTCAGCAACTAAACGGACTGAAGGAGAGTAGCAGAAGATAAGCTAAAGGAGTGTAACTCCTGCTTTCATAATATTCAGAGGAATCTGGATTACAGTGATCTTCAGTGAAAGTGGAGCTATAGATTCCCCTCCACCCCTGTAAATACATTAAGTGAAGAAAAACTATTGACTATCTTCTCTGTATCTTTCCACTCGAAAGTAGTATGATAGTCTGAATAAAGGATTGCAAAGATAGTTTTTAAAAATATACTTGAACCATTGAAGAGCCAGTTAAGGCTAACCCTGAGAGCACTGCTGCATTCCAGAGCTTGCATTTTACTGATCTGTAACTCTGGAGTTAGGAGGCTGCAGTTATGCACCAACAAAGGGAGTTACAGTATTCAAAAATGTTTGTTTTTGTGAAGCTCAAAGAAGCCTTGAAATCACCTTTTACAAATTGAAGAATCTACGCTCTGCCGCAATTACAAGGATCCTTCAGAGCAGTTCCTTCATGTCAATGCCAGGGGAAAGGGATTCAGTTCTCTGATGTGTTCAGAGCTATTTATCTGCAGATCAGCCATTTCTCTTTCCCCATATTACAGTATGTAAGCCCCACATTACAGTAAGTAAGAGCTTTAACAGAGATAACCGTGCCTTGAAGGTAGGAAATAAATAAACATCTGCATTCAGAACATTTAGTAAAATGGACATCCATCAGCGTGCTGCCTAAAGAAGCTTCTTACAAAGCACAGAGGAAAATGCGTAGGAGGATGATGAAGACTAATGGCAGAAAGGATAAGTGAAAGTATAGGGATGGAGTACTAATAATAATTTGTTATGTCTGACTGAATCTGTTAGCTAATATTCAGAAGTACTTAATATAAATCACACAGGAAAAGACCTGAAGGCCTTTGTGGACTTTATGGATGCCGAGGATCTGTCCTTATGATGATCCATATGATCAGGGGCTAATTCAAGTACAGGCCTATGTTCCAGTGTTGAACATGTTAAGCATTTCTTCTTTCTCAACTGTTCTTCAGAGGGTGAACACTTCTGATAGATGCTCAATTGATAATATTTACCGGATGACAGGCCGGGAAGTCTCCCCTTGTCCCTAGGCAGCTGTATAAACCAGTCTGACCAGGTTCAAGAAATATCTGGAGAAAACAAATTAGAGACAGTTCTGCTCCCCAAATGAGAATACTGGAGGCACAGGTCTTGCAGGGAAACAGACTGATCATTAGTTCTCAGAAGTGGTGATCTGTATTAGCTAGACTTGCCCAAATTTTAGGCAGGACAGATCTGCATTGTAGCCTCTCTTCTCAGTTAACAATTCCCTTTCTGTTAGTATGCCATCTGCAGCTGAGGTTAAGGAATGCTTTGCTCTGCTTTACCTGGCTGGATTCCCATGCTGGTCACAGTTACTAGAGGGAGGAACCAGATTTGCTCGCTCAGGCAGGCCTGTCGACTAATGTCAGAGGAGCCCAGGACCCCGAGTCTAAGGGCTGGTATTAACAGTATGAGGCTTGTCACTAGCAGACCTGTGATCCAAGAGGAGTCAAGAGCACGAATGTCTTGAACTGTGACACTTGGTTTATAGCCACATATTCACTTTGATGCAAGTTTGAGAAAATCTACCTGAAGCTTCAGTGCCACTTTGTTTGAGAATTTCCTCACGTGATGTGACCATTTGTGGCACTTTTTACTCCTTATCTAATCCAATGAGTTGAAAATCATTAAAGGTACAGTAACCAACCCTCCCAAAGTTTTGTTTCTATTCAGTGTTTGCCTAACAATTAGTTTTTAAAAGCAGTTCTCCAGCAGTTTCATTCTAGACCTAAACTCTACTGTGGGTATTGCCTTTCTATCATAGAATCACAGAATCATTTAGTTTGGAAAAGACCTTTAAAAGTATCAAGTCCAACCGTAAATCTAACACTACCAAGTCCACCACTAAACCATGCCCCTAGGCGCTATGTCTACATGTCTTTTAAATACCTCCAGGGATAGTGACTCAATCATTTCCCTGGGCAGCCTCCTCCAATGCTTGATGACCCTTTTGGTGAAGAACCTTTTCCTAATATCCAATCTAAACCTTCCCTGGCATAACTTGAGGCCATTTCCTCTCATCCTATCACTTGTTGCTTGGGAAAAAAGACCAACACCCACCTGGCTACAACCTCCTTTCGGGTAGTTGTAGAGAGTGCTAAGGTATTCCCTTAGCCTCCTCTTCTCCAAACTAAAAAATAGCAGTACCCTCAGCTGCTCCTCACAAGAGTTTTTCTCTAGACCCTTCACCAGCTTTGTTGCTCTTCTTTGGACATGCTCCAGCAACTCAATGTCCTTCTTGCAGTGAGCGTCCCACAACTGAACACAGCACTCAAGGTGCAGTCTCACCAGTACTGAGTACAGGGGCACGATCCCCTCCCTGCTCCTGCTGGCCACACTATTCCTGATACAAGCCAGGATGCCGTTGGCCTTCTTAGACACCTGGGCACACTGCTGGCTCATGTTCAGCCGGCTGTCGACCAGCACCGCAAGGTCCTTTTCCGCCAGGGCAGCTTTCCAGCCACTCTTCCCCAAGCCTGTAGCATTGCATGGGGTTGTTGTGACACCAGTGCAGTACCTGGCACTTAGCCTTTGGCCCTTAGCCTTGTTGAACATCATACAATTGGCTTCGGCCCATAGGTCCAGCCTGTGCAGATCCCTCTGTAGAACCTTTCGACCTTCAAGCAGATCTTGCCCAGCCTGGTGATGTCTGCAAACTTAATGAGAGTGGACTTGATCCTCTCATCCAGATCATTGATAAAAATATTAAATAGAACTGGCCCCAATACTGAGCCCTGGGGAACACCTCTTGTGACTGGCCACCAACTGCATTTAACTGCATTCACCACAAGTAGAGCACCTAGGCCTACACGAACATCTTCCCAAATTTAGCCAACTGCCCAATTTGATAGATTTCGCAAAGCTCTCAAGGTAGCTTGTCTCCGTTACGTAGAATTCCTCCCAGCCACAGCCATAGTGTAACCAAGGTGATAGAATTAGTTAATCATAAAGCACGAACAATGCTGCTATGTCCCTTGTACAGCCCTGCCCATCTGGACATTAGGTCTGGGAACAGAGGGTTTAGTCCCTAGGTAATCATCAATGTTAAACAATAATAGTGAAGGGGGATTTTTAATAGAAATAGCGTTACCAAATGGTTGCAGGTGTATTTGTGGTACCTATCTACTGTGTGAATTAATTGAAGCAAAAAGTCATACATCTCCCCCCAAAGAAGTTAGTTTTAATTAAAACCAGCAGGTGCCTAGAACTGGTCAAGATGACCCGTGCTGCAGGGACAAGAGCCAGAAGAGGACTCAGTTTGCGCAGAAATTGTGATGAAGAGGATATGCCTTCATCTTGGGACCCCCGACGACCACCACTAGGAGGCACTGCGCAAGCGCGGGTGGGAGGAGTGTATGAAAATGCACTGATTTGACTATGAAAGGAAAGGCTTATGTAATCCGATGAATATGTATATTTTGATCTATATAGACTGTACGAAAAGGGTATGGGGTATGCACTTTCGGTTGAATTATCCCCCGTGCATCCGCCGCCGCAATAAAGAATGCCTGCCTTTTAACACTACATTGGTGTTACGAGGTTTATTCCCGGATTTTCGGTGACAATAGTACGGTTTTCCATGCAATAGGTCTCCCATGGCACTAGTCAGTGAAAACTGTTTGCAGAGAAGTTGTCCCTTTTGTTCTCTTGTAGTAGAACAAGTTCTTCCCTTGGAAAGAAGGGGTATGGTTTGTGTTTAATAGTGCCTCTTTCATCAAGCAGCGCATGACCAGAATCATGTTAATGTTTAGCCTAAGCTTAGAGACAGAATATATTGGCCATCTGTTTAATCAAAAACAAATTCTCCTTCTTGAAGGAACAAAGGAAAATTGGCAAAAGAAAGTAGCCTTAAGTTGTCCTTAGGTGACATGCAACCACATATATGGATAAAAGGATTTAGGGTACTCCATCCAGGAAGACCACTGAGGACCACCAGAGATCCCCCCAAAAGTAGGAAGACATACGCAGAAGGGTCTGAAAAGGAGCCAAGAAGAATGACGCCATGTAGTTGCACAACATATGTACATTAGAATGAATATGTATTAGATAGAGAGAATACACATGCATTTAATGTATAAATGTAACGAAGAAGCGGCACTGGGTGTGCTTGATTTGTGGGAAGTCCACTGAGTACCCAGGCCTGAATAAAACAATATCTCTTCTGAGTGTGTGAAGACTTTACCAGGTAAAGAATCCGCTTCTCGGACAATACTCCCAGTTCCAACCCACCCCCTAGGAGAAATGAGGAGAGGGCAGGAGGAGAGAGGGGAGCAACCTGATTTGGGTGTGCGGAGTGGGTGGGCAGGTGGAAGAACAGGTATGTAAAGGAAGTGGCAGTGTACGGGGGCTGTGTGGGAGCATGCCCATGCACTCGCGTATACAGTGAAAAGCAAAATCACACCCTCTCACCTGAGCCATATATTGCAGGGGGTCCTGGTGGGCCTGGTGGGCCAGGTGGGCCAGGAGGTCCAATTTTTCCATAACCTGGTAAGCCAGGTAGGCCAGGTAACCCCAGAGGTCCTCTAGGTCCGACAATGGAATCCCCTTTTTGTCCCTGTCAGCAATAAAAAATATTTCTTTGAATGCACCAGTTTCATTGCTGCAGGGCCTTCACCTCTGGTGGCAACGTTTTCTGAAAGCCTGCCACCACACCACTATTTAGACATGAGTCTGTACATAATTTTCTTCAGGGAGGCAAGGTTATCAATGGAAAATGAAAAATCTCACCATACACTAAACCAAAATCAAGAATTTAAGTTTCAGAAAGCTTTCTGAAAATTCTTGCACCTGTTCCTGAGTAGCTGATATCTGCAAAACTGTCGACAGTACAGTCAAAGTCCTGCACCTCAATGCTGCTTGTGCTGAGACTACTTGCTTTGATGTGCTTAGAAGATGAAAGTTTGTCTGAAGGTACATGGCAGAAAGCTCTAACATAAAGTATGTCTATGCAGGGTGTATGTCTCATGATGAACGTTGTCTTCCCCCTTTTGTAATCATCAGCTCATATCACTAAGCTCTCCAGCTGACAGTCTTCCAGATGAAAAAAGCTCCAACTCTCTACGTTTCCAGTTTAGCAATGTGTCCTCAGCCTGAACGAGGAGGGCTTGCGCTCCCCCGTGCGCAAACTGGCCTGCATACAAGGAACAGTTTCTGGACCCTGGACTAGGAGGGCTCAGTCTCTGATGGAGCTTGACTGGGCCATCCAACTCCTTGTTGTCAGTGGAACAGTTTTTAAACAGGAAGATGGTTCTCAGCAACATGGAATAGCGCCAGGGGGTTTTCTGAAGGTGGGCTTGCCAGCGTCCTCAGCTGTGACACACCCATTTATGCTCCTTGGCACAGAACATGACAATAGAGTAATGCAATGATACATTTGTTGCCAGATCCCAGGGATAAACTAGTTCCAAATAATTAGTGCATTTGATTCCAAAGCATCTGTGGTGGCAATTACTAGAAGATAGAACAACTAGATGGAGATTAGACAGTGGCTGAATTTTATAAGAATGATCTAGATAGGTACACAATGGGACTGTTCATTCATGTTTTTGGATTACTGGAACAGAAAAGAAGATTAATTATTTAGATAGCAAATAATTTTCAAGTCAGCCTCTGTCTAACTTTATCTAGCCTATTTTGGCCTTGATGGGGCCAAAATATATATTTATATATACTGCCTTGATCTGTAATGCTATCAATAGCATACATCTACATACTGATGTAGTTGTATTAGACAGTCAAACATAACATCACAACAATTTTTCACAGCAAACTAATTCCATGCACAACAGTGAAGTATCTGTGTTTACACCTAATGCAACCCTCTCGTATTCACCTAAAGGTCAGCATATGAGATTTTATATAGCTCTTGGCATCATCTTGTTTGTCTCTTTTTAATGCCTTCTAAATTAAAGAAGTAGGTACCCACAAATATTCCTATTCTACAACTTGTTTGACTTACATCTAATCCTGGTCTTCCAGGCGGTCCAGGAGGTCCTGTCAGGAAAAAACCTCCGTTTGGTTCTCCTTTTTCTCCTTTTACACCAGTGTCTCCATTGTCTCCTTTTTCACCCTTCAAAGATAATAGGTTTTAAAACGTTGAGCTGAAGTGAGATCAGAACTCTGGGCACTGATCTTCTAAAGTTAGGTGAAATCTCTGAGCCTAATAAAAAAAAGCATCTGCTTACAATCTTTTTGACATCAGTCCCTTCTTCAGTGATATGGAATGAAAAGGAATGCTTTCTCTACTGAGGCTGCAAGGCTCTCTCAGGGCAAGGGCTAGAGGAGGTGGGCTTAGGTGTAAGCTTCTTTTGCTCTTTCCTGCTATGCTACCCAACAGAACCTTGTTCTGTGCTGTAGCTAGAGGCAAAGAGAAAGTCAGAGGAAGCATAAAGGCCTGGCTTGCTGCTTTTCTCCATCAAGGAAAAAGCAAAGCAAGATTAACCTGAAACGGACAGATACTGTATATGGCAAAGTGAAGATTACTGTGTATAGGATGAGAGAGAAGGGCGGGAGTGTGTACCAGGATAACAGCAGAGACATCACACAGAATTGCAGACACTTGAATTGCATGTCTTCTCCTGTCCTCCTTTGTTGATTATCAGTTAGTTTTGGGAAAAAGAGTGATATGTAAGAAGAAGTGTTTAAATACTAGGTCATTATCTCCCTATGCAAAATAGCCACAGCAATTTTAAGTTCCTCCTCACGTTATTTTCTTCTGGTTGCTGGTTTTTTCCTTCAACTTCTGTCAGTCTACTTTGTTTCACCTCTCTTAAGAAATAAACCTGTGAACACAACAGGCAAAGGGGAAAGCAAGAATAGCAAGTAGCTGCTGAAAGCCAGTAGACGTGGCTCTTCCTCTGACTTTTCTTCTTTTTGTTTTCCCAGTACATTGGACTATAAAGCTTTCTGTATGGTGTGTCATTTTGCAGAGATGAAGGACTAGATAAAAAATGAGTTCTTTGTAGCTAAAGCTGTAAAGCTGCAGATACTACTCTATAAGATCAAAGAAGCCATACCAGCTCCACCATGCATGCACGGGGCACTTTACGTTGTAGGGATAACCCAGGTGCACCCAGCCAAGCAGAAATAAAATCCTAAAACCAGACAGCACTCAGAGTCCTTCTAGGAAACTGACAGTACTCTGCTTCTGACGGCATCAATTAATAACTTGATTCAATTTTTTTCAGATCTTCTACTGTTAAAGAGCCTTGTTCACTTAAAAACATTTAAAATACTATCGCGTTAGTATACATTTTTGTCACTTCAAGCAGTCAGGAGAGTAATGGAACGGAGACAGACCAAGCACATCAAGGCGTGGGTATACTTTCTTGTAAGAGATTCCACCTAAAGTAGTTTCCATTACTTTAACTTATTTCATTCAGTGTGTTTAAAAGATAAATAGCATTACACCAAAGTTATTTTTTTCCTCCCATGTGTTAACTGTTGCTAAATTTTTCTAGAAGCCCTTTAGATAATGGACGTCTCTTACCTGAGCTGGCATGGAAACAAAAGCACTAGTTTATGGCAGATAATTTATACCAACTTCTGTTTTGTGACAGTGAATTATGACTCACTTTAGTACCATCAGGAAGGTAAAAAGCCTCAGTAATAAAGTTGTTTCAAAAGTAATCTTTATATACTACTGACATCTACTATCTCTATACTTGTAATAAACTTGTCTATGCAGCTGAATTTTAAGGAATTAATATAATTTGTTATGTCAATGCTCTTATCTGTTTTCTGTATTTCACCATGCTGTACTGTTTTATGCTTAATTGACAGTAAAGTACACTTTAAAAAAAGCCTAGCAGAACTCAAATACAAATGGGATACAATTACCTTTATACTATTAATAAAGTGGCTGAAATATGATGGAGGCAGAGGCGGACCTGAAAAATGAAGAAAATAGGATAAAGTACAATAATTATCTGTAATTTTCTTTTTAAAAGCACTGATTTGGATATTACTGGTTTAGGAGTTTAAAGGAAAATTATTTATAATAATAACATTAACCTTCAAATCTAGCAGATATTTTTAGTCTGGTTTCCTAACAAAGCAAGGCTTACATGACCTATCTTGTCTGTCACTTCTCCACCTTAAAAACTTCTAAGTCTGATTGTGAATTTCAGACAAATTTGAAAGGAAAGAACACTCAAAGATGAAAAATTCCTAGTTTTCTGAAAAAAGTGGCAGCTGGGCAAAGGGTGAAAGAGAAGCATCCAAATTAATCCTTTTGATGGAAACCAAGGTAAAAGAAAAGCTTTCCCTATGTTTTGCCAGCAATGGGGTGTTCAGTCAGTAGTTGTGTTATCTTTCAGGCAAGCACAGTACCATAACTGCCAAGGGAAAAAAACAGCGTTACTGCTGTGCTGCTGATCATAGAATAACTGTTCCTTGATGTTTTTTTTCAACAACAACCAACAACAGTATCAATAGTTATACCACCTGTGTTGTGTTGTCTGCCAATGGTGGTCAGCGAAAGCCGTCAAGCCAGCATCAAAAGTCTAAAAAGTCTTCAAACATTCTCTGTTTGGCATACACTGTTTTACAGCTGCCCATAACAGCTCGATGCATTTTCTTCAAATGTGTTCTGATTAATTTCTGAGATCTTTTGTTCTAGCCCTACGCCAGCCATAGGATTCAGATCTCAGTATGTCATCTCCGATACAATTAGGCCAGGTAGACATTGTATACATACATACCCTGGGACAGAAATGTATTCCCACTATGGCAGCTATTTTTATCCTATTCCAACCCTGCCAATTATAGCTCGCTACAGTGATTTGCTTGATTCATGTGAGGGGATGGGGAACAGACAGGCGGAATGGAATGGCAGGTGTCCTTCTCAGATGTTGCTTAGCATTAATCCCTACACTGGGCAGTATCTGACTTTTTTCTAGGAGGACCAGCAAGCAGACTAGGCCTGGGCAAGGCACATGAAGAACATGGAGGTCACCACTGAAAGTGGAGGTCAAAAATCTGTGGGAGGGAACCAGTAGGCTCTACCGACACTGACAGGTAAACTGTATTAGACCAATTCCTAAGCTCTGAGGTAAAGTGGCACAGCTTCCATCCATACAGTTAAACTGTCCTCCTCACTCTCGAAGCATGAGAGACTTATCCATACAGTCTATTCCACCAATCCCTGGCCTAAGTTATTCCCCAGACCATCCTGTCGTCTGGGAAAATGTTACTTGTTGTAGACCAAATCCAGGCCAGGAAACATGGGAACAAATAAACTGCGGAACAGCTGTCCTCTGCATCCTGGGTCTGTTTAGTTTACTAGTCTACACAGCCAAAGAAGTTTGTCTGGCATGGCTTCTCAGTGGGCAAACCTAGTTGAGTCTTCTGTAGACATTCAGTGGAGGGTTGGTGGGCATTTTTTGGCAGGACCTTTAAGGATCTTAACATTAGTCAGAGGGAAACATACTTTGTTGCATGGCTTCTGCTGGTAGACCAGACCTTTTCATGTCACTTTCATAACAGCACTTTCCATGTGCATAATCAATGGCAAAATCATGGCCTCCCAACAATCATAAAATTATACAGCTTTGGTGACCTTTCTTTTAGAAAATGGGAAGCTATACTGCTTTCAGATCTGGGATCAGACCTAGAAATTAACTTAGCCCCTGGCTAAGACTCACTTATTACCAGAATTGAGTTTGCCCAGTGAGAAGCCATCTTGCTCTTCCTCACTGATTTTACTTTAGCTCCATTCTTTCCAGGATTTACAGAGAAAAGGGTGAAATTTCTTCTTTGTACGGAAAAGAAGGATTCAGGGCAACTAAACAGGCCAAAGGGTGGATTTGGATGAGTGTGAAAACTTGTCCAGAATGCCAGGCTGGCCTTTTGGGGAGCGACCCGGGAGAAGGAAGAGGGTTGACTATGGTCAAGGGCCAGCACACTGCAATAAACACTGCATTTTCGATTAGCAGATCTTCAGCCTTAGGCAATTTGGTCTGAGACTATGATATAGTGAAGTATCCTCCTCTGTCTCCTAATGTGTTTTCTTACAAGGCTCCAGACTGTGTTCCTCCAGCCAGCAACACCAGGGCTGCGCTGGAGCATTGCACTTGTGGTTGGAACACAGCACCTATGCTCTGGATACTGACTACACCTGCCTCTATGCAGAGCAGCTAAATAAAGTGTGGCCTGCCATTTACCCACTCTCTGTATTGACTTCATATTTTTGCATGGTATCAACTAATAGAACCTGTTTGTAAGGCTGGAGAGGAGACATTTTGTGAAAAGAAAAAATAAATCCACTGTGTGGACAAGTACCACAGTTCAGAAAGCTTTTCTGATTGGAACTCAACAATTCTTGCAGTGGAAGGAGCTCCAGCCATCTGCCCCTCAGAGAAAGTTCTGAAAAATTCCTGTATTTAAATCGTGTTCCACCACCCTGCAACTTCTGGCTTGTGAATTTTTACTGTCAATGATTATGTTGATATCTATGAGACCTAGAGAATTGGTTTGTATGAAAGAATATTTTAGTAACTACATCAAAAAGCATGAATCAAACAGCAATATTTGCTACAGCAGCAACAGAATTGGTCTTAGTTATCACATTTTAACTTCACAAAATATTGAAGCTAGTTGATCTATTTGGATCTATTTGGATTCGGTTGGCAAACAAAATAATAAATCTCTGGTATTTTAGGAGAAAGGTGAATTCAGTTTTCCATTTAACCATAATTCTTGTGTTATTTTCACCATCCTTCACTTTTTACAACAGTATCATAAGCATGATCCTTTCACAGTCCTCTCCTTCTGAAGCACCTGAAATCATCAGGTATAGGCAAAAATATTGTAGGACATTAATTTGCATTAAATACAGAACCTGGAAGGGAACAGACACTTCCATGGTGGATAAACCAGTATAGAAAAAAATTTTTTTAGTTTCTGTTTAGGAATGCTTCTTGCTTCTTGCTTCTTTTTTTCACAAGTTTATTGATGACTAGGAAGCACTAACCACTTATTTTAAGACACAATATAGATCAGAATGAAAATTAGTGAGGACAAGACAAGAAAACATATTATTAGAACAGATGTCCTCTTAAAAATTACCAAAACACCATCTTCAGTCAACAGAATTATGTCTTTGGATCAAAGACAGAAATATCCATATAGATGTAGTTTTGTATTTGTTATCAACACATTAGAGGACAAAGATTATAAATACGGTATAGCAACATGAATTTGATATACTGCTTCTTCTACTACAAATGATTTCTGGCATTGACCAAAGCCTTATCACAGTATATGCTATTTCAAAAAATGTATAGAAAAGGAGGAGTTTGTAATAGCAATCTTTTCAAATAGGTGCTTGCTTCTGTAACTATTTTTGAATGTGTAAGAAGTAGCAATGTGTATCAACTTTTTGATACAGGAAAACAAATCATGCATAACGAAAAACATGCATTACAATGCCCCTACTACTAGTGAATTGCTGTTTTTAGGTCACACAGATTTTTCATGATTATCATAAATAAAGCATAGAATATTAAAAAGTTGGTTGAAATGGAGATCATCTAGTTTGATGTCCTGCTGGAAGCGGGACTGTTACCAACAAATGACTGCCTTGAACTCAGAATGCAGAGATGTGTTACCCTGAAATGGGAAGCACTGCATTTTAGCCCAGTTGGCTCAAAAAAATTGACAACAAAATGCTATCTCAGGAATTGGACATGATGCCCTTCTAAGATTTCAGAAAATCTCTGACCAGTCAGTTACATTTCAATATCTATCCTTGCACTTAACACATTCATAATATTCACAAAGGTGCAGTGTTGGGGTTGATGTAGCTTGAGAGTTAGCACGAATAGGCCGCTTAAGCAAAACAGTTAGCATAAATGAACAGGCTGCTGGAAAAGACAGCTAAGAATAGTCATTGAGAAAGTTCTGATAGTGCACATGATGTGGGTTAGCAAAAACAAGATGTGTTCAAGGACGTGGAGGCAGTCTGTTGCTGTTAGCGCTAGTGCATAGTTACCAATCATAAGGGAATATGGGGTGCATGAACAGCGCGTGATTTATGTCTGTAGCCTATCCGAATAAGCGTGATCGCGTGTACAGGTATGAAAAATGTATATAACCACGCAAGTGGAGCAATAAAGTGAATTGACTGTGCATTGCATCAATGTGTGAGAGTCATTTCTGTCCCTGCACGGATGCTGAAACTTGGCAGTGCAGTACAGATATTTCTTTTCAGAAGACATTTTTGATAACATTCTGGGCTTTGTTGTTCTGTGTCTCAGTTCACCAAGGAATCTAGGTAGAAGTCTTTAAGCAGGTAAGGCTGCAGGGGTAAGTACCAAAATACTTTGCTGAAACACTTTTTAAGCTAACCATGTATTCCTTTACCGGATGTCAACGACATATGGGTGGTGAAACACTGGAACTGGTTGCCCAGAGAGGTAGTGTGGCGGCCTCATCCCTAGAAATATTCAAGGCCAGGTTGGACTGGGCTCTGAGCAACCTGGTCTAGTTGAAGATGTCGCTGCTCACTGCAGGGGGGTTGGGCTAGATGAACTCTGAAGGTCCCTTCCAACCCAAAGCATTCTATGATTCAATTCTATGAGATCAGATTGAGTATACCTGGTGGTCCTGGAGCACCTCTGTCTCCTTTTTCTCCTTTTAAGTCTGCTGAACTGTGCAGCCCCCAGGCATCTCTGTTTGCTTTAGCACCTGCCATAAAAGCATCACAAATTCATGAGAACCTGGAAACAGCAGATACTACAGCAGAAACATCCAAACCACTGAAAGTGACAGCAGACTTTTCCATACACGTGTAGCACATGGCTCCAGACCCTATATGCTGGTCTCACTCTCTTCATGAACACTGAGTGTCTGCTTGATTGACCTCTCTTATCAACTCGAGTATGTGCAAGACAAGCTCTCTCTTACAAGTCAATTTTTCACCCTCCCTTCCCTAACCACCTAGCCTAAGACCCTCTCAACAAACCTGTTCTCGCTGTGTTTCTGAATTTCACTGGGGCAAGTGCAGAAATGGTTATTGAGTTATGGCTCCGCGTTTGATACCACGTCTCTTACTATCTCTAGACACCAAACCACACCAATAAATGATAATATCTGCAACTGTGAATGTAAAAAATGTTATCATTTATTGCTTCTTCATGTCATAAAACCACTAATAATGAAGGAAATGATCTATGAGAACAGAAATTCTTTTAGCATAATTTTCCATCCAGGTGAGCTAAGGGTAGAATTGCACCCAAATACATCTGGATAAACCAGATATTATTCAACTTTCATGTTAACCTTACTCTATAAAATATCTGGGCAAAATGACCCTTGAGTATTTAGACATTTTAGGTCTGATTTTTCTCTTTGTTCTGCCTGCGTAATTGCTAATATCTTTGCAAAATTCATGTAAAATAACATCATTCTGCCACAGTAACATCTTACAGCCACTTCCTGCAGGTAGAAATGCCTTTTCAAGTTTAAGGTCAGGTGGTCCTATTCTGAGTTATGAGCAGAAAGCATACAAGACACATCTCTTAAAGTAATTTTTAATGGTTCCCTGCCCATGGTATCTTCAGCCCTTGTGGACATTTGTAATCTGTTCTGAGAATCTGTGGATCACTAAGAACGCTGGCTCTTTTCTACCCTGATCTGATTACATTTTTGAATTTCACTGGGGTAAGCACAGAAACAATCTCTTGCTTGGGTACCCAGTCCATGCTCCATGAGCTGGTGACACTTATATATAAGACTTTATCGCTAAGAAATAAATAAAGACTTTATTGGTAAGAAAGCCTTAGTCTGAAAAATAGTTATCACCTTTTTCCTACATTTAGTTGTGCAGAATGGCTACAATATGGAAGAAAGAGATCGGCTTCTTCCCTTTCAGAGCCCCATGTTACAATAGAAGTTTCCAGAGAGTTCCTCTCTGCCCTCCTCTTTTGTCTTTCAGCCATAAGCTGGTCATACTCCCATGGGTCTCCCCATGATTTGTCTGGTGACTCAGCCTCCAGCTGTGAGGTCATGTTCAAATTCTTATTGACAGAACAGTGGGGTCTCATTTTATGTTGCATGGAGGCCAATCACATAACCTCTCAGGTGTACAGTTAGACATTTTTCCTAGTTGTCAGAGGAACCCTAACTGTCCAACTGTGACATCTTCAGAGTTATTTGCCAGGCAGATTTCCAGTTCAGTCATCAGGATTTTAGGTCATCTTAAAATACTAAGAGCAATACAGAGCTTACGCAAGCAAGCTCTGACTTTCTCTTACTCAAGGTATCTTCCTTCACCACTTACTATGTCCACTCTTGTCCCTTACCCTGATCCCTTGCACTCTTTTCACAGAATCACAGAATCACAGAATAGTAGGGGTGGGAAGGGACCTCTGTGGGTCATCTAGTCCAACCCCCCTGCCGAAGCAGGGTCACCTACAGTAGGCTTCCTTTATTTTTGGTACAGAATTGCTACCTGTTTCTCTCTGCATGTAACTGAATTCACCCTTGGAGCATGTCTTCAAGGAAGGACAAAAGCACTGAACCACAGATGGAGGCTTGCATTAATTTTAATGCCTGGTATGCACAGTTAGTCACGCTTTGTGGTCATCTGATGGAGTACTAACTCAAGAATGGAATGGTCAGATCCTTACAACGTTCTTAAAACGTGATGAAAACTGTATGTAAATGCTGACTTTTCCTCCTTAAACCAAAGAAAGAAGGGATGCATTCTGGACTGACTTTAGGATTTACTGTTTGGGTTGAGAATTAGTATGCAGTTAGAGAAAAGAAACTATAACGATTAATTGAGTAAACCCGACAAGTTTTAAACAAAATTGTCATAGTCAAAATCCTCACTTTCCAGCTTTTACCTAGGCTGAAGGTCTGAAAAGAGCAGAATGTCCTTTATCAGCTTGGAGTCAACTCTTTGAACTAAGAAAAATGCCTTGAATGAAGAACTTTGGGCTCTCTGTGGGCATTCATACTGTTAGATCATGGATTCTCAAAAAAATATGGACAGAAATTTTTTGGAGTCCCTGTGTGCAGGGGAGACTTTGAATTTAGGAGCACCACTGGACAGCCTGCCCTCTATGGACTTCATTCTGTGGATGTAGCCCTGAAGAAATGTGGACTGTTTGCCAACCACAAGACTTAGGCTTTCACTCGTAAGAGGTAAGTCAGTCATTCAGCAGTAAGGATCCAGAAAGAAAGCTCAGGGCATTGTTGTACCCCACAAATTTTACCCTCTATTTTCCTGAACCCCCCCTTCCATGAAAGGGAGTGAAAACTAACAAAACTTCTCCAGCCTGGTGGCAATATCCCCAGGGTTGTCACGTGTGGAGTTTCTCATCCTCCTTCCTCATTAGTCTTCCTTCTTTGTCTGTCCATCAGGTTTTTGTCTTAGCTACTCCTGAACCCCAGAAATTACTTTCTTTTCAACAGGGCTCAACTTCCTAGTGAAGGAGGGGATGAGAAACATTTCTTCTGTTCTGAAAATTCACCCCTCACAGAAAGAATTGTTAATAGCTTACTTCTTTCCCTCAGCAGTATTCTCTGGAACTCCAGCAGCCCGTATGTGTTGACCCTGCCTGCGATAATTTTCTTTCAAGCAAAAAGACAGGAACTCTAATTACATGCTCTTTTTTTTTTTGGTATCAGTCAATCAGAGAAGGTAAGTGTTTCTGACACCATCAGTCAAAAACTGGAGGAATGAGACCACCTGGTTTCTTGGTGGGATGTAGAATCAGGTGGACTTCGGAATTTGCATCTTAGGAGCACTGTCAATGCAGAGAGTAATGATTTGGCACAGCCATGTGTGACACCTTTGCTCTGACAGAGGACTTCCAAGATGAGATCTTGGAGAAAAAGTGTTGCACTGCTCAATTCATAAAACTTAGACTTCTAAATTAAGACCTAGGCTCATTTGTTCTTTGGCCTACATGTTGACACTGGACCAAGAAATGGTGTTCCAGTTTCACCAGAAAAAGAAGAGAGACCACGTTTTTTTTTTCCTCTTTTTTTTTTTTCCTTTTTTTTCCCCATAAACCCAATTTCTTGGCAATAGCCAAGAAAAAGTGAAAAGACTTTAATTAAAAAAAAAACACAAGAAAAAAAGCATATTTAAACCAAGGTACAAGAAAAGAAGTGCTCACCATGGACATTAAGAGCTTCTTGATTTCCAGGATAAGGAGTGCTCACCTAGAGATAAAGAAATCTGTCAAAAATTATCCATACGCATTAACCAATGGAAGTGCATTACTTGGTGTGACTAAAAAGCCTGGAAAATTTGCATGCTATCTCAGTAAATATTATAACAACACTCTGGGATTATCTCCAGCTTGACAAGGTCCGAGCATTAGCTGATCAAGCTTTTTCAGGATTGTGCTCTCTTTGACATGCAACATGCTTTTAGCAAGAGGGTAACAACATGCTTTTTGGAGGCGTCAGCAAATCCTACTCTCAGTCATGCCAGGCATCAGAAAACTCATTCTCCAAGAACAATTCTGAATTTACATCACTGCATTTAAAAGCAGAATTTGATTTTTTACTGTAAGATAACAGTCTGTGTTTGTAAATTTTACATCAGACCATGACTATGCCTGCTGCCTGATACTGACCTATGCTCCAGATGCATCAAGACCACAACTGGGAGGCAGAAGCTACTCCTGCCTATCCTCTTCTGACACCAGCCACCTGTAACAGTGGACATGCTACTTACCTCTACTGCCTGTCTTCAAAATAGGGACAGTGCAGGAATCAAAATGTGACACAGTGCTTGGAAATGGACAGAGCTTAGTACTAGCTAGTACTATTTATATGAATCTAAGCAAGCATATGTAGAAAACTGAAGGTGGTGCATCTGGCTAATCCTATAGTATTAGCTCTTAGAAGTCTTACTCACATGGATAGTTCCATTAACTTCAGAAGTTCAGTTCACATGAGGAAAACTTGTGGGGTTCAGTCTGTAGTTCTTTATCGATATTCATTTATGTAGGCATGTACAGCAGACTTCTTATCTATAAACTTGGATAGGTTTAGGAGGTTATTCATAAATGTAGGACAAATCTATCTAGCATACTCAGATGCACAAAGAGGTGTTTATAAGTACAGGTTTCTATTACTTGTGCACATAAAAGCTACTGCTGCTATTCACTGATTATAAACTTCTTGAAAAGTGACTTTTTATTGTTATCTGAAATTCAGCTAAAATAGGCTTGCCTTGTTGGAATCATTCCACAGAGAATCATAGGAGAGGTGAGGTTGGAAGGCATCTCTGGAGATTGTCTAGCCCAAAACAGGATCAACTACAGCAGGTTGCTCAGGGCCTTGTCCAGTCAGGTTTCAGAGGTGACGCTGACTAATCCATATGTGATTACAGACATATGTGATTAACATATAAGAATGTTATATGGTGGAAATGGGAAGATTTAAGGGAGGAATTCAAAGAGGTAAAAAGATGGTGCCTGGAGGTGGTAGGCCCAAACCGTAGAAATGTCAAATTACCATAGAGTAACGACTGTTTATCATTAACTAACAGAAAGCTCCATAAGCTAAGATACATCTCTCTTCAGCAGTAAGTGTAGGGTGATGATGAGTATCAATGCATCCAGTACAGTGTAAGTCATGAGCTGCTTCTCTAAAATAAGTGAAAAAGGTCTGGAATGGAAATTGGAGGAAGGTGGACAATACTATATAGAGCTATACTGTCTAACAGAAAAGCCACACTGCGCACTACACTACTCAGAGGAGGACTGTGCTCTCAAAGATGGAATCCTTTCCAGGTACCTAACCCATGGCTTAACAGTACAATATTGCCCTAGGGAAAGTACTTCCAGGACTGAACTCTGTTCACAGTTCATTGTAGGATGTAATATCCATGATTCATTAAACAAAATTTGCATCAAGGCATTCTGAAAATAGAACCCACATCTCTTATGTTTTGATACTATGTGTGAAATTGCAGGTCCTTTGAAGGTAATGGGGGCTTTGTCATTCCCTTTGGAAAGCAGGGACAGAGCTTCACCTGCTGCCATTCTTGAGATAATAAATGTTCATATGTGAACAGACTGTATTTGAGGGTCAGATAAAGAACATGATCTTTCTTCTCTGATGCATCTTTCATGCCACAATGAAATATATAAGAAGTCTTATTTTGGACAGAGAAATTGAAAGCAGACATAACAACATGGAGACAGTATTTACATATACATCTGAAAAAGGTCTACATGTGCGTATAAACATTCAGCTCCCTAAAGTAACTCTTAAAACTACGGAAACACAGGCTTTGAATGGCATAAAAGTGTTAGGACAACCAAGTAATCAAAGTGCTTTAAGCAAAAGGTTCTAGCGTTTCTAGTTCTGTTATATATTTTATATATGGCTAATTTTGGGTATCTGAACACTTCAAAATCTGTTATCTTGAAGACTAGGTAAAACACATTTCCAGTGCAAAGCAGAAGGCAGGGGAGAAAAGCTGTAAAGCTACTGTGGTTATGTATATATCTACTTTGGTTATGTACTGTCATTGCCATGCATTTTGCTAATAGCAGATTCTGTGTGTGACTTACTGGCATTTTGCAATGAGGTCTGGGAGAGACTGGGAAAAGTGTCTGTTGAAAATACGAAGGGAAATTATTTTAATGAACATAGGTATAATAAAGCAGATAACACAGCAAACAGAACTAACAGACATGATGGGACAAAGCCTGGAAACAAAAATCAGCACCTTGCGAGCAGCGAGCCCAGCTTGCTGCCTGGAGCTCTCACAGGTCTGTCAGTAGGTCCCACTCTGTGTGTGTGGGAGGGCAAAACTCTCACATGACAGCGGTTCCAGTTAAGAGATTTTTTCCTATGCACACAAGCAAGGTCACCCACTGTAAAATGTGTTGCCTGAAGCAAGTTTTGATGTTTCCCTTTGCAAACTGTCTCCAGAGCAGCACAGTTCTGCTACAGAGATAGACCAGCAACTGATTGCCAGCTGTACTTACTCCTTTGATATAAACTATACGTCCTGGAGGTCCAGGGGGGCCTGGGGGTCCAGGAAAGCCAGGAAGGCCCTGGTAAGAGAAGGTGAATGAAGGAAGATATTAGACATGCCTTTTCAGATGCAATACAACTGAGTCTACAGAAAGAAGGCCAAGGGGCTCAGAGGGCCCCATTTAACCATGTAGTTTTGTGTTAAAAATGGCTTGAGGGGAGACTGAGCATTCAATGACAGGGACCAACCTGTCAGATGAACTTTAATATTTAACTTAAAGCACTCTGTGGAAAACAGAATAGTTTAAGATTGTTGCTTCAGGGGGGAAAGGACTCCAAACTGGAAACCCCAAAGCACTAAAAATTGAAACTAAAGGCAGTGGATCTCTCATCCAAGGAAAATCAGGTATTCAAGACCAGTCTGTGATTCTCAAGACCGCTGAGATTCACATATTTTCAAGTGCCAGTCAGACAACTACATGCTAATTTAGCGCCTTCAAGGAACCCTGATAGAGTGGAGGCATGACTGTCCTTTACAAAATAATATGCCAACTTTTTACTGTGTCATTTAAAAACCTGGCACCAAGCCATGTCCATCTTTCACATCAATGTGAACGTCTGACAGGGGACACATGTAATCTCATCAATAATTAGAGATCCATTAGATTTTATCTTCCCTGAGCACTCCAGGGAGTACTACTAGAACATGTAACCTGTTTTGTTTGTTTGTTTGTTTTAATCTCCCAGCCTGATACACTTCATCTACTTATACTTTCTTTAATAGTTCTTGTTTAGTTAAGGCAGACAATCCAGAAAATGAACCTTGACACTGTTTGAAGATATGAAGGCACAGAAAATCTACTTTAATATTTTCTGCCAGTTGCTAGTCGTCTTTTCTGTCATTTTCTTCCAATTAGAATTTGTCTAATCTGTCTGGTTTCACCTTCCAGCAACTAAATTTCTATTTACACCTTTCTCTGGAGGTGTAAGCAACCTTTAGTACCTGGTCTTTTCTTTCTGTGAAGATACCTAGATACTTACCAGTTCTCTGTCTCCCTGTCAGTCGGATAAAGCAATATCATCATCTTACTTCTATTTCTTGTCCAGATAGACAATACACATGTGTTTTGCAGTTTGTGTGCCATGTATTTTTTCTGCTTTAAAACAAAGTAGAACCAGAGGACTCATACAACTGAATTCCTATACAAAAGTGCTCTACTGAAATACAGTGATCTTGAGTAGATCACCTCTTCTGATGCCTAGCTGACCCCTACCTTATGATTTCTATGCTAACACAGTAAAATATTCCTCTTTTTTCAGCAGATCTCGGGTGCAGATGAAACATTATTAGCTGTTGTGGCACAGGTGCCATTTTTTCTAGCACAGATTACCCCATGACATCAGAACAACTACACAAATTACTCTGCTGTTGTGAAATTTATTGCTTATGCTCAGCAGTGTTTATTGTTGCATAGTCCAGTCTTCACATTTGCTGTGAGAATGCTTGTATGAAGTCTTCTTACAAAAGCAGACTTGCAGCACCAGGACCTTGGTTCATCACTTGTCATTCCATAATTACAGGTTGTATGTGGGCATGGATATGCAATCTATCATCTATGCAAGTGGTCATTTTTCTGAATACATGTGCATGGCAACCAAAGAAGGTAGTAGGTATTAGCAAGTATCTCTTTTTTAGTAGAGTAGATGCTGCTTCGCTATGATATGCCCAAGTGCTGTTTGTACCTGTGCTAGATAGCTAAGAGCCTATGGGAGTATCTGCACACCATGAGGGGTCATACTGATGGCCTGGATCAGGAAGTCTTTGATATATAGAAAGAACTGACAATTGTAGGTCATTTACTATTTGAACCAGCTATGCTAATAGTGAATCACACATATAACTATTACACCTGGGAGTTGATACAGTTATGCATATCTGCAAGAACTTCCCAGGTGGACCCAGAAGCTGACTTTTCAATGATTGTTACCAGACAGGAAAAGCAGCAGAAACATATAATGATTTCTAGATTATTTCAGGTTTTTAGTCCTGTCATCATTTTAAAGGAATTCATATTAATCAGACTCTACTTAAGATTTTAGCAGGATTTTCTTTCCACTAATTGCAATACATAAGAACTCACACGAAACGCTTCGCCTCGATCACCTTTCACACCTCTCAGTCCATTCAGTCCTGGGCGGCCCTGAAATAAGTAGAAATACTGTAGTATGTGTCAGAAGCAAGCTCCTCTATCTTTATTCCACTTGAGAGCATAATACATACTGGACGTCCTGGGAAACCAAGTTCTCCTTTGGGTCCAGTAGGTCCTATTGGTCCCTGGACAAAAAAGAAAATGTGATTATGGTGAATATATGGAACATATCTTTGACATATATTTGATTATTTAGAATAAGAGGCATAGTTTTATATTTGCATCAAAAAATGAGACCGTGATTGTCTGCAGAGAATGCACAGAACGTCCTCTCTACTTGCTCTTCTGAGTGATCTCAGAAGATAAGGCCTGCATATAACAGTCAAGTCTGGCTTGGAAAAGCCTGGTTATCTGAAATGCAGTCTGAATTCTCAGCCATTTGTAGGGTGTGCAATTCAAAGCTGAGTCACTGTGTATCAAAGGAAAAATAAATGTATCAATCAGTAGAAAAAAGGCAGCTAGTGGTGCATGCTTTGTGCATCTCCTTTTTGTTTGCTTTAATTTTGCAATTATTTTTTAATCAGGCCCTATGAGGAAATGTCTGTGGATCAGGTTGAGAATTCCTATAGTGCCAGGCTTCTACGTGCCTCTTGCCAGCCTGGATATATGCATTTATGGTTCTGATAGTTGAAACAGAATAGACCCTTCTTTGTAGAAGAGGAGTGACTGACCCATCAGGCCTCACAAAGTGATAAAAGTGACTGCAAAGAGAAAGGGCAAGCAAGCTGCCTGGGAAAAGTGGTCTAAGACTATGGATGATCTAGGACTGGGCAGTTGCAAGCATGCAACTTCTAGGCAGCTGGCAAGCAATCAACAAAAAGCAATAAACCTGAGGATATCACAAACTTGCATCTGCTGTCAACTACTAGGGTCTAGACAATCTCTTTGCATATGTATCAAACCTTCTGGTTTAATTTCCTTTTTTTCAGTCTAGTGAAATGCTAAGAGATACCCCTTCTTGTATTATTGGTTAAATAATCTCTGCCTATAGATCTCACGCAGATACCACTTATAGGTGACAACTGACGTGTTTAATCCTAAGAAATCACAGTAGTTTCAGTATGATTATTGTAACAGACTTTCCATTGCTACCTGCAGTATAACACAGACCTATGCTGATGGAAGAAAGACATTAGCTATTGCACTGTTTACCACAATTTCAGCACACCACTTTAATGGCAGCAAACATTTGTTGGCAGTCTGACTGCTACTTCAAGGGATAACTAGCAAACAATCAAAAAACAAGGGGAAATCCCCATCTTGCCACTCACTTCCTCTTATTCACAGTCCACTTCTGCTGCCATGTTATCTCTCAGTTCAAGGCACAGAAGGAGCATGGCAACTGAAGAACTAGAAATAGTTCTGTAAGAAATAGGCTAACATTTATACTTTGATGATTTACTCCGAATTTTACATACTCCGAGTTTTGCATCTCGTATTTTGCAGAATATTGACATGGGAATACCTTCTGGATACAAATACCAGTCTCTTACCAATCCATTTTACGAATTAATCTATTGCCATGTTGTCAGAATTTTCAATTAACAAAACCTTTTTTTTTTTCCTGAAACTGGCAAGTGCTTGTCCTTGCCTTTAGGTAATACCACTTCATTGAAAAGTGATGTACATTCATGGAAAATCTATCTGATGATGATGTGATGATTTCTCTTAGAATCAAGATGAAATTAATGGATTAATTGTTGTAGTATTTATCATGCCAAAACTGACTGGATTAGAGACGAAATTCAGAAATTGTTAACATGTGAACATATTGATTCATAACACCACCACTGTAATCAGAATTTAAAGCTCACTAATGGCAGCTGACAAGGGTTGAAGATGGTAGGATCTGTATTAAACTTCTCTTGCATTTCCTGTTTGAAGGTGATTTCTGCCCATATGATCAAAGTTAACGCCTGTATTTAAAGCAGGCAATAGATTGCTGGTGGACCCTGGCAGATATGAACTTCAATATTGTGCCCCCAAGCTTTCAAAGTGATTCAACCCACCCTTCTGTGCACCATATCCAATAATGAGGTTTGAAAAAGAAGAAATCCAAAATGTTGCACGGTATTTTTCTATTTATTTCACTTTACGGTATTTGAGCCTTTAAAGACTATGCAGATTTGAGCTTTACTGAGCAATGAAGATGACTAGAAATAGACTTTCAAATTAGCTTAAATAAAGACAAGTGTCTGGATCTCATGCTTTAACTGGGACCTTAAATAAACATCAACAATGTGAGAGTTGACCATGCTGGAGCCACCTTTACTATTTCCTCTGTCAAAGTGCGACCCCACTCCTGACAGACATTGGCGACTCCCTGAGACAGAAGCCAGCAGTCACAGCTAGAAGTGAAACAAGGAGGTGATGAAGCCACAGGAGACTGCATAACAGAAAAGGAACTTTCATTTACAACAGCAGAGAGTCGATTTGGGCAGACTGACACTGTGGTTCTTACTAAGGGCTCTTATTCAATAATGTGCAGTGGTCTGCTTCACTGATAGTGAACAGCGTAATCGAGCACATAAAAATTCTCATTTTCCCTGTGGCAGGAGGTTGGATTCAGTCTGTCTCTTCTGCTTTTGCTATTAACAGTATTAACCTCCTGACTATCCCTAGCTCTCATCTGCCAAACCACTACTTCTCTGTAGCTTCTTCTGCTCCAGGCTCCTGTGATACTCTCTTCTGTCCAGCTGAAGTCTCGAAACGGAGGAAGCAATGAGCAGGGATTTTTTATTTTTTAATTCTGGAAACTTGTGTACAGGTTCATTGTGTCCTAACAACATAGGGGAACGACCAGATCACCAGCTACGTCAGAGCTGTTCTTGAGCCAGAGTCTTACTTCGTGCAAAGTGGAACAGAACTATCATAATAAAAACTTTGATAAGTCATGCCACAGAGGCTCTGGCCCAGCAGTCTGAAGTCTGTATATTTTTGCTGCACAGGACTCCCACTGACTACAAAGGGATTTTTTCTACGGGACAACATCAAAATGAATCATTCCCATTAGGAGCGATGATCAAGCTAGACTTCTGCACTAAGAGGAGGAACTGGCTGAGCAGACTCTTAAGACAGGTTCGGTACGCAGCGTAATCATTTACATCAGTGCTGTCAAGAACTTCTTCTGAAAGGCCTTGTCTGCACGCTGAACTGTATAAAATATCTCATGGCAGTACAAAAGGAGATGTAAACACAGTTTGGGGCTGATAGAAAAAAGACAAGTCTGAAGGGTGTACAGCAATGGGATGAGAGGCAATGAACACAAGTTAGAACATGAGAAATTAAAAAAAAAATACACACCCTCCTCATTTTTTTTTACACAAAAGATTGCCAAATACTGGAACATGCTGCCCAGAGAGGCTGTGGAATCTCTATCCTAAGAGATGTTGAAGACTTAAGTAAGCAAGTCCCTGAGCTAAACAGATCTGGTTTGGGCAGTGATGTGGACTAGATGATCTCTGAAGTTCACTTCCATTCTAAATTATTCTATGATTCTATGTCAAGGTGAAAGGATAGACTCATCTTGCAGTCATGAAAGTTGGAGAAAAGGAGCTCCCCTTCTGGTAAGTTAGGATAGCCCCCTCAAGGTATTCTGATATATGGTAATTATGCAAGCAGTTACTCAGCATGCCCAGTTAGCCTCTTCTAAAAATCACAGAAACTGGTGGCAAAATCTCCTACACACGCTGGTGCACAGAACGACAACACCTACTAATATTCACTTAGGCACAACAGAGACCAGGCTACATCAAAAGCAGAACCAAAGAAACAGTATCTTTGATCTCTAGAATACTAGACTAGAAGAAATTAATTCCTGCTCTAACACTACTGAGTCTGGGCAACAGTTCTTATTTCGTAACTAATTTCTTCTGCTTTCACACAACTTTCTCTATCTAGTCCAAAACATCAGGCCAAGTACCTGAAAGAATGCCTCTAAATCCTGATTTTGGTGTAAGGTCTGACTCTACCGCCTGATTTGCAGCTTCCTCAGAATGCAAGGCAGCTGCAAATTATTGGCACCGACAGAAATTGAGCCTGATTCAGTCAGTTGTTTTAATGTGAATCATAGAAATAGAGAATAATTTAGATTGGAAAGGACCTTTAGAGGTCATCTAGTCCAACCTCTTGCTCAAAGCAAGACAAAGGACAAGTTAGGACATGCTGCTCAGCACCTTGTTCCAAATCCACCATCTCTCTGAGCACCTATTTCTGTGTTTGACCACATTTACTGTGATTTTTTTTCTTTGTATCTAATAGGAATTTCCCTTGCTGAAGCTTGTGATCATTGGCACTTGTCTTTTTCCTCTGCACTTCTGAGAAGGACCTGACTTTGTCTGTTCTATAATTCCCTTTCAGTCAGTGGCAGGGAGCACTTAGAGCTCCTCTCAGCCTTTTGTTTCCAGGACTAAAGAAATCCATTTCACTCAGAGTAATAAGTTATGCAAGTTTCTAGCTCTGATGATATTTCACTGTCTGTTTATATAGTAATGGATACATTTGTGCCACCGAATTTAAATTCTGAATCGTCAGTTGTTTCTTTCATGAAGTATGAATAATCTGTATCATCCCTACTCAGAAGGAATGAAAAGATAAACCAAACTACCTTTATTTTTTCTATTATCTGTAAGGCCAAAGCAAAATTAAAAAAAAAGAAAATCCACTAATCTTTGGAAATGCCTTACCATTGGTCCCACCGGTCCCACCACTCCAGCTTCACCCTGTTGAGGACAGACACACACAGAGCAATGACAAGGAGAACTCCTGTAGTGTCTAGCAGAGGTGGCTGGTAACAAGGCCACCAAACATTGTGGAGGAATACAACACAACACACTATTAACTCACCTTCTCCCCTTTTCTTCCTAATAACTCAGTTAGAGCTCCATCAGCAGCAATGATAGCTCCTGGTTCTCCCTTTTCACCCTGCAATTATCAAAGTTGTTTTACAGTGCTTACAAAGCAGTTCTTCTTGAATCAGAAGAAGTGAAAGCAGCATTACTGCTGTTTGAAGCATGACAGATTAGTCATGCTGTGATATCAAACAAAAAGTGGTATCAGTGTGAGTAGGGTGAAGCTTGATTCTGGGGAAGAAAACGGCTGATCTTTCTTAAAACATAATAAAGTACACTAAAACTATCCTAGTCCTGTATATCTCCCTGAGGTGAATAAGTACTTATTTTTTAAAAAAAGACTTTTAATTGCTATGTAGAGTAACTATGTGAAACATGCTGTGTTCACATGAGATCTCTGCCAAAGGCAGACAGGCTATTGATGTCTTCTTGTGTACCATCAGCTTAGGTAGTGGCCAGGAAATCCTGCTAGAAATGTAAAATCTTGATAGAACACTAAGTGTCCAAGTTTTACTATCAGGAAAGCATGAACCATTCTCTCTGTGCCTGGCATGGTGCAGCCTCATTACCTTTAATAGAGGCTAATTCCCAGCATTCATATTATGACCCTCTGCATTCCATTTCTTCAATGGCTAATTCCATTGAATAACAGCACCACAAACAAGAATTATCACTCCCCAGTGCCAGCACATGGTTCCCACACCGGATCTTTCAGCTGCAACTTCCATCCTCCTAGCTCAGGCAGCTTGGTAGAATAGCTTTCCCAAGATCTCTAACGGAAGAAATCTGACTTGAAACTAACAATTGCATTGCTGATTAAAATGACAGTCCAGGTCATAGTGGGCATCCACTGAGCAGCAAGTGCTATAACTCAGTTCCTCTTGCAGGTTCTTAAATCTTTGGAGTCTTTGGAGTCTCCCTGAGGATACTTAGCACGTTTTGGAGTCTCCCTAAAGCTTGCCTTCACTGACTTTATCTATCTTCTGTGATTTTACGGACCTGAGGTTGCAATAGCAGTATCTCATAATCCTTAAAGCAAAATGCTCCTAGGTGTCTGTGCAGCTTCTTTGTGGCTCCCAGTTTCATCACTCCTGAGCATAACCTGGTGTTCACGCCTCAGAAACGTCACTGTGTCATTCATGGATACAAAATGCAATGGCTTCCAAGTTTTGAATTCCTTCCAGTGTGGACAGCAGAAGCCCAAAAAAACCCAACAAAACCCCAAACAAACAAACCCCACAACCCAAACCGAAACCCACCCACCTGGTTTTAAGATTTAGCTTGATCATTTTATGTACTCTGTAAAAGAACAGGAATCCTTTTGACTGACAAAAGGGGGACTAGTATTTGTGGCCTGAGATGTTTCCCTCTGAGCAATGATGCTGTTGATCTACAGTCTCATTTCAAGCCATAATTAACCATTTCCAAGCCTTCCTATTACTTGTGAGAAAGTGAGGTCAGCTGCTTACAAATAATAAGGAGCAAGTGTTTCTGTTTTTCTTCTTGTTATCCCCAGGACTGTAATAACTTAGATGTTCCTCCCCCAGCTTGCTGCAGATGGATGAGAAGTGCAAGAAAAACAGAACGAGAGTTGCAATATTTACAGAATAGCAGAGTCAGTCCTTAGCCACTTCTCAGCAGCGCTACAAAACAAACACTGCTGTGCAGAAGTAAGAGACAGGATCCTAAGGAGAGAGCTCCCCACATCTCATGATTTCCTTGGGAATGGAAAACTGCAGTCTTCACTCTGTAGGCAAATCCCTCTGTACCAAAGGAGGAGGAAAAAATGAATCTTTTTTAATTTGGCCTTTCAATTAGGATCCCAGGGTGTCAGCACAGACAATCAACTGCTAAGAACAGGTCAGCTCATGTGTAACGTTTATGCAAACCTATTCTGATAAGCGCATACTGCACTGCAGAATTTCAAGACTGGGGCAGGAATGTTAGCTCTCAGTAGTATTATATCAAGATATTTTATTTAGCACTCTTCCAATTTCCACTTAGTAAATTCTTCAGATAAACTTAACATCCCAATCCCTAGTAAAACTAGAATCCTTGAACTTCTAATGTCACTAAGTATTTATCCTCTAACACATTTTGCAGCATGTACTTTTTCCCCTATGCATTTTCTCTTACCGGTTGTCCTTTGGGTCCTTGTGATCCAGGCAAACCAGTATCACCTTTCGGTCCCTTAGGGCCCTAAGCAAAAGCAAGGGCGTAAATTCATGGTGAGATCTTCTAAGAACGTGGAACTAGGCCATTTTTCTAAATGCGATTTTAAATAACTGGAAAACTTGAACTTGAATCACTCTGGCTGCAATCTAAGAACTCTTACAAGACTAAACTGATGTCTGAATCAAAGTATTCTCTAAAATAAACACCATATG
>Ga0065711_1028047_pt1 | contig 44084 bp, 24 predicted proteins | sample Hoacrofraction12_FD_59098 | JGI IMG/M metagenome (GOLD analysis project Ga0065711, IMG submission 59098) | Hoatzin crop microbial communities from Cojedes, Venezuela - Epithelial fraction 12 v2 (version 2) | ecosystem: Host-associated > Birds > Digestive system > Esophagus > Crop | place... | reverse complement strand
ACGTTCCCCTTCCGGGTCGGCGGACGCTGCACGTGGGCGGCGGCAGGTAAGCGGCGGCGGGCGGCCTGAGGAGACGGGCGGTCTCGGGCTGCCGCCTGCCCGGCGGAGGCGGCTCTGGAGCTTCCGCCCGGCGTGCTCCGTGCGGGGCGGCCACGGGGCGCAGCTGCTGCACCCCTTCCATCTAACGGGGGAAGAACCGGAGCGTGATGGGGGGTGACCCCCCCCGCCTGATGGAGCCCTGCCGTTGGGCCCGGCCCCGCCGCAGGGGTTGCCCGCGGGCAGGCCTGGGCGGGCGTGCGCACCTGCGGGCCCCGTCCGAGGGCCCCGGGGTGCGTGTACAGCGCGGGCACGGAGAGTGTTCTAAAGGGCTGGACAGGGAGCCTCCGAGAGGGAGGAATCCGGTGGGTCAGCTGCCGACTGAATGGTGGGGAGCAGCGTAGGAAGCGAGGGGGTCGGCAGGGGGGACCGCGGGCTTCTCCGCTGGCACCCGCTCAGAGGCGTTAGCGGCGTGAGAGGGAAGCGGGCGGCGAGGAGGAGAACTGCGTGCGGAAGCAAATTCCAGGTAACAGCTGAGGTGCCTGAAGAGGATCTTGGAATGCTAAGTGGGCAATAAAGTGATGCGAAGTTCAGTGTTAAATAAGTGAAAAGTCACACATGTGGAGAAAACCACCTTAACTATACTTACCGATTTATATGTATATGTGTTGTCATTTAGGAAAGATTTTTAGAGGGTAGATACTTCTGTGAAACTCATGCCCAGCAGTTATCATAAAGACAAATAGTTATAAACTAACTAGGACAGCACTAAAAGACAAGACAAAAAATCACCCCTTGGCCACCCCAGTAGACCGTATCTTCAGAGCTGTGTGCAGTTCTGGTTCCCTCCATCATGGAAAGCAGATTGTGGAATTGGAAAAAGAGTGCCAGGGACAATGAGATATGGAATGGTTTCAGGATAAAGGGAGACGAGATAGACTAGGACTTGTGTCATCTTGTTCAAGCAGTGCACTAACATCTTCATTTCATTTTTTTAGAATGATAATAAAGAAAAAGAGAAAAGAAGTTTATGAGGAACCTATAAAGAAAAAGGTGAAAAGTAGTAGGAGCCATACTATTATTCAAGTTGAGAAAAGTGTTCAGACTGTCATTAAAACTGAGCATGATGATCAGCTTGAGACAAAAACAAAGGTGAGGAAAAAGGAAAATTTAAAAGAAGATGAATGTTTAGACCAATTAGAACTGAAGAAGAAGAAAAACAAGAAAAAGAAAGTTGACTCTGAGTTGCTGAGAGAAGCACATTCAGAAAGCTTTGTGAATCTAGGCAGCCATCTGGATTCAGAAGCTCAAGAAGAATCAGAGGAACAAATTAAAATTCTCAAAAAGAAGAAAAAAAAAGTGCAATGTCATTCCTCCTTGTCATTGGAGAATAATCAGAGTAGTGATGTGGGGCTTTCAAATCGTCATACAGATGGTCCTAAGGAAAATGAATTTGCTTTTAAAAAAAGCAGAAAGAATACTGCTTTGAATTTGGAATTGGATGGTGAAGTAACTAAGAAAAAAAAGAAGAAAGGCATTTTTTCTTTTCCGTTAGAGGACATCCAGGACAGTGAACATAAAGAGTCTGAAAAAGTTCATAAAAAAGCACACAAATACATTTCACAAGAAAAAACTTTTACTGGTGAAAACCATGGAACAGATACTATCCTGAATGATGGGGAGAGTTATGTGAGAAGAAAGAAGAGAAAGAAGAAGAAAGATAAGTCTGACTGCTCCCTACCACTGGCAGAGAATCAGGATAATGTCTGTGGAGTTCCTGATAGCCCCATTGCATTAAGTGACTTCAGAAAAAGGCAAAGAAAAAATTCCCAGGAAATTACATTCACAAATAGAGAGGAAGAGGACACTGAGGACACTGCTAACTCTGGCAGGATCAGAGAGACCAAGAGGAAGAAGAAAAGCAAAGCTGTTTCTTCCTTAATATGTGAGGATGATCAAGGCTACAGTCACAGAGTTCCTGGTAAGCATCTCCCCGCAGAGCAAGAAGCTGAGTCTGGGGAAAAAGAGCTTTCTAGAAAAACAGGCAGGAAGAATATTAAGGATAATAATGAAGTACTCAAGAATAAAAAGAAAAAGAAGATTCAGAAAGAGGAGGAGGAAGCAACATACTCAAAAGTTTTAAGCAATGACAGTGTATCTAAAAGCCAAAAAATAACGCTACTAGAAAGCAATAAAAAGAAGAAAGAGTGTGAAATGCAGCAAGCTGAATGTGTCACAGGGGACGCTGTAGATAGGGTATTATTCAACAGTAATCACACGCTCTGTGACAGAAAAAGGAAAAAAAGAAAAAAAGAAGTACCACAGAACGTTGCTGAAGAACCAGGTTCAAAAGCAAATACAAAAAAGAAAAAGATTAAGAGAGAAGACATGGGAAATGAGGCACTGGTAAGTTGTAAAGCGGGCAGGTATCTTTGCACCCTCCTGCTAAGGAAAGGAAAGTTTTTTTAGGTAGGTAGTTCCTATGTTGCAGGCTGTTTGCCTGCTCAGACCCTTCCCTTACCTTTAGGGCAGTAGGGGCCTCCACTGGGTTCTGAGCAGCAGGATCAGCTGATCTGTTGCTTTCAGCACGTAATAGTTGTGAAACACGGGAAAGTATTTTTTTAATGCCTGCAGCTGTAGTCATCTAGTGTTTCAACTGTGAAAATATTACAACTAACAGCAAGTATTGGCACAAAATGAAAACTAGTACGTGCAGTCAGAAGTGTTCTTCTGTCCCTCCTTCAGTTGCTCTTAGCAAAGTGGCAACACTCCTGTAAGGTAGGATTTTAATTGCATGCCATTTAACCTGAGCAGCTTGGTAACACTGGCAGCATGAGTGCATCTAATGGTGTTTGTTAGATTTTTCCTCAAGCTTTTGCTGCTGGAATAGCGTCGTGTTAGACACAAGGGGGAAATTTAGCCAAACCCTGTTGTCCAACGTGGACAAAACTTTAGCGAAAATCTGAAGAATCCTAAGTGTTGACTAGGCCTAGAGTACTGATGTGTAAATTCTGGTAGAAAAATACTAAAGAACAACCTAAACACAAATTCTTAGTTAAAAAAAAAAATCTATGCAAGAAAATAAATATATATCAGAGCTGTGTAAATTATAACTGAAGGTAAATTGTATCCAGACTGACTGTTAAAGGAAATCCCATCCCAGAGTCTTGCAGTACTGCCATTTCTGAGGTGAAACAAACATCAGGAACTGATGAAAGGTTTGAAATGCAGAGGTTTCTTCCCTTTTTTCCCCCCCCCCCGGAAAAGTAGACTATAAGATCTGGTTTTATTGCTTTAACTTTTTAACTTCCTTTTTTTTTTTTTTATCTGATTAGGGTCATGTTTTAAAGCTATTTAAGTACCTAAAGTTAGTACCTACATGCCTAACCTCTGTTGTTATCATAGGAAATTAAGCTGTGGGATGCTCAGAAATTCAATAGTTATCTGTCTGTATTTTTAGATGCTTAAACAACTTTGAAAATAGCTCATTGCAAGTCATTAGGCGCTTGTTTTTATTTTCGTAGGTAGTGGGAAACTGCAGTCCAGTTATTTTTTATGAAGAACTTTGAATGCTTGGCTTGTTTAAAAGTCAAGCACTAGTTAATAAAATCATTGAAGACTTGTAAATTAGGGATAGGGCGGGCCATAGCGCTATCTGCCTCTCAAGCAGACTTCGTCTTGTGCTTTGCTTTGTTATGCATTTGTATATGCAGTTTCTCATACTCTGTGGAAACCTGGCAGCTTTCTGGGGTCTCATGCTAATAATTAAATATAGATTTATATAAGCAGGTTCTTCAGCCTTCATGGAGACTCAGACACAGGCTTTTTCCACAAAGGTTTGTGCTGGGCATGTGTATACTTATCAGTCATTAGGTGAGCAGATGTTTGGGGCTTTTTTAATTAGGTTTCTCCTTTTGACCTTTCAAAGGACAAGGTGGTTTTATTGCTGGGATATATGTTCTAATTAAATTGACATTGCCTTTTTGAGACTGTTAGATGTTTCTTGCAGCTGCTCCCATCCTGTGGAGGCAAGATAAGCCTAACAATAACAAGTGAACTTGCATGACCAATTACAATGGAAAACACAGCAAATACCTTGCGAGGAATTGAGGAGAGGGCTGTAGGATGATGCATGTTTTGTTTCTCTTTCCCATATTCAGCTCTGTCCTTTAATAACAAAAAGTACTTCAGAGAAATTCTTCTGAAGATTGAGAAGTGTGGGTAAATCAGCTCTGGAGAAATCTAATTCCTGCCAGGCCAAAAGACACTGCTGTAATAAATGGTTAATAACATCGGTCTTGCATTTAACTGTGCCATAGTCCTGAACCATTTTCTAGTCCACAGTGTCACACACACTGCTGCATGCCCTGAAAAATCCGCTGTTGTGCTTGTGCAGCAAGCAAAAGAGTTTTTAAAGACAGTGTGGAGTGATAACCACATAATGATTCCTATTTTTCCCATTGGATGCCATTATAGTGGGCTTGGGCAGAGCGAGGAGCAGTAAGGACTCGGTTTACTACTTTGAAATTGTTTGCCTCCAGATAGCGTAATCCTACCACATGTGCTCCCCTTCCCTGAAGCTGGGAAGACTGGCACACCTCCAGAGGCAGTAATTTTTGCCATGCAGTAGCCTTCAGCCTGTGAATGAGCAGGGAGGGGGGTGCACCCTTCCTCCCTCCTTGTCTGCCACTCAACCTTCCAGCTAAAACAAAAATACTTTGCAGCTGTTTGCAGAATCCTGTCACAGCAGGTTTCCTGCTTGTTTTAATAGATCTGAAAAGACACTACCAGGCCATCTTGAAGTAAATTGGGGTGTTTTTTTGTTTTTTGCTTTTTTCTTCTCATCCAAGAGAATGAGCTCTGCTTATTGCAGACAGTGTTCCCGCATTTTTAATGGTGCATGTACTTGCATATGTGTGAAATCAATGTATAAAAGGTAGCTTTGGAAAACTATGTAAATAATTCATGGCTTTAAATTAAACTGTAAACCCTCAAAAAAGCAACAGCAGCTTCTGCTGACAGAAGGATGTTACAAATCTTTTCCTTAGTGTTCCCTGGCTATTTCATGCTTGGATTATTATGTTAGCTGCATCGATAGGTCTTCCCTTTGGCCACCTTTTCCAGGCTGGTCTAAAGCTTATGGCTCTAATTTACCACTATACTGGACTTATTACTTATCCTGTTATACTGGATGGCCAAAAATCTTGGCCTTATTAGAAATCTGGAAAAGAAGGGCTGAGGGCAGTGATCTAGAAATGCCAGTCAATGGGAGCAAAAGCTGCTGAAGGGCTGTGCTCTGTGGAAGAGTCATCAGTATCTGGGTGCTTGTGTGCTCTGTCGCTGATGGACCTCCTCCCACCCTGCCCCTTCCTGCTGTGGCTGCTCTGCCTCTTCACATCAGCTCCCTGTTCCTCACTCTCAAATGTGGAACTAACGTGCTGTTTGCTGCCACTGTAGGATACGCTTTATGTGTGTCATGTCTCTTCTCGTGCTCTTTCAAGACTGGAAGCTCCTTGCAGACCATCATCTAGTCTACATTTGTACAAGACGGAGTACAGTGCAGCTGCTTCTTGATTTTTTTTGTTTGTTTGTTTGTGTTGGTGGGTTTTTTAAGTGGCTAATGGGATCAACATGCTTCAGGCTTGTCCTGTGCATTCAGAGGAGCCATTATCTTACCACCATTTTTTAAATTTCTCCTTTTTACTTTCACTCTTGCCTGTCCCTCATTTCAAGTATAAATTTCAACTTTTATGAAACTATTTAGTTTGAAATAACCCTGCCTGGAAACGTTAGTGTAATACCAGTGATGTTAGCAGGTCCATTTTAATGTGTGAATTTAAAAAAAAAAATCCCTTACTCTCTTTGTTAAAAAATTATAGCGTCTCCTCAAATTTCTGTTGTGCAAGCGCCTTGAGGAGAAAGTCTCTCCAAAGAAATGCACAGGTTTAATTGGCATTTCCAGCTTAGATCGGACTATCTCTTCTTGCCCCAAAGTACTACTGCTGTATTGCTTAGTGGTTTTACTACTTTTGTGATAAGAGCTGTGTAAATTCTAATGAACCAAAATGGATAAAAGTATTCATACAAGCTTTTTCCTGTTTTACAGGAACATGGGGATGATGTAACTATTGTGCAGGAAAAAAAAGGAAACTGTGATGAAGTTAACATAGACAAGGTATGCATTGTCTTAACCATGTAAGATTTAAAGCAAGTCAGCATTTAAGGTATGTGTAGAATTTGTAACAAAAAACATGCTTGATTGCTCATCTGCGCCAAAATTTCTCTAAATAGAGCTCTGCTTAAAATGTGCTTTACCTTTCATTGGTTAAATCCAAAATATATATAGCCTCAGTCAATGTCAGAAGCTTCTACGTAGCTTATTAGGTTTCTTTGCCTCTCATAAATGTTGGCAGTTTCAGTGTCGCTGTTACCTGCAGTTAGAAGATTAAACATACCTGACACAACAAAATGTTCATTTAAAATACTCCTACAAAAAGCATAGTTTTCAAGTTGAGTGTGTAAAAGGATCACATGCAACTTTTTAATTATCCTTGCAAAATTCTGAAAATTACTATATTATTCTTCCGTTTTCACTGTGAATGAAATTAACTATTATGTCTTGTGCTGTTTTTTCTGCATGCTAGGTGAGGCGACAGGCTCTGCAAGAAGAAATCGATAGAGAATCTGGCAAAACTAAGGTTTTCAGTCCCAAAATGGAACTGGTATGTATGAATTTAGACCTTGATGTGATGGAAATACTGTGTCCCAGAGCAAGTTCCTGAAAAAAAGCACTGCACTCTCTTGTGTATGTGGCTCAGGTACATGGCTTGGCACAACAGTCTTTGTTCTGACTGTAAATTTAAAGGTCATGCTATAGAACAAGTTAGTACAATCCTAAGAGACTCTGGAAGCTGACCAGTGATCTCCCAACAGCAGCTGGCACTGTACAGAGCTCTGATTTCCATCATCAGTCCTCAAAAGCAGCATTTTCTCTGGTTCCTCTGGAGAATGAGCCACGACAAATTGCTACAGAAGCATTTTCTGCTTACTGTGAAATGTAAATAATGTTAGGCTATGGATATAGCAGTCACTGAATTAGTATCTGAATTGCTGTCTGGAAGCAGACATTCAGAAACGGGTGTACATGGAAAGAAAGGTAAAAGGGATGACAACGTGTAACGCTCATGTCACTCGTGATATTTACAGTCAGTCTTCTCCTAACTTCTACGTCTTTCCTCCACCTCTTTGAGATGATTCTTTATTCTTTGCTTTTGCATCCTACTCAGCCTGCCTCCTGGCAGGTTTACAGTAGGGTAGTGGAAACTGTTGCAGTAGTGTGTAGCAGGGGTACAGGGAGGAAAGGAGGGAAAACTTTGCTAGTAATTCAGGATTCTTCATTGTTTCGCAAGACTGCCAGTATGCCTAGAAAGTTGGAATATACCTCAAACAAATGCCAGAAGGACCAACTGTAGGTTTTTACGTAGTGGGAGGCAGACTGCAATAGCTCTGGAACTGCAACTATCTAATAGGCTCTGAAGTCATTGAGAAAAATTACATCCTTGGCAGGGGATCTCAGTTCTTCGGTGCTGATCTGTCTCTGTTTAGCAGTATGCAGAAGAATAGAAGCTATGAAAACTAACTCATCAGCTTCAGGAAGAGTCAGCTGGAAATGCTGCAGCAAAAGCTATGTGTAGTGCCTGCCAGCAAGTCACTTAAAAAAAAATTACAGGGTTTGACAAGCCATAATTATTTTTGCATCTGTGCAGATGTCTCCCATTCCAAAGGGAAGGCATATATTTCCGTGTGCATGTCCATGCGTCTGTGTCACAGACCTGAGCTTATACAGCAGCTCGTCTTTGAGCAAGGTAAAAATACTGAAGTATTACAGATAGCTTTCTTTTAATAGCAGGTATTCTGGCCTGTGATAGCAAATGATACTCCAGCCTTTTTTTTTAACTTAAAAAAACCTGCTACAGCTTGCCTGCAATATTGTGTAGCATGCTGTGTGTTGTGTTGGCTGTCTAGTGGAGAATGACTGTTTCATGCAAGCTACAACTGTTCAGTTGGAAGGATTTCAGGCTTACATAAACACACTGCTACATTCACATATTTTCCTCTGATGTAGCCAGCTCAGTCTACTTAATAACGATCAAACATTCCTGCATTTAATCATAGAATGTTTTGGGTTGGAAGGGACCTTTAGAGGCCATCTAGCCCAATCCCCCTGCAGTGAGCAGGGACATCTTCAACAGACCAGGCTGCTCAGAGCCCCATCCAAACTGGCCGTAAATGCTTCCGGGCATGGGGCCTCCACTACCTCCCTGGGCAGCCTGTGCCAGTGTTTCACCACCCTCATGGTAAAATATTTCTTCCTTATATCTAGTCTAAATCTGCCCTCCCTTAGTTCAAAGCCATTGCTCCTTGTCCTGTCGCAACAAGCCCTGCTGAAAGTATTTTCCCCATCTTTCCTATAGGCCCCTTCAGGTACTGGCAGGCTGCTGTAAGGTCTCCCCACAGCCTTCTCTTTTCCAGGCTGAACAGCCCCAACTCTCTCAGCCTTTTCTCACAGGAGACGTGCTCCAGCCCTCTGATTATCTTCGTGGCCTCCTCTGGCCCCGCTCCAACAGCTCCATGTCGTTCTTGTGCTGGGGGCTCCAGAGCTGGACACAGGACTCCCAGCTGAGGTCTTACTAGAGTGGAGCAGAGGGGCAGAATCCCCTCCCTTGACCTGCTGGCCACGCTGCTGGGGATGCAGCCCAGGATACAGTTGGCCTTCAGGGCTGTGAGTGCACATTGTCAGCTCATGTCAAGCTTTTCATCCACCAGTACCCTCAAGTCCTTCTTGGCAGGGCTGCTCGCAATCTCCTCATCCCCCAGCCTGTACTGATGGTGGGGGTTGAAGCTGGGAGCAGCAGTCCTGCCAAAAATAGTTATAAATGACTGCATAGTTCCTAGCTATAGCTCAGGAGTCAAATAAGATCCTTAGATAATGAAGGCTGTTCTTAGGTAAGGCAAAAGTTCATGAACTTTGTAAATCATGTGATGTTATCTTGTGTTATCCACAAACACCTGAATTCTGATTTTACTTGGACATTACTTATATTCTCAGAAAGCAGCCAGTATCTGCAGACAAAAGAAAAATCCTGGAGGAGTGAACACAGTGAAAGGCAGAGTTGAGCGGCACACTGCGAGGGAGGGGAGGCTTTACAAGCACTGTATTTAGTCCTGTTGGATAAGGGTATGCCCTCAGTTTTTGCACCCTTGCAATATTAGTGGTAATTAGTGGGATGAGAATGCAAGTATTACTTGAAGCGTATGAGCCAGAATGAACACCGTCTCCAAAACTAACATAACAAAACACTGCTGAAAGCAACAGCTACCTAACCTAACTAGGCAGTGGGAAAATGAAAAGATAGCTGTACAAAGTGCCAGAGTGAAAGAGGATGAAGTCTGACAGTTGTCTTATTCTAAGACAAGTGATGGGCAATGTCTGGCTCTTTGAGCTAGGTGAATATTACCCAGAGAGCACAAAAGTCAAGATTCCTAAAGACAGAGGGAAAAGGGATTCTGAAAGTGCATTAAACCCTGTCTCCAGGTTGAATGAACTGCAGTGCCAATGAAGATGCACTCATGCAGGGTTGTGCTGTTCTTTTATCCCATCCTTCAAGAGCTACTACCTGTGGAATGACTGCTTCCCAGCTTTGTCAGCCCTGGCAGCATTTTGTAGCTGGTTCTGTTCTCATGGTACGCAGTCAGAAATTTTCTTGGTCTTGGAATTATTTAATTTTAGTGTTAACCTTCTTTTGCTTCACAGGATACAAAGTTCGGCCAGTGGAGTACAGCTGCTTTTCAAAGTTCTGAGAAAGAAATGAAGTTTTTTAGATTGATGGGTGGCTTTAAAAAGGGCTCTGTGCCTATCCAGAATCTGTCAGCAGCTACAAACAAACCGAACATGGCTCTGAACAGGGAGGGGGAGGAGAAGTTACAGCAGGCTCTGAAGATGGAATTCGATAAGGCAATGGACTTCAAGCAGCACAGAGGAATTGGTCTTGGATATCAACCTGCTGCCAACAAAAAAGTATACATAGACAAATACACATCTAGATCTATAAAATTTGAAGATTAACACTCTGAAGTAATAAAGGGAATAAAAATTCAACAGGCAAATTTCACTTTCCACATCTTTTTACTTGAAATAAAATACAAAATGTTTAAAGAAAATTGATTTATGAGGCACTTTCAGTACAAGTTTTCAACTGCATACACCAGATTATGTGGAGCTGGGTCCTCACTTCTGCTAAAAAGTACGTTTTCGAAACCTTTACACTATTTTCTACAAGGCAAGAAACAGCCTCCTTCAAAGACTGAAGATATGTGGCCAATGCCTGCAACAAGCTGGAACTTAGTAATTTTTTTTTTTAAATGCTGATTTCAGAAACTTATTTTTAGCTACATCTTAGTGATTCAAAAGGATTTTAGTATTCTATAAAATCTTCACATTTTACACTCAGTGAGTGGTACAAAGTGATGGCGTTTTACTTTGAAGAAACACTGCTGGTATGCCTACAAATTTGATGAGGGGAGACTCAACTCAGAAAGTAGTTTCTTAAATATTAGCATTTTCATTATAATAATGAATAGCATTGAACATCCTGTGTATTTTAACTGTGCTCTGGCAGTTGGATTTTCAGGCAGCAGCTGTTACCTGTAAATGAAGGTAAACACTTTCTGGATAGCGGCACCAAATACATGGATCTAGACTTCCTAAATTACAGAGAGCAAGGTAATTTTAATAATACACTTGTTGGGTTCACTGTACATCAGTCTGAATGAGATTTCTAACCTTTAGATTTTCAGACAACCTGCATTTTCACTGGCTTTTTAATAAGAGTACAAAATACAAGACTGCATTTGTGTAGGTCATGTTCAGAATTCAGGGGTCCAAAGCAGTCTGTCAGGATCTTGCCTGAAGTTCTGAAAAGACTGAAAAACTGTCGTGTATTTTATTACTGGCTGTGCCATTGGTTACGAGAGACAGTGGCGCTAAGTTTTACCGTAGCTCTGGCTCTTAAGCAGGACAGGGTGACCATCTGCTATGTCCGTGCCTGCTGCAGCGTAACAGCAGACGACTTACAGGGGAACCCCAGCCCCCCAGAATTCGGTTATTATCTCTGCTTACCCAGATAACTGTTTTTCTGCCAGATTACCTATCCTTTTTGGTAGAATGTACTGAATGTACTAAATGTAACTGATGTACTAAATTTCTTGCTCTTTTGAAGCAACCTCACTTTCCACAATAGTCTTTTTCTAGTGGACCACTTTACCTGAAAGCGGGTGCCTCCAGCAAAAAACACTTAACAGAACAGCAGTTGGTTCCAGTGCATTGTGGGCAGCTCCTGAGGGGAAGTTAGGCAGAGGCTCCAGCTAAGGGGTTGCCATGAATCCATTCTCACACCTAGGAAGAGGGAGATGCTTAACCACTTCCTGCAGGGAACTTGCCTTTGAGGAAACCTCTCCTTTAAAAAGTGTCATTTAAAACCACCACTACCTCATGGTGAGTCTGTTTTGCACCAGTGCTCTCAAAGCTCAGCAGCTGGCTTCAGCTGGCTCTTCAAGGCCTCTGCTGCTGCTTTGCTTAAATTCAGGTAGTGGAGGTTCTGTTTTCTCTTCTGATTTAAGACAAATGCTGAATTCAGGCCCTTAGCTACTTGCCTGGCCAAAAAAATGAGTTAAAGGAACAGGGAGCGAAATGTCAACTAGTGACTTCATTTAGGAGGAGAGGGACAGCACATACAGCTTTCTGCTGCAGAGCCAGTCTTGGATGGGTAGTGACTGGTCTTGCACTCCCACTGATGAAGATGCTGCACGTGGTACTAGTCCTAGCCTTGCCTTTGCATAAGGACTCTCCCATCTAGAACTGCATTACGTGTGCCGGTGTGCTGCTCAGCTGTAGGCCTGGTATCTTGCTTTTGATAATCCTGTCACAGGAAAATGTCATAGTTTGAAAAATAAGACACACCTAGGGAAAAAACTGTCAGAATTTTTCACTCAGTCAAACTATACTGGCCTGTATAGGTGCTATATAGAGGAGAAAGAGGAGGTCCACAGTAAGTAGAGTGCTTTAAAATTAATTTTGCTGTAACATGGAAGTAAGCCAAAAGCAGTTTATTAGAGTGGTTGTGTTATCTCCTAAGCTAGACGTTTAAAGTTTGCTCTTGGTAACTAACCAGAGGTTTCTGCCTGTCATTGAGCTATTTTTGCACTCATAAAAATAGCAGTAAACCACTTGAAGCATTTCTTGTGGCAGTCTTGCATCAATAAAGAAACTAAAGTTACACTGTGCTCAGAAGACAACAGCCAAAACTTGGTGCCTGCATGGGCAAGAGGAATGGCTGGGACACTGGTAAGCCTGCTGTAAGAGTATCCATTTTACAGAATCTGTAACTCCTCCACGCTGGCTTTAGAGCAGTACATTTGCTCCCGGAGAGCGATTTCTGCCATGCCACAGCTGCTTGGTGTGACCCACTTGGCGGTTTAGAAAGCTCAGAATTTAATCCCACTTGCCCAGTTTGTGGTTTGTGTTTCCAAGCCCAACAGGAAGAATCATCTACGTGCTGTTAAGAGTTGTTCTGCGCAGCTGCAGCAAGAAGTAAAGCTAAATTAAAGTGGGACACAATAACATATGCAGTTTTATCATTTCATTATCTTTGTGTGCTTTCTACAGAATTATTTAAGGAAAGTAAGTATAATTAAAATCGCTATGTACTAAAGGTTGGAAAGGTTCTGTATCAAGTTGATACCACTTCATAATGATTGTGTATTGCTGCAATTTTACTCAGCTTATATATATATACATATAGACTGTACCAGGATCAAAGGGTCCTAGTTCAGTTCTTTACAACCTTAACACAAAATATGTATTTCAGATGTACCCTGCTTCAATAACCACTGAGAAGATGAAAAACATGCAACAAGAATGGTTTAATAATCTGGGTGGTAGTTATTATCAGCTTGCTAACTCCTTAAATACATGGTTCTAACGAAACTGATTACTTGTTTAGCCTTAACAAAATAAAACATTTTTGTGCAAAAATCTTCATGTAAGGATTTAGTTCGCTAAAATACTTACCACTAAGCAAAAGCAGCAATAGATGCAAGGTCTCAGCATGGTTCCTTACCATGGGACAGAAGTGGCAAGAGTGAAATTTTATTCAGTGTAATAGCAGTGCGCGTAACTAAATTCCACAAGGGTAAGGTGATAAGTTTGTATACGCAAAGAAACTCCCAGAACAAACGAACTGCAAATTGTTTTATTCAGTGATACGGTGTACTTTGTGAATACAGAGAACTTTGCACACATTTCCATTTTCCTTTGCAGACAGCACTTAAAAGATTCCTTCTGTTTTACAAAACACCATTGAGCTAAAATGAAAGCATAAACATGTCTGTGAAAATGTACTGTAGACATTAGAACGGTAACACCTTGGCCATTTTTCTCTTTTACTGGAACTGACCAAATAAATGTTGGCAGCATCCCAAAGCAGAAAGATGACTTAGTAGGATTATTGTATTGAAATACAGCTTTCTACACAGGAGAAAGACTATGCTGCAAGTACGATGAAGTTTGGAGGCTGCTAATTGATCCGTGCAGATTATCTTCTTCCTTTGTTGCTAAAATAACAACAGATTAGATTTGGAAAAGCTTTTGCAACTACAGAGGTTCAAAATACCCTTTACTGAATCTCAACCAACATCTGAAATAAGAATATAGCGGTAAAACTGGAAACAAATTTAGGTTAAATTATTGCACAGAACAGTTTTACCTGTCTCCAAGTAAATCTGTCACACTAAGTAAAATAAAAATACAGTGAACTCTTCCAGTCAAAACCTAGATTGGTGATTTTTGGCCTCGGCTACATACTCTCTTATACAGATGACTCCTTGGAAAAGAGGCATTCATCAGGTCCTGGACTGCAGAGGAAGCCGATGGGCCAGCTCTGTGAAGTGACTCATTTCAGGTTGTTTGCTTTGCCTCTTGATGTATTCTAGCGTTTTCACCTGGGTATGAAAAGAAAGATATTTTGAGATTTTTAGTGTCTTATTTCATAGGCTATCATTTAATCTATGTGAAGGTGTTTTAATAGATACTCTCAAGATTTTCCCTAAAAGGTACTGGCTACGTGAGCACTTGCATTTCTTTCTCCAGGGCTTGTTATCATGTATATCTTTCTTGAAGGCTCTGGAATATCTGCTTTCCAAGATTACACTATGCAGTTCCTCCACAAAACAAAAATGCTGTATTTCACTTAAAGATAGTTTTCTGTACTGGAAAAAAGTAATAGCACCCGATTTCCAGGTTCTTTAGTATGTGAAATACATTTAAAAGTGCTAGAAAGATACAGACCACCCGAGATTATTCATTAAGAAGCATTTTAAAAAAATAAGGTGTGTTTTTTAAAGCTTTTTTTTTTTAATTTTTTTTTTAAGAGAGCAACTTGTAAAGAGATTAGGTTTATTTGTATCAAGAAAAAGTTACTTTTTCCCAAATGAGTTGAAAAAGATCTTAAGAACTAAAATTTGTCCGCATTATCTGTTTTCCTTACCATAGTCTTGGTGTCAGCAAAGCCATGTTTCTGAGCAAGATTCCAGAGATTGACTGAAAGCTGGTTTAGTTTGTTGTTTCGCAGATCCCCATGAGCTAAAATAGTGTTAAAGAAACAGAGTGCCAACTGGCTCTGTCGCTTTAGGGTCTGTAATGAAAAAAATTCCTCTGTTACCATGTAGTCATCCCAAAATATCCAGCATAACCTCTCTGAGTTCTCTGAACTCTTAGAAGTACAAGGGGCAGATACTTGTTCTGTAATACGGAACAAACAATAATTACAGACACAAGAATATGGGCATAGTTTCCATGTTCTGATCAAAATGCAACAACAGTGATAATCATGAATCAGCCTAAGCTGCTGTAAATACAGTAATTACACAAGATTCCTACAGCTCATGCCACTTTGGCACAGCACAGTATGTAGCTCTGACACATTTTTAAGTCAAGACTCCCTATAATTGCATAGAAATCACCCTCCCACCAACCAGCCTTGCACTTACATCACCATGGCTATGTAATTTTTAGAGACCATGATCATCAATCTAGATTAACACAACTTCAGGCTTTTTCCAGCATTCTATTCTACTTTTATTTATTTAACCAAAGACTTTTTTCCCCCTGCTATTCTTTCACTGAAACTTTGGTGATACCAGCATATTTGTACCATATTTGCAGCTACTTCCCCTATACTTGTTGAGGAAGGACCTTGAAGAGGAACCCTGCTCCATGGTGTGCCCTTTGGCCTCTGTGGAAGAGTCAGTCCTCCACAGGCACAGGCAATCCCGCACGAGGCTTACAAAGTGTTACTACCCTGATTTGGGGTGAGTGGAAAACAGAAGTAATTCAAATGCTATTTTAGATTCTGCCTATTCCTACAAAATAAGTTTTAAAAAGCTAAAAGGCCAAATTATTATCGGATCCATGTGAGACGCAGTAGTTGTTTGTACTGCCTTGCTGCAGCTGTCCTTTGGCTTTTGCTCAAGAAAGACCACTGATAAAAGCATAGCTCCGTCCTACACAGAAACCACAGCAGCAGAGCAGCAGTTAAAACCAAACTGTCAGCTGAGCACCTCGATTAATGAACTGAATACTTCAGGTCTCTCAGTTCAATACACGTTAGAGTAGCTAATATACAGCGTTCAGATAAGGAAGTTACAGGAAGAATGAGGCAGAGTCTGGAGTAAAAGGAGTGCAGCGATCTCTATGACTTATGCCTTCCTGACATGATACCAGTGCAGCCACGCAGCCTCTGCCCTTTCCCTAAGGGACTGAAAGTAAATTAATTTCCCTTCTCACTGCCAGCAGAAGAGAGGTCGGATGCTATTAATCAAAGAAATGGCAACACACTGAGCTATCAGTCCTCCAGACAAATACGGAAAAGGAGAAAACCATGCCATTAAAGAATTGGCTAACTAGAAAAGAGGACACAGCATGCCCCAAACTAGAAGCATCAGACTGTTACTGTGCAGATGTGACACGCAGAGTAGGTTTCTACATGCAGAACAAATCTGACACATCAGAAACTGTGTACACACAGACACACGCATGCATATGAAATACCCAGAGCTGCTCAAGGCCCTAGGAGAAGTTCCCTAAGCACTGAATTAATTACATGAAACTACCAACCAGACAGCTCTTCCTGTAACAGTTACCTACATTAGCAATTTCCATCCCAGCAGCTCCAAAACCTGTTTGTAGGCTAGCACTAGAATCATTGCTTCTGAACACTGAACTGTACTCCCTACCAGATAGAGAAATACAATTGATCAGTCCAGTCCAGTAGTAGTAACACAAAGAGCAGAAATACAACTGAAAAAGACGATAAAAAGGAAAGTAGTTATGCTTAAATGCTTAAACAATACTGTAGTATTTCTTTGTAGGACTAACATCCTTCAGGGAAAACCAGGTACAGGATACAGCCAGCTAGTCCGTGTTTTGCCACGTTATTCACAAGGCATACAGCCTTCCACCTGCCACATCACCATGGATCCTGGATTAGCGAAGAAAAGTGTTACCTATAATTTTTTTTCCTATTGACCATCTAATGCCTGTGTGTCTTGTGCTGAATACAAGCTTCAAAGAGGTTCCTGGGAATTGCTTGGACGTTTCCTCAAAAAAAGTGGGACAGTTAAATTACTGGGCAGAATGCAAAAGCAGCAGTACTCCAGTCTGAGTATCAACTAGCAAGGTTTTCCAGGCAGGTTTTCAATGCAATTACAAAATCCATTCTTTAAAATAAGGATGACATTTTGACTAATTTGAAACACATGTACTTCCAAAAGGGTCACACTTCAGAAAGGATCTAGAAACACATTTAAAAGCTGGAAGAATGAGATGCACACTGACTCTCATTGTATTGGGGTAGGTATAACAGACAGGATTTTGGCATGTACTCATCAGTTACACAATGCAAAGTGAAGAGAGAGGCAGGCTCAGGTATGCAGTAAATCCCACCACGTCTGCAAACGCACAAGAAGAGTCAGACAAGGCTTCACATGATGACAAACAGGAATGTCTGTGTAACATGGCACCTGCCCCCTACCCCAGGGAGCCATCTACGCCAGCACGCTGCCAAGCCTGCCGACATAGCTGAGGTTGAGTTGTGGGTGGCACTCCAACTCACAGGATGTATTCACAGGCAGCAAGGAGAAAGCAACAGCTCAGCTATTTGGCAACTACATACATCATGGGACTAGCAATTCCCACACCAGAAAGAATTGCCAGACAGCTAGGCAGCACGTTTCCCATAATCTTTGGAATAACGCTGATGACAGTGAAAGAAGGAACAAACTACATCCCCCCAGAACGTGACTCCTTTGTGTCCTAGCCCCTCCACCAAAGTGCAGAGCAAATTTTGTACAGCGTAACAGAAAAAAATAGGATCTTTCATATAATGGACCATGTAACTTTGTATTTCATAAAATTCTGGCTAGCATTCCTGTCTTTCAGTGACTTTTGCCAGACATCTCTGTCATAAGGGTCCCTTGAGCCTTCTGTTAGAAAAGCATTTGTGCATTCAGATAACGTTGCTCCTCTGTGAAGCTGCGTCTAGCCTGCTGCCGCTCCCATGTACAGCTTTAAAATAACTGGCTCTGATACTTGTTAACAGTCCATCTGTGGCAGCACAGAGCTCAGCATGGGCTGCAAGGCTCCTCCAAGGTACTAAATATGTCAGTCTAGGTCGAGTCTCCATGCTGATATAGCATTCGTTTGTGAGTATTACCTGAACTATCTAGCTCAAAATTAATTCAGGCACTACTGTGATGCTGGTGGTTACATCCTTGTGATCCAGCTCCAGATAGTCCCAAAGAAAGCCACGACAGGCAGCCCTGCCTTTCCTTAAAACCTCTCACATGCAGCCCTTTGGGCACTTTTTAACATCTGTTAGTTCACTGGGAAAGATCACGAGCTGCATGGGATAGACTAGGCTCTCAACTCTCTTGTTACACAACTGTCCTAACATGGGATAAATGAAGCACCTAGCACCAATGGCAGCTAATACGAGTTCATTTATAATAAAAGGAAATAATGATTTGAGAAAACATTAAGAACCAAGCTGCAGCTGGGAGTTCGTATACCACACAAGAGGATGCATATGCCCTATTTCACCACTCCTCTAGCACGCCGAGATGGTCAGAAGAGAAAGTGCTTTCTTTTGGATACAATCCTTGAAAGACCAGTCCAGAACCTACCTCTAGAGTACTCAGACTCTCAGTGACAGCTTCTGCTGCCTCAGGGTGCAGTAACACACCTCTTAGTTAAGGCAGGCTGAAACATTTTACTCCTAGCTCTATACTGGCACCACGGTAGGTTCATCTCTATTTCAGAGTCCTTAATCTATTTTTAAAGCTTTCGATATTTATAATGCAGCTCACATCAGTTTGATTTCCCTCTAAAATTAATGCAACAAAGATGCACTCCATGTGGAACTTGTGGTTCATGGAGGACCAGACCATATTTTCCAAAACCATACCCAGTAATCCTGCTATAGGCCATTAGCAGAATCCTTATTTACTTTGGTTTCCACCATTTACCAACTATCTTACAAACATACAGAAACAATGTTCCCATTCAAACTATTTCTAGTCTTTAAACTCTACCAGCATGCCAGAGATAATGGTGTAATAAAAGGATTAATCTAGAAGTTAGGACTCTCCAACTCTGCGACAAAGAAGTGGAGTTGGTATGAGCTTACCAGCCACAGTTCCTCACTACAGTGTCCCCATCCTCTTGCCTAGCCATCAGCAGGCAAGCTGCAACGTGCCAGAACAGGCACCTCCACCACCTGCAATGTCTTCTGGAAACTGCAGCAGGTAAACTCCTCCCAAAGAGGAATGAAATGGTTAACCACCTTTAGAAAATCTTGGCCAGTGACACAATCCTTTAGGGTGAGCAATCTCTTCTCAATTGAAAAGACTCCCACACACAAACAGAGAACTATGTCCAGCTCTGCTTCTAGTTCAGTATTCACACATGTGAAATCAACTGAAGTTTTTATAAGTTTATATAAAATTAAAAATCAGTTGTGTTGAAAGTAGAAGCCTCAAGAGCATATACAGGAATTGCTTTCTACTGCTCCATTTTTGATACTTACTATAAAAAGTCCAGTATTTATCACATGGTACATGGCAAGACTGCCATCCTAATGTGGCACTGCCAAGGACACAACAACCTGCTCTTAATGTTTTGGATCAAAAGTGGTGCTTGAATAAAACACACTCCATCTGGACATCTATTGCTGAGTAGCAAGAGGCAAGGTGTTTACATTTCTAAGAAACCTGGAGCATAACATTAGTCTTCCACCCACACAAAGGCAGAGACTGATACATGGTCTCATGACCAGAAACAGCTTGAATTTACAGAACTGAAAATTTCCATTCAAACACTGTAACAGAAAGGAAGCATTGTCTAATATTGCGAAAAGACTACGCTGTGTTAACATAAGATGCGTTGTTCTCTTCCAGACTGCCATTTTGGTGAAAGCATTTTATTGTGAGAAAAATTTATTTTCCTTTATAGCTTTTAAACGAAATGAACCAATAAAAACCTCAGTATTATCGGAGGCTTGTTCATTTAAATGAGTGGCCAAGCAGATGAATAATAAAAGGTCACCAGCACTGAAGCAATCCAAATACCACAGTGATTTTATGATTAGTTCTACTTTAGCATAAATGGAGGTCTCTGACAATATTCTCGTCGCCTCTTTCCTCAGCAACTACAGCTTCCTCAAAAAAACTATTCATTCTTACATAACAATTTTTATCTAAATCTCTCAAGGACTTTTACTCGACAAAGCAAAATAAATGCTCCCCCCCTTTGTAAATAAGGATGGACAGAGGAGTAAATCCAAGGCTGCAGAGGCAAAGGCAGGGCAAGGACCTATATCCATGCTGCTTAGCTCTAAATCCAGTTTTCCGTGCAACAACTGCTTCAGTGAAATAACACAGGATCTCATTACTCAAAGTATTAAGCTTGAAAGCAGAAAAAAAAAAAAAGCCTTTCACAAACCACAGATTTCAAGCCCTACAAACATTCCCACCCACATACTCCATATAGGAGTCAGATGCAAAAAATCCTCAATATACAACCCATAGTCCTGAAAACTGTTAAAAATCTCCTTCCAGTACCCAGCTGGCCATTCTTTGCTGTGCAAGAATGGTTGTTTTCTGCTAGTATCATTTTGAAAAAGAACTGTTATTCACTGTAGTGATGCAGAGGCATTTGAGCAAAGGATTTATCTTGCATCTCTACAATTGCTCAAGGAAGGATAAACAGAACAGCAAAAACACAGAAAATGCTAAACTTAGCATAGTGTCCTCCAAATATGTATCACTTAACACATTCTCTATTGGCAAACACTACGGGCTACTGTGCAAACACACTATCTGACAAATTCCATCAAATTAATCATCCCCTGCCCTCCCATTTCAGCCTACAAGCCACAAGATTTCTATTCGTATACAGCAGTTCAGTAAGAGGTGATTAGGAAGCTGTGGAGGGGTTTAATCTCAGAAACAGGTACATTAGCAGAACAGTAAGTTATCATTATTTCAGTAATACTGAAAACATTAGTCACCTGCCTTTCATATACAATCCATGAAGCTGTATTTGATCTGTCAGAGCCTCTGAATTCTAATCAAGAAATCCAGTAAGAGGGGGTTTTTTATTTTATATGGAACAAATATAATCCTTTACTAAACCCAAGGTAAAGCCAAAACACCTTTACCCTCGCTCTGCACGGATCTCCTGACTTCATCCTAGCGTCTCGGACGCAAAACTTTTACAAATTAAAGGTGGTTTCCACTGTATTTCACCCTGTAGCAGATTAACTGTGAATTCTCACTTTGCCCATTACAGAATTGGACATTTCAGGCTACTGTTAAGTTCTCTGGCAAGAAAATACAATTTATTTACAGAGACAGAAAGGTGACAGCCAGGAGGAAACCACAGGAAGGATGGACATGGAGCACATTTTAGGTATAACTATACTGCAGTCAACGGACTGACTGTGGCACTGTCTCCAATTCTCTAGCTTAGGCCAGTAATTGCAATACCAGCATCATGGAGCTCATTATAGGCAGGAAGACTCTCATAAGGAAAAAAAAGTTATCCCACACTGAGCATCGTATTTCCATAACCAGACTACACCAGGACTCCAGTCATTCAATTTAAAGCTAACTCTAACGTCACTATGCTGCTCTGCAATCATCATTCCATACTGCAGCAGAATCACATCCTTTGGTGCACTGCCACAATCGATACCACAGAGTATATCAGAGCAGCTTCTACTGCTTGTTGGTTCTATCAGACTATCCATGTACAGCATACAGCTAAGCAGGTAACTTTAGCCTGCATCTTAGAAATGTATTATAATTGCTACATGATCCCTTTCACATCATTAGGTCTTTCCACCACAAGTCTGTCTATGTGATTGATTCACTTTTTTAACAAGTAAAATTACCTAATTTCCTCTCGTTGTAAGGTTCCCGGAGCTTTCTAAAAGACCAATGCCTGGCCAAGAAGATGGTCCATTTATTCAATTCCAAAGTAATTTTGGTCTTGTATTGAATCAAGCTGAGTAAGAACGTACCTCCTCTTTTCCAAGGGTTTTCAGATGATCCAGGATCTGTGCTATCACTGTTTCACACAGTTTATTGATTTCAGCCAGGAATTTGGAGTCTCCTCCATAAAGGGTATCATTGGAATCAACTGCAGAGATGAATTCAAGCTTAGGTCTGGCTAAAGAGCTATGCATTTGTTTGCTACTGAAAACACCAGCTATTTATAGAAAACCAGATTTGGAAGTTATAAAGCGACTCTCCACCTTGAAACACAAACCGAACAATCTTAAGTGCCTACCACTTGGTTGCCTCCTACTATGTCCTCTTGATTTTAGGAACAAAACACTGAAAAGGATTTTCTAGCTTAAAGCCAGTCCTGCATTCCTGGATAGAGCCAGGTTCAAAAGTATCTGCTAGACTTACATGCAAAACAAGGTATAGTGTCAATTTTCACTTTTTCCACAGAGATAGACTCCCTGCTCCCATTAGTTTAGGAGAGTATGGCCATCATGTTCGATGGCAGCAGGACTGGGCCAAACAGTTTATGTTTTACTTAGTGAAAACAACAAGACTTTCAAAGGAAACTGTGTTTTGATTTTTTTTTTTCTAAAATAAAACCTTAACTACCTCAAAATCATAGAGAGAAATTCAGAAAGTATTTTCAATTTCAAAGCCCTTGAAAGATTTTTTTTGAGGGAGAGAGCTCATATAATTGTGATTTTAAATGTGTTTTGGCCTCATTCATTTACAACGTTTTACTAAGTAAAGGAATTTCTATGTTTAAGTGTATTCTGGATAAATCGGAAAGTACATAAGACAGAAGGTGATCCCCTGTTCCCAAATAAACTTCATTTTAAGAAGCTAAGGTACATGGTCCACTTTGAATAAAAACATCATCCAACCACAGGGGAAAAATGATTAATTTATATTTCCACACTTCTCTCTATTGAAATCTAATTCATTTAAATTTCTCATCTTGGGATTATGCAGTTATTTTGGTCACATAAAAAATGGAATGAAAGAAAAAGCAGCTAAACCACATTTCCTTCCAGAGTCTGAACAGCAGATTTACTATAGAGTAGTTGTTCAACTGACAACTGTTTTCTGTGCTGCTAACTGCAAGAGATATTCTTGTTATGGCTAGTAACTCTGACAAACTATTCGCCAGAAGAACTGCAGAATATATTCCAGCCTGACTCTTTGTGAAAGCCCTGTGCAACTAAAAGTCAAACTAGCTTGGCATCTCGGACTAACTATTCTTGCCAGCATGCTTTAAAAGATTGGATTAATACCCTACCTTCATTTAGTAACCTCTCTATGATCAGAAGGCAAACACTCTTAATTCAACAGCAATCAAAATATTATTACAAAAATGACTACAGCCATTTTATAAAATGCAAAATATTTAGAATTCTTTTCCTAGCTATTCTGAGGATTTCTGTAAGTTACCACCACTATTTCCAGAACTGAAAGCCTGCCTTCAAAGCAGCAAATACATCATTTAAATAACGAAGACTAGGCATTACATTCTGAAAACTGGAGTTGTCAATAGATGGGAATGAAACACCAACAATAAGTTTAAATCAAGTTGACACTTAAGACTAAAAGAAAACACTCCATACGTATCAAGTTCTACTATTTACTTGAAAAGTTTACAGTTTTAAGTATTTGCATCAACACCACCAGAAACAAACTAAGTAAACCAGTCTGCACAGATTCACTTTAAAGAACAGACTGTACATCTGTTCGGCAGCCACCTCCTGTGATTATTTTAAGTTACGCTATCTGGACCTGTATCAGAAAAGAATCCGTCCTGTAAGATTACTACCATTGATCTTCATTAACTAGGCACAGCGCTAATACAATGCTACAAATTGCGTGGTGGAACACAAGGATTCAGAGCCACCCTTCTGTATTACCTTTATCTACATGGTAGATATATGCTTCTTGAGTCATTGCAGACAGCAGATGCAAAACATTAGTATAAATCCTGACTTTGTCATCGCTGTTATCCTCCCACGTATAATCCTGGATCACATTTAGTAATCCTCGCACAAGAAACAACACTCCTTGTTCTGGATGGTCCTACAGCAAAGAAAAGAGGTAAGTCAAAAACACCACCACAACCACCCCAAAACAAAAATGCAATTATTTGTGGTCATTCAGGGGTTTAGAGTCACAATATTAGCTCTGCAAAAGCAAAAACTACAATGTAATTAAAGCTGACAACTACTCTTCTGAAGTGTGCTTCCTGAAAATCCTTTTAAAAATTTGTTCCAGTTTCCTTCTAAAATGCCCATTTGACCCATAATCATAAACTTGATCTAGGCAGCCTCCACAAACTTTGAAATGCTTTGTTTTCTAGTCACAGGGGAGTCGTACAAAATTAATTGCCAGCTTCTTAACTGCTAAACCTCTAAAATTAAACACCTTGGGTAGGATTTTTTTTTTATTAAACTAATGTCAGTAAGCTACAGAAACAAGTATATTACTCATATAATTATGAGCTTCAGAAGAACACCTACACTGGGAAGTCAAAGTTACACACAATCAACAATCTTTTCATATGAAAGGAATATAATTATAAAGACATTTGCTTTAGATAAGCTATGAGTTTTCGCAAGCAGTTTTAATACTGCACCCAGCTTATTTCAAGCTGGCAGTTGGTGCAATGATACCGATGTATGTAAGATAAATCACAGTCCACTGGGGACATTTCCTTCTGATCATGTATCCTGCACTGTAAATAGGAGAAAAAATTATGGAGGCTAATATCTGCATCCTGGTTATTTCATTGCAAGTTCTTCTTCACTGCTGAATCCGAGAGGCTGGATCTCCCTCAATCATCTGTTAATGATCCGAGTCGTTTCTCTGAGGAGCATCCAGTTCTGACATAGCCTTCCTTCAAAGTCTTACTTCTGCAGTCAGTGGACAGCAACGAGACGCCACAGTGGCAACTAGCCTTGCCCTTACAACAACACAGCACCTGCACATTGCTGAACATGCACACCTGGGAGACTCCTTCCATTGGAACAAGGAGAATACACTGCTCTTATTACGAGAATTTGGACAGCAATACAGTCTGCCGCTTCACCGAACGTAGTCAGAGAAAAAAGGAAGGAGGAAATGGTAAGAAATGTTTCAGTGAGGAGGAACAACCTACTTTCTCCAAGAACAAATGAAGAAACCTCAAAATTTTTCTTTTTCTTTTTTTTTTTTTTTTTTTAAACATGCCATGATACTAATCCAACCCTTGCTGGGAAAGAAGAATCTTTTCAGACAGGGCCAGGCTTGTTAAAAGAGGGAGGTAAAAATCTGCAGTGAAATCTTGCAAGTCAGAGGCCTGTCTTCCTTCTAAGGTCAACAAAATACCTTGGTTATATAAGTTTTATCTCAGGTCTTCCAGATTAGTTTACAATTTTTCCCCATCTTTTAGCTTCAGCTGAAAATATAGGAAGGAAAATTACATATATATTGCTATTTAAACTTGGCAATTGGTTAAAAATTGGAAGGATGTAGAATGATAGTATTTTTTAAATACTCATCAGAAGAGGAAAGTTATGCCAAAATACATATTCTAATTATTTTTACTCTAAATACGTATATAACAAAGAAACTAACTGAAACTAATGGAAGCTAGAGCTCTATATTTTTCCCCTCCTCAGATATTAGATTTTATGAGTGCTCAGCTAAAATATCACTTTTCTGCAAGGATCTATTAAAACAGTAACTGATGTTTACACAGTTAAATGATGGTGAGATTTCACTCTACCCCAAATCCTGTTAAGTGCAAGGTGCTACTGAGAGAGGCAATGCTGTACCTCCACCACTTGTTCTGCCTCCCCATTTTGCATTGGGGTGAGTGATTTTGCAGCCAATAAGCAAATCGGTTCAGCTTGCTCATGGAAAACTAACCACTGCATCTCCCACTCCCAAAAGCCCAGTCTACTCTAAATTTTTGAACAGGAAAGTCAAAATAGTCTAGTAGCCTATGTGCTATTCATACACACACAACTTACCGGAACCACTAATAATGTGGAAAAAAAGTTACAAAGGAATTCCAGGAGGAAGGCATCAGAAGGTCGCATCTTTCCATCTACACTGATCATTTTTGGCACTTCAGGAACAAGGCTCACTGCAGCTTTGAAAAAAGCATCAGCTACGAGATAAAAATACAGGTGCTGTATTACCACTCCAGCTGCAACGGCAGTCGTGCCTATGATCCAGTGATTGTTAGAGTTTGTTTCCAACAGACTACAGAAAATTAACATATGCTTAGCTGCAAAGAAACTTGAGACTCATCAGTCAAAACCTGTGGTAATTCAAGTGATGCTATTTTTTCAAAAGAAGTTCCCACATCACTTGAGATTTCTGAAATTGACAACATTGTTTCAAATATATTGCATATATAATAAATTAGCACACAATTCAAAATCGACCTATCTAAAGAAATGCTTATGCCAGGAGAATTCAAAGGGGGGAAAAAAGCATTTTAGATCATGTTAACGTGTTCACAAATTCATTCACAAAAGGTGGAAGTTATAAGGAAATACAGACAACTTCATTTCTCTAAGTATTTACAGTCATTAAAAGTAAAATACTAATATAGTACCAGAACCTGAGGTATTGCTGGTTACCTAGATAAAATGATTCTTTCCAAGAATCACAATACAGGAATTACAGAAACCATCCACATTATGGCCTTGGCAAAATAGCTATTAGAGGTTTTTTACAACTCTTTAATATGTCTCTAATCCTACAAAAAAACACCCAACACTAGAACATCTATTCCTCAGTTTATTAAGTTACTATTCACAAATTAAAACCAACAATATTTTCCCTCTTACACTAGAAGACCTCCTATATATGCAAAGAGTTCACAAAAAATTTTCCTGACAGCAACGTTCTTCTGCACTTTCTTGGCTACATTTCAAGATTTGCAAGTATTCAAATCTCATTCAAGTTGTTTAGCCGTATACTTCAAAGCGTCCTTCAGAATTAATACTTATTTTTATTTTGCAGAAACAGAAACTGAGGCCATGAGATCAAATTTTAGCAAAGAGAAAAAGAGAGTTCTTGGTGAAAGCCAAGAGGTGTTACATGGCTGGGATGGAGATACCACTGACAGGCATGCATGGGCAATTCCCGGAGTGCCGCTTGCTCTGGAAAAATTCATTTGAGCACATGAGACTGCAAGCAAATTTGCTAAATATAGTACCAACTGATATCTAATTTAAGCTTATGAGGAATACCAAGGAAACATGTGCTTTGGAAAAACTGTAGTTCTGACTCTTACTTCTTTTCAGCCCATGAGTGCTCAAGCCCTTCTGAACTTTTCAGTGCTTGGAACGCAAAACCCTTCAGTCAAACGTCATACTTTCATTTGCTCTGCACATCTGAGGTGAAAGAATGTTTTTTATTTATTTCAAACAACATCTAAGTTTACACAGCCAACCCAAAGGAAGGTAAGTAATCCTTCTCTGAGCTTTATTAGAGGAAGCAAAACAGCAGCAGATGTTCATTCTGGCACAAGTAAATGAATCGCTGTCACTTCCACAGTTGTTTCAGCGGAAAAAAAAAGAGTGTGCCCCACATCACCATATTATCAAAACATGTGACCAGACAAATGAAAAAGAGTCTCAGAAAATAGTCTGCATACCAAAACACCCATGTCTGTGCAGAGAATACTCCTGCCTTCTGAAGTTGTTTCATAACGGGACAGGAATGATATCCGCAGTGAGAGGGAAGAGCTGCAAAGTACCTCACCTTCATTTACTGCCTACTCCCCCAGCAACCACAGTCCTAGCCATTCTCCTCTAAACTCTCGCCTTAGCACAAAATCAAAACTTCTTCTCTTTGCTATGAACAACTGCAATTTGATTCGATTTACTCTTCTTGACCTCCTGCCATTGCTGAGTGCCTCCAAAGACACGAGCTCCCTCATCAGAGCCGCATGCCCGGCTCCTCTTCGGGCGGCTGCTGCTGGGAATGAGCAGAGACCCCTCCACAGCACCAACGCCTCGCCAGGCCCTGCCTTGCTGCGACCGGCTCCTCTGCCCTTCCATCTCTGTCCTCCCCAGCCACGACCACCATGCCGCTGCTGTCCCCTCGCCACTGCCCCAGGGTTCTGTTTGCCAGCCACCTGCCCCGCTCCACGCTGTCTCAGCGCAGTGGGGAGACTGCGGGGCTCTTGCCCCCACACTTTTAATTCTTCTTCCTTGTCTCATTCCCCCTGCTGCCCACAATGCAGCAAGGCAAACCAAAAAAGCAACAAAGCGTAAAAGTCGTTAGTGGCATTTTCTATTAGGGAGATAGTATTTTACTTTGGTACATCCAGAAGTACTGGCAAAGGAGAGTATGTTCACTTTGCTATGAGTTCAGCCAAACTGTGCTAACCACAAAATGGTTCTTATGCTGGAACACTAAAAGCACATTCATCTGAGGTATACATGCTTCGTCAGAAGCAAAAACAAAGTAAATTCACATTAATGCAAAGGTTTTATTAGAGACTTTGCAGTAAACTAACTGTCCTCCCAACACTACCACCCTATTCACTTGTAGAGGGTGTCAGAGTATGCATCACATGCTCTGAGATTGGAGAAAAAGTTCACTAAGTAAGAAAATAGTCAGCACTTCCATGACAGCCTAAGTATGAAATAAGCATCGGTATTTAATTCTGAATTACACTAATTATGAGGTTATGCAACAGTGCTTTCTCTATATCTTCTAAAAGGCAATTTATAAAGCTATTACTGTAGAGATGTTTCAAGACAAAACCATACACCTGCTTTTCCTGGCTCCCCAAAAGTAGAAGAAATGACATAAACAGCACTGAAAACTACAACCATGCTGTGTTCTTGATTAAAAGATAAAAAAACACTTCTTCCAGTGAAGGATGCTCTTTTCTTATCTGCCCAAAGTACGATACTGCTTCTAAAGTGAGCCACTGTTAAGATGGATAAGGGGAGAGCAGCCTGCACATTACAACAAATCATCATGATAAAGTCTTCCCAGACTGCTGTTAATATCTTGTGCAGTGCTCTGAACATGACATACTTCGTGCTTCGCTAAATTTATCCTTTCACGGCAGCTCCTTCATTTTGGTTGACCATAGTCCTATAAATCCTTCCCCCAAGCATGCATGCTGACCCTCAGGCTACGAAAACTAACAGTCTTGGATACCCAAGTCAGCGCTTCCAGTAACACTCTCCTACAGAAAAACTAAGTGAAATTGGTGTTGAATGCTTGGCTATGGTCAATATTCATGAAGGTACGCACACATACACATTTAATTATACATACACACAAATATATGTACCTCCATATCTTTCTACATATAAATCAATCTCTCTACTTATAAACATTTAGCTTACATTGTATTTGCTGCATCTGTGATAGTCACTTAAACTGTACTAATTTATCAGACAGGCAAAAAAACAAGGATGAACAAAGCCATTAGAGACGGGAAAACATTTAAGCTCCTTAAGTCCACCTTCAAAGAGCAAAAGGGAGTGAGTTTGACACACCTACACAAACTATTTTTAGTCACAGATACAATTACACAAGGCTAAGTCCACCCAAAGGACAAAACCAGGGACCATACGCAGTCTTCTGCATTCCACATCACCTTCGTGTGCTACAGCACTGTCAAGCATATTTTAATACTCCAAAGATTTTACTTCCACATCCGACAGATGTTGGAAATTTAATGAAGCATTGTACTCCAGTGCAAAAAAATTAATGGGAAGCAAGCACGGGTTTTTTTGTTGCCTTTTTTTTTTCCTGGTAAATAAATTAACACAGTACTGTTCTGACGACCAAACATTGCAAACATTTGGAACTCCTTCTCCTCACATTGGTGAGGTCACTGTGAGAGTTTTGCCACGTTGCTGAAATGTGTTTTTTCCCTTGAGCTGTTGAACATTCTCCATTTTAAAACCCTCTACACATCACTTCCAATCCAGAAACTACAAAGAATTATTTGAAGTAACAAAGATGAAATAAGAAAATGAATACTCTGCTGCTTGATGAACTGGAATGTACTATGTTAATTCATATTATTTCATACTAATTCATAGTATTAATTAGCTGCAGATAAAAAGGTGGATGAAGCTTGCTAGTGCTAGTTTTAGGGATAGCTTGATTATAGATTGTTACCAAGGCCTTAGTACTTCCGAAGGCATGCAGAGGCCTAAGTGGAAGGGAAGATTTGTACAAGGAGATCACACAGTATGAGCACGAACACTGGATATGAGACATTTTATTCTTAAGTTGTAATTAGTAAATGCAACACACACCACCAGCCCCCCCCAAAAAAAAAAACACCACAAATTTCAGCCTGTCTCTCTAAATTCCATGTAATCCCTAAAGACTGCAAGGTAAAGTATTGTCAGTAGTCTTCAAAGAGAGCTCCATTAGTAATACTGGAAACTCTGAAATAATAAATGCTATAGTTAATACTGTAGTGTCTCCTGGTTATCATGAGGTGAAAAAAAATAAACATCAAATGAGCAGACACATGGAAAAACATGATACACCACTGAAAAGTCAGTATGTTTTTTGCAGAGAGATATCATTCCTCAGAAATCTCTCAGGTTTTCGAGAGAATCAGCAAGTTTGTGTTTAAAAGTGACCCAGCCAATGCAAATACTTACAGTATTAAAAAACACTTAACAATGCCCCTCATACAAAAGTCTCTTAAAATAACTAAGGTGACAACAGGAGGAAAGTCCTCCTGAGGATTCATAACTTAATAAAGGATGAAGTGGAAGGGGAAAGGAGAGGGAACAAAAAGTTTTCACAGCAGAGTGAAACGACTACTGCTTTCCTTGAGGTTCTGCAGAGGGACATGTCCTTCTGCTGAGCTGGGAGGTGACAGTGTTTGCAGACTAGTCTGGAACACAACTGCTAAGCATCACAGATGGACCTCATGATTCTGAGCAATAAAGCAGCAGATGAAATCTAGTATTAGTAAGGCATGCAGGGAAAGAAACTGCCCTTGCTGTAACTACAGAAAGATAAGCTCTAAACAGGCTATTTACACTCATGAAAGATTTTGGAGTTGTCATAGATGGTTTCGTGAAAACTACATCCTAAACAGCTGTTGAAAAGGCAAGGCAATTACAAGAATCATTAGGACAGTAATGGAAAACTGAGGTGTCATTGTACCACTTATACAGCTGTTGTGCATTTACACCAGGAATACAGTCCTGATCTTCCCACTTCCAACAGGATAAAAAGAAGATTAAAAACGTGCTAAGTCATGGAACTGTTCCCTTATTTGAAAAGACTATACTGACACAAAATCTTCAGGAACTTATCAACTCCATCACCTCATAGGTAGCATGAAGAAAATGAACCAAGAATGACTGAATTCTTAACAGTATCACTAGCAGATCAGCTGCATTCACTAATACGCTCAACTAACATCTAAAAACCATCAAGAAATAACTCCCTAAGTAGTAGATTATCAAGTAGCATGTAACTGTGGAACTCGCTGTCACACAAAGTTGCAAAGACCAGAAGCTAAAAATGGATTAAAAAATAAAATTCCTAAGGATTGGTCCGTGTATTTTACGAAATACTTGGTCCAGATGCAACCTTTGTTGAAGGATGTATTTAAACCACCTGCAGCTGAAAACTAGGAAGCATCGTTCTACATTATTGTTTCCTGTATGTTCCCTCAGATGCTACCAGACACTTTCAAAAACTGGTCATGGGCTAGACAGACTTGAAGAACTGACAAATTGATATGAAATACCAGTCTGAAAAGCTTACAGGGACAGAGATGTCATCTCTCCCAAATCATATGGAAAAGCTATTGGCTGGGTTAAAGAGAGGAACAAGAAAAAGCTCAGTAAATAGAAGTAGTTTCCAGCTGTGGAAATCCCAGGTAACTGTACAAGTCATAATTTTATTCAAATAAAGCAACACTTAGTAATACTAGTAAGGAAACCAGTATCTCAACAGTTTCTCCCAAAGCTATTTTGTTGCCTTCAAGGAAAACAGTATTTAAAAAGATAACAGAGACAGCATGTACCGATCTCGCCAGAGAAGCGTAAGCCAAGAACTCCCAAAATCTGTAACTGAGAAAACCTCATCAGGTTCTTATTTCTCTAAATTCTTTACCTCAAATTCTCTCTATTTATATCTTATTTATATTCTTCAGATCTATAAAGAGTTTAGGAGATTAGGAAGGAATACTAAAAATTGTTATCTAAAGCTACCAAGAAAATCCACTAAAACATTATTAGACTATGATTAAAAATTACTTACGGAATACCATATTTTCTATTAAGCGTGGCTGAAGCCTGTCATATTTAGAGAACGTTCATGGAAAAGTACATTTTCTCAAGTAGAAAAAGAAATTCCTTTTGCAATCTACTAGGTAAACTGTGTTTCAGCTACATTTGCAGAACAGAAAAAACATCTAGAAGTACAGTGAACACTGTATGCTTCAGAACTAAATCTGCATTTGCTCAACAAAATAAAGATCTGCATCAGTTGACTTGGGCGACAAAGACTCTCCATTTTTATAAAGTTTTATGTTTGACAATATCCCAGTGAAATCAGTCACACAGAATCAGTTGAATTACTTTATTCACTCAGCATGTTACTTTGGAAGTGAGGCAGGGATTTCACAGCCTTTAAAATAAAAGTGCCGCTCAACACACATTCCCAGAAAGCTGTGTCATCTCTTCCCACCTGCTGAATGCTGTGACCAACAATTAAAAAAGTCATGCTGTCTGTTCTCTGACAGGCAAAAGCAGCATTTCCACAGGGAGGAAATACGTGCAATTAAAATAATACCTATATCTCAAAAATCCAGTAGAGTGACACAACAGAGCATGCATTTAATCTCAATTTAGTCCAAGGACTCCCTACGATAGAAAGCACGACCGATGAAAATTTATTATTCTGTGTTGGCAGCATGCAGCATTCTGTGGCTCAGTTAAAAAAAAAAAAAAAGAAAAGAAAAAAAAAGCACATGTCTAACACCTAGCATCTTCCTGTCTTAGGTGGGGTCGTAACAGTTCTCCAAAGATACAAACTATGCATCCAGGAAAAAACCACCTAAAACATTATGAACATAACTACAGCTTCATTTTATTTAAAGCAACTCTTGGGAGCTGGAGACAAAAAGAGACAATAGTCATGATTAATACATGTTGAACAGCATACCTGGACAGACATCTTTCAGTGTATTAGTACTGGACTTTTCCTGAGCCTATAAATTCAAGTTTCTGACCCAATTTCATTGTATTGAAGAAAATCTAGTTGTATTTGGGTGAGTTCAAACAAGCGCCACACAGTTGCTTTGATTAACAGCATGGCAAATCCCAGTAGGCAAGGCTCTGATCTGGCGGGGGAAGTCAGAACAACGAGACACTAGGACTGACGGGCTGCGACCGCTGCCCCTTGAGATCCGGAATGAGGCAAAACCCAAACTCCTCCAGTTATAAAGAGATGAGCTGTGGCTCTCCAGTTGTTGGTAGTTTATCAGGGTGATCCTCAGACTGGCAAACTTTACTTACTGTTATGACCTGCACACCCTCTCTATACAAAAGCAATCTTTTAAATTCCCCTTACCTACCTCAATAGGTAATTTTAATCCTTTTTCAGGTTAGATACATTGGCAATTTAGAGAAATATTCCTATTGCCAACAGAAGTCTATCCTGTGAAACTCAATTTTGTGACATTTTTAAGTGAGAACTCCACTCACTGAAATAGCTAGACTCTCTGTAGGAACTTAAAAAAAAAAATCCAAGAATGTAACTTGCTAAAAAGAGCTGGAATCTTTGAAGAGAAACTGCATGCACATGCACACGTGCATGCCCCACTACTGACTGAGCTATCAGATCAGGTACATTACCTTTCAGTTTTATTCCTCTTCCCAATTTTAAACTGATTAAGCTAATTCCAATCAGCATGAAATAAAGGTTACGCATAAGGCACAATTTCACTTCCTAGCCTAATGTTGTCATTAAGTGCACACTCTTAAAACTTCACTTCATGCTGCATTGGTTTTAGTAGATCAGTGTCTAACCAGCATCAGTTAACTCAGTTAACTGATTGGATTTAAATTTGCTGTTATGAATTAATCAGTACTTCTTATATGCATGAAATGCATACAGTTGAGATACAGATTAAACCATGTTAAAAGTAACTTTCAAGGACATGTTATCTGATGTCAGTACATCAGAATACGCAAAGCTAGTTCACAAAAAATGTCCCAAGATTAGTGTCACTGTTGCCTAACTGCTTAACACATGCTAAATTACTCATGCAAGTGACACATCTCCGAATACAAATTATGCCCAAAATAGCTTTTCTAAGGAAGCAAAAAAGCGTGTAACAATAAAATCTTGGTAAACAAAGTGAGTTACTGAACACCAGAATTTTGCACGTGCTTCATTTCAACAAAAGCTAAGACAGACCAAATGCTCCTCTCTCTAGCTTGTGGGTCTAAAACTCAGGAAAGAGTGGTTAACAAATACACATTTTGGAGACTGAGTTCATAATACTTTGCATATACCTGCTCCCTTAAAAGATTCCAGACTGGGGATCCTATTCATTGTTTAGTGAGTGCACTGTGTTCCCGTGCCAAACAGCAGCTGTGCACATTTATAAACTCTCACACTGAAAAATCTGGACAACTGTTGGGGCCCAGGAGTCTCACTCAGAGAAGACCTGGATCACAAAAAATAGTGGAAAAGCAGTTTACAAATTGAAAGATTATTCAACCACAGAGCTGGTCCCAACATAGGCAGCGCATAGTCCTCAAAGACCAAATATTACAGAAAACTGCTTTGGATTTGCTTCCAACAAGATGCACTGCAACACAGCAAAAATAACAAAAAATGATACACAGGATAAGGTAAGCTGGTCAGTTAAACAAAACACCATAGGAAGAAAAAGCGAGTCCATTTTTGGTAAACTTGTCTACAAAGAAACTGCACAATACTAACTGCACAACAACAGACTTTGCAGATCTTTTATTTGCACAACATACTCGGACACAACAGCCAGCTTTACTCTAAATCCCCCTGCTTTGCTATTTGGGCAGCATCAGATTCAAAACAAAGAAATGCAACAGTCACTCTCTACTAAAAAGTCTTAATCAGCATCCTAAATCAGCTTGCTTGTGCAGCTGGAACTTACTGGTAAATGCAGAGCTTAGAAAACAAGCTCTCGTGAAGAAGCACAGAGCTAAAACAAAGAATTAATAGACACAACAAAAGATTGCAAAGTAATCCAATTTATTAGTCTCACAGCTCCACTGAAAACATGTAAAGGAAAAGCATATACCCTTGGAAAACAGATATTTTTAAGTCAGTATTAAAAGTGAATGACATCACTTTAAAAAGGAAAAGAAAGAGACTACACACAGTTAAAAATATGAGAAGACTTTCAGAATAGGTAACTATCTTCCACTTGCGAAATGAACAGCAACAAGACCATATTAAATGGTGATACAGGCTTAATCCTCGCCCTGCATTAGGAGGGTGCATGCTCACCCTGCATTAGGGGCGAGCAGAGTAGCTCAAATTTTCTCTCCTCAAATCACTTTTTGTCAGAATTTCTGATTACTTAAGATTGAGCTAACAAGATGGCTAAAAACTGTACTGAGGCCATGTTTGAATCAATAAAGAGGATAAAAAAATTTGTATTTTTCATTCTTCATATTATCTAGTATTACTCCATTGTTTCACTGTGATATTGTGTCATATTCTCTTAGCTAAGCGTTTATCACACATGTGCTTTGATAGCAAGTTTCTGGTGTCATTGACGTAAGCTTTCATTCTTTTCCAGCTCGCTGGAGGATTTTGTCAGCCTGTGAACTACTATACAGATGAACTAGTTTCTTTTTCAACAGTTACAATAAAGCATATCATTTGTGATTAGAGTGCTTGCATAATTATGCAAGAGAAAAACATATCATGCTTTCCAGAATTTGTAAGTAATTTAGGACAACCTCCCTCATAGCCATTACTATGTCAGCTACAGTCAGCTGTCCTGGTTATTTAGATCACAGTGATTAGTGTTAGAGTTGAAGAGTTGCTTTAATACGACAGGTTATCACTGTAACAGAGCTGTATTTTAATTACATCATAAATATATGACTTATGATTTCAACCAAGATATTATTCACAGCTATAAATATTTCTTAAATAAGAGAAACTTTAAGTAGTTAAATTTGTGCCTTACCTTGTGAAAGGCACTGATTTGCCAGAGCAACCTGTCCAGAGTGTAGATACAGATTAAGACGTGTGAAGATACTGCTCAGAGATGGAATTGTAATGAAACAGAAGGCAACACAAGCCTAAAGCAAAAAAAAATGAAAAAAGAAAGGAAACTGAAGAAAATTCCTAACTCAGAGTTACAGCAATCATTACTGATTTTATACATGATTAGGAATCAAAATCTGTAAATCTGTTTTGGGGAAAGACTTTCAGTAAAAAGGAAATACTATGTGAAGTCCAAAATCAGCAACTTCAAATTTCTCCTTATTATTTCAATAATTATAACAATATTTATTACTATTAATTATTGTTATTATGAGTAGCTTAACTCAAAACTTACACTATGACTCTAGCTCAAAGAGTTTCTCTCTCCTTAAGTAACCAGCTTGCAGCTCAAGACCAAAATTTAACCAGCAAAGCAGACCACTGCTCCTGAGGGACAATCCAGCTGTCAGACTGCTCAAAGCCGGTGCACTGTGTATAGTTAGGAGGAAGCAGATCTAGTGCAGCATGCTGCAGCTTGAGACCTACTGGAACAGCCCAAACATCTAGATGGAGAGAGTGGCTCCCAGGCATACAGAACCTGGCCAGTGTCACCTTAGCTATCCTTTGTCCAAGACACCATGCACAGGCGCCATGAACAAAAATCCATTAATTAATGGCAGCATAAGCAAACACCTTCACCACACTTGAAGACATCTTGGTTGCTACATTTCAGGTGAGAAGAGGGGAGCACAAGCAACTTGCATAGCCTGAGCATAGTTCAAAGCTGATTTGACCATATCTATATAGACCCAGAGGCACTAAAGCCAAAAGGAGCACTTTATTTGAAATTCAAATACTGATTTCAGCATATCAACACTGACATTATGAGACAGAAGTTTAAACATATTCTTTTCCCCCTATCTCCCTTCCTCTCTGTGATTGAGTTACATAGAAACTAAGTATTTTATTTCAAATATAATTTGAAAAGCTGAGCTTTCTAGAATTCACACAAACACCTCACCAACAAAGCCTCCTTTAGAGAGGGAGTTGATCTTGCCACTCTTTTTTAAGACAAAGCTGCTTTGGGTCTTCTTTTTTGCTTAAATGTCAGTATTTGACTTTAGAGAGTAAAGATCAATGGTAACAAGAGAAAATGAGATTACAGACAATGTCAAAAAATATGAACGTATTGTTTTTGCAAAAATTAAACTTGGGTGGCAGCAGATAGTAGCATCTGCTAAGAAGGAAGCCTCAAAGTTTATTAGAGTCAGACCTACCCTAACAAACGCAGCAGTTTTTCTGGAATGATTTCCTTTCATCACCTTTCTTGTTTCCATTGCTAGCTGGTTCACCGACTACACGCAAAAACCAAAAACCAATGATTAAGAAAAATGCACAGATTTGTTAGGTCAGCAGCAAATAACGAACTGCATGTTTTACTGCATGCATTCAGAGAACAGAAACTGTCAAAAGGGACCCCGATATGGTGTGCTCTGACTGTACTATTTAGTTTTTAGTTGGAGAATTTTAGTGACTGTTCCTTAAAGCAAATACAATTCTGAAGGTTTGTAAAGGTAGACTTGCTGATTTATTCAAGACTTTAGGTCATCCCTTGCTTCCCTGCCATAGTGCTGTCATCATCTCCTTCCTGGCATAAAAATCATTGTTTCTAGTTAACACACTTATCAAAAAAACAAAAACAAAATACTAAAAGGATTTAAGAGAAGATACAATGCTGCAAAGGAATCGGATGCAGCCAATGCTCACCTGACATGTGACCCAACACAGAATAGAGATTAACCTCCCCAATCACAGCAGGGCTGGCTATATCTGCAGCGAGACACAGTCTAATCTCTCCTAGATGGAGGATTATAAAAGAGAGAGCCCAAATTCTGAATGCACAGAAGTGCCGTTTATTTTATTAGACATGAAATCTTTTGCAATATAGCCAGTGTTCTTTGTTGCAATGATACCATGCATGCCTGTCAAGCAAGAACTTCAGAGAGTCTGGGGTGATAAAATGAGAGAGGAGATCAAAGGCTATTTTAAAAACACCTGATAAAAAGACTTCAGACTTCTTTTGACAAAGGCCAATAATCTGGGTAGGGAATGGGAGAACTGCAAATATATCCCCACTTATTAACATAATGTAGATAAACTGTAGCTTACATGAATCAACTGGACTAGAACAGGCTCCAGGTTGCAAAACATTGACCTGGCTTCAACATAGAAACTCAGCTGTTGTTCAAAGTCACGACCAAATGAAACCTATAAAAGACAAAAAAACCCCTAGATTTTACCATTGTAGGCCATTAACTTTAAGAAACATAAAACTGCATGCAAGTAAACCACAGAGACTCAAAAGTCAAAATTCCCATATACTGGTAACAAAACCCCCCACCATTAACAACAAAATGGCATGTAGAAAATCTCTGTCTTGACTCTTTTACTTTTCAACACTTAACCTTCAGGGAAACTTGAAAGCTTTGCTGGGGGGGGTTTGTCCATACTCCACATGATCTTCTGCTTTACAGATCAAGTATTTACCAAGAAAACAAAGTTTAAAACCTAGATTTATGAAGTGTTTTCAAAACTAGCAGAACTCTTGATTCTTTACGGAACAGGGATAAAGACTTGGTATAATTCGTACTTAATAAAGCAAAACAAAAAACCCCAGAAAAATAGAAAGAGATCAGTGAATCTGTATTCAGATTCCTGTAATTTCTAGTTGCTAAAGGGCTTCCAAGAGAAATTAGCATTTTCCTAACTAGATACACCAGTTGAGAAAAGCAGATTTCCCTCAAGCTTGGTTAATAAATATATGCTTATATAGTATGGCAAGCGCCTGCAACCTTGCATGATGGCAGGAAAGAATTCAAAAACAACCCTTGTGTGAGAACACCCTACTTACAACCCTCCAGATTTTAAAAAACCAAGTGCTGTCAGCTGGAGTGTCTCAGCTGTCAATTAAAAGCCTAGCAAGAGAAACAGTCTCCAGGCAGTCTACGTTTATGTATTCAAATGGATTTTTTTTTCTAATAGAAGCTTGCATTATTCATTATTTCTCAAGCCACATGCGAAAGAAGTTTTTACAGAATTAAAATAAAAATTATACTTCATCCAGACAGTGAAAGATCAAAGGAACTGCACCAGAAAACAAAGGATTGCTTCCTACAGTACAGACACCTGTCTTTGCCTTTCCTCTATTTGTGCAATTGCTGATTCTTGAGTCCTAGTCTCAAGAAAGCTTCTCTAAAAATATAAAATGTTCCACAAAAAAGCCTGACTAAGGATGAGTGCTACAACTGCTTTTCTCTCCACATCTTGATGTGTGCTAGTTTGAAATCTAGAACTAGCCATTTCTCTGTTATGGGATTTTTTTTCGCCACCTAAACCAAGAGTACAAAGCCACATCAAATATTATTTGATGTGGGAAATACTCCTAAAGGAAATTATACAATATTATACTGCATATAAAGTTTAACAAAGCAAAATTATATTAAAAACATATTAAATAGCAAATTATTATCACTGAAGAGAAAGCAACCATCTAGAGACAAATTCATAGAATTGCAACAAAGAACAAAGAGGACAAGTAGAGACAAAGCCTATCAGCTCTGACTATGTGAAAGAAAAGCCAAGCTTTGAGGGTACCTGGTTAGAGAATAAAAAAAGCTTGAGAACATCTCCAACAAAACAGACAAGAACAAAAGATTTTACTGGGGTAAGAGGGTGGGTGGGGAAGGGTTAAAAAATAATTTCAAGACAAAACAACTGGAGTTTTTGTGGGACTGCTAGTTTGATGATAGAAATTATCTTACTTGTAAATGAAGATAAACAGAGATAAGAAAAACATACAAGTTATATTTATTTTGTGTTTTTTAAAGTTAGTTACATTTAGAGCTGGGTAGTTGCACTTCATTCACATAAATTAGTGACCTCTGGTGCTCTAATAGGCAACACTAACTGCTGTTTAACTTTTAAATACTTACCATGTTTTACACAAAATTTAAAAAACTAGTAGAAAATATGATTAAATAAACAACATGTACACTTTAAACTCTCATACTGCACCAGGTCAGCTTCAACACTATGATATTTCTTTCAACACATGCACACTTATTTCACTAAAATACACCAGTTGGGGGTTTCAGTGGTCTTAAGTAAGTCAGCCACCCAGTCTCCGATTCAGCTACATAGGCACCTGTTTCTCACAGGGATCTCGTGAAAATTGGAGCTCTGAGGTACACCCCAACAGTTGCACACAATTGTCACTCACCATTTTTATGAATCCATTTATCAAAGCTGCTAGCATTCTTTTCTCATCCTCAAGTGTTAGTGCACTACAGGAGAAAATTTATACAGTAAATTTTAGAATGTTGCTTACCTTATTTATCAGTAAAGTTCAAATGACACATACTAATTTATATATTATGTCCATATAAAATATATATTGCACATTAAGACCACTAAGCTTGTAATTTTAGTTATAAAGCAATAAAACTAATTGTAATGCGAGTACCACTAAGTCAACCATGCACCAAACTAAATTCCAAATTTAAAAAAAAAAATTAATAATTGCTAAGAGTGTCTACAGATTTTACAGAAACTCAGATTTTGGTGTAAGCAGAAGGAAGCTAAGCTAACGTTCTCTACTGCAGCAAGCAAATGGCTTCAGTCTTGTGTTACAACATGAGAACTTGAGTAGCAACTGATTATAACAACCTAAAGAAATAAGTAAATCTGTTCTTAGAAGAAAGTTATCCTATTTAACGGGAAAAGCTTTTAAAATACACTTTAAACAGTATATGTAATAGTTCATATATTTATTTTAGAAACTACATTAGTTTATTGTTTGGTTTGGTGGGCATTGGGTTTGTTGTTTTTGGTTTCTTACTAACCCTGCCATGTAATTTAAAAAATAATTACCATCTCCTTGCTACAGTGCTGTCTTTTTGATGTTTTAGTAAGAACTGAACTAAATTGATATGTGAAGAGCTTCTTTTTGAGATTATTACAGATACTTATTCTATAGCAAGAGTCCAAATCTGATTTGAAACAAATTTACATCACATGAAAATCCAGCAAGTCAAACCTGTTTCACTGAAAATGGATGAACAAAAAGTTAAATTACAAATAACTAATACAATTTAATCCTTTTACTATTATGTACTTGGCTCCAGCTTTGACCTTTAGTATATCAGTTACTAATTTCCTAGCTCAGACACCAGATGGAAAGAGAACAATAGCTTTATTATACAAATTCAGTAAAGGAGGAAAGAAAACCTCAGCATGATTAGCTCATTAGTGCATTGCCAATCAAAAGAGTCAACTGATGGGCTCTGAAAGGCTCAGAAGACTTGTAATGGGATCTCTGGGTCAGTTACAGGTTTCCAGTTCTATTCTGACTCGGACCCCTACCAGTCTAAAGGCTGTCATCCTCCAACAGCTGCTACGGGGGTCAGCGAGCCCTGCACAATGGGTTGAGAGTTTCCTGAACCAGGATGTAAAAACAGATGCAGGAGTTACTTTAAGATAGTTAGAATTCATGATGATTTGTCAATAAGAGATGACACAACAGCACTAGGCTAACAATGTACACCATCTTATCTGAGCTAAAAGAGCTGCTGGTTTAAGGGATTTTAAAGATCTCTGCAAACTATCAAAATTGTTTTGGCAAAATGTCAGAGGAAGTACTAAATATGGATCACCATAAATGGCTTAGTTTTTTTTAATAAGCTGTTTTAGCTCCAATATATTGTTCTATTTAAAGGTTGAAGTGGCTTTCAGTGCAACATACAGCCAAGTAAGGTGCTCTAATCCAAAATAAAGATCCCTAGCTGGTATAAATTAGAATTACATGCCAAATCTGATTTCTTTATTGGCAATAAATCTTGCATTCATGGCATATCAAGGCTGAGAATGTTACAAGTTCCTTTACAGTGTCTGCCATACTAAGAGGCTCTGGGCTCAGAGTGCCAAAAGAAACTGTGCCCTTACAATTCTACTCAACCTAAACCAGAAGAAAAAAAGGAGATTTTTGCTCTTAAGGTCTCAAATTTACAGCATTGTGATTCTGGCTCTATTTTCAATCAGATGCAGATTTCTGGGTCATTTTTTTCAAGCCACCTACAAACCACAACTGTTTTCCACATTGGACAACTGAATGTGATGGAGGCTTGATTTGCAAGTATCTGGCCAGTACTCTAAGACACTGTACTTCAAAGTACTACAAAAATCGAAAGAAAACTGTCATAGTCCAAGTTTGGCATACAAAAATCCCTTTTTTCCTATTTATAAATGTTTAAAATAAATGCTAACAGAAATTACAGGTATACTGTCTTAACTGCTGAGAACTTGGCATATCAGAAGATATTTGGCAAAGAAAAGAAAAAAAAATGTCCTGACCCATACACAACTACTATTCAAACAGTGAGGGTGCAACAGGGCACCCAGGATCCCTAACAACCCCAGCACTCAAAGTCAAGGGGAAAAGAGAAGAGGAGGATTTACAGGAAAGACACAAATGGTTCAAGAGCTTCTCCTCTGTTGTAGCTTCCCCTATTAAAGTTCCTAGAGATCTTCCAGGTGTCCTTTTAAAGATTTCACACCCCTTTGTAATGGCTGTAAAAAGTGGCCCAAAAAAAAGATATAGGTATGGCAATCTGTGCTTTAATGGCTACATACTCACTTAAATCTCAAAAATAGTTTATTATTCATTATAACTTAGAGATTACACTGGTTTCACTCTCAAAAACATTTTCAAAAGATTGGATTGTTTAGTATCTCTGCTTCACTAGAAAACTGAACAAATCATTGCTACTTTCCTTTTAAAATCCTGCTTCAGTATTCACAATAAAGGAGCAATTAAAGAGCAAATGGTACGTGCTGCCACTTCACGGCACAGCTCTTCCCTCACCACTAATTGGATTCATGTCTTAATCCACCATGAAACAAACAGCCTCAGAAGTGTGAAACTGTACATCAAGCAGCTGAACTCTGCATAAACGAGTTATTAGTATGTAAAGTTCACCTTACTTCACAGAATCATGCATTGTCTTGCAGATATGCAGAAGAGCATTGAGTATAACAGGATCCTTTGTAGATTCCTGCTGATGCCTATAAAATGTTTTACAAAAAGTGATGAAAAATCCTGCTCTGTCAAAATGAAAACCAATTAATAGTATAACACCAATTCAATGCGCAATTCCAATCATCAGCATTGCATGACACTACAGAAGTTTTAGACCCATTTTTTAACCAACAGAACTCCAAAGATCACATGGTTAACAGACGTACAATTCCAACAAATGCCAGTCTAGAAATCTATCTTAATAGCAGAGCTCTACGTCAAGCCACAGAATCTGACTCCTTAAGGGACACAAGAAGCTAAACGTGACATATTGAGGCAATCAAAGAATGTCAAATCAAAGAAATCCTAGATCTACCAAGAAGTAATATAGTTTCTCAGCTACTGATGGACTGACAGGAAGGATAAATGTCACATTTAGGTACAGAGACACACATGCATTGGAGCACCTCTAAGATGATTAAGGGGCTGCAGCATCTCTCATATGAGCAAAGGCCACGAGAGCTGAGACTGCTTAGCCTAGAGAAGGCTTGGGAAAGGGGGTGGGAGGGGTGGGAGGCTTAGCAGTGTATATAAATACCTGAAGGGAAGGTGAAAAAGAAAAAAAATATTTCAAGAAACCTGTTAATTATTTGGAAAAAAAAGGACTGGATTGACTTTTACAATATTTGAAGATGAAGCCTCTTCTTCTCAGTTCATTTTCAACTCAGGAAATATCTACTTTTCTACATAATGGAGGTTGTAAAAAGAGACTCTCTCTTATTCCATTATACCAAGGTAACAGCTCTGTGCTGTCACACCAGTTGGAATACAAAATAAATTTCATAAATCAACTAAGGCAACATAAATTTAAAAAAGCTCGGAGAACAACTACTCTGATAATCCACAGCAAGTCAGCATCAGTACTGGATGTATTGTCCAATTTGGGACTGGAACATCTCTCCTACAAGGGGAGGCTGAGGGAGCTGGGCTTGTTCAGCCTGAAGAAGAGAAGGCTGCGAGGGGACCTAATATATACTTACAAATATCTGAAGGGTGGGTGTCAGGAGGATGGGGCCAGCTC
>Ga0065711_1028046_pt1 | contig 44086 bp, 22 predicted proteins | sample Hoacrofraction12_FD_59098 | JGI IMG/M metagenome (GOLD analysis project Ga0065711, IMG submission 59098) | Hoatzin crop microbial communities from Cojedes, Venezuela - Epithelial fraction 12 v2 (version 2) | ecosystem: Host-associated > Birds > Digestive system > Esophagus > Crop | place... | reverse complement strand
TTAAACTAAAACAGGGTAGGTTTAGGCTAGATATAAGGAAGAAATTCTTTACAATGAGGGTGGTGAAACACTGGAACGGGTTGCCCAGAGAGGTAGTGGAGGCCCCATCCCTGGAAACATTCAAGACCAGACTGGACAGGGCTCTGAGCAACCTGATCTAGTTAGCGGTGTCCCTGCTCGCTGCGGGGGGCGGTTGGACTAGATGACCTCTAGGGGTCCCTTCCAACCCAAAACTTTCTATGATTCTATGATTCTAAACATTTACACCTCTCTTGGCCTCTCATCAGCTCCCTTCTGTCAGTACGATTTGAGTGGTGCTGATTTGTGATGCTGCTGCTTTACATGCCAGCCCGGCTGGATTTCAGCTTCATTTCCACATGCTGCCATTGCCATCTCCTGTCTTTGAACTGAAATGTTTGCAGTTTGTCCTGCTGAGGCATCTCCCCTTGACTGCGAACACACAGCCGAGCAGATATTCTTCCGTTCTTCCTGGTTACTGGAGAATGAAATACATTTTGGTTCTTCTCCTCAGCAGGCCATGCGCCTGTATTTGCAGTTAACGACTTGAAGTCATGCTGCTCCGTGGGCTCCGTCCCCATTTCATCGAAGACTGGGGATGGGCAGCACTTCCCAAAGCTGAGTCCTATGAGCTGGCAACACCTACTTGCAATGAGCAGTCTATAAACGGGCTTTACTCAAAGGAAAGCAAAACTCCCGAGCAGATTGTCTTTAATGTGTCTTCTTTATAGAAAGAGTTACAACTGCTTTGTTGTTGTTGTTGCTTTCTTTTTTGAGGGATCGCTCCACTGCTATTGTACTGATTAAATTTGTCCATTTGTTAAACAATCTAAATTGCCTTCATTCCCAGCTGCTGCACAATGTAACTGTAGTAGTGCAGATTGTTTTACAAAGATGGCTTCATTTTTGTAGCATGTTATATGGTAATAAATTGTCTGTCAGAGAAATTTAACTGTAAATGCAACAATACATGCACAGATTGAAGTGCTGAAATTTGTGATCATGATAATACTGCTTTTCTGTTTTATAATATAGTCAACCTGGCCTTCTCTCAAAGATAAAAAGCCAGGTTCGATGACTCCTAAACAAAACAACAGATGTTCCCTGCTCAAGGTTGAGTATACAGAGTACGAAACTGTTTTACACGACCTAGTGAGAACCCTCTGGAAAGGATGTATCTCTAAAATAGTTTGGATCTGGAAAAGCAGAAGATCATTATAGGACCAATTATTTGAAGTTTCAACACTGAAGCACAATCCAATATTTGACTGTAAACTGTTCGATCACCTCTCTGAATTTTTTCAGCCTCTTGCTAGCAGGAAGACTGTGTCCTTGAGCAATTTTAGCAAGAGCAGGATAGCTGCCTTAAAATGGCTGCAAGCCTGGATGTGGTACCAATGAGAAATCTACAGGAAACTTTTTTTCCTGGAGCTTGTTTTCGTACAGCAGACAGGCTGTCTGGGAATCAGCACTGAAAATTACAGCAAAAAGAACCATTTGGGCAAATATTGGTAAACTTTCTTATGGTGGAGTAAATCATTTTTGGTAAATGGCTTGTGCAACAGAGGAAGGATATGATCAGATCATTCTCAGGTAGCTGTTGCTGGTCAGTCACACGGCTCTGGTGTGAGGCATAGAGGACAGGGCTCACAGGGAAAGATGAAGCTTCATGTGGTGCAGCCGTCCCCATCCCGGCTTGTTGTTTAAGCTCCCTTTACTGTCAGTGGAGACAAATATACACTCTGGAAAAGCAGGCATCCCTTAAAGTCAGCAAGGCAGCACGAGGACCTCCAGAAAAAGATATGCTATCTAACGTAGGCAGAGGTTGAGTGTTTATCGCCTCCCACTACAGCAAGAGTTTACCTCTCTGGTGACTGGAAGAGGAGCCTCAGGTGGCTAAGGTAGATGGCTGATTAGGTAACTAAGACCAGGTGAAATAAATCCTATTCAAGCATTGATGGGATTGTGTCGATGTACACAGTACAGTACATCTTACTTCCCTTCCAAACATCTAAGCATTTTTAACCATTTCTGCTACCTCCAAACAAAAAGGGTGCCATGTCACACCATAGTTTTAGAAATATTTGCGTTATTAAAGTTCTCCAGCATTTGAAATACATTTAAAGCTCCCCTGCACCTGTTTTTCCAGCTTAATCTCTCATGAATAAGCAGTTTCCCTTACACTCTTACCTTTTAGCTTCATCTTTCCACTACTCCCTGATGGTAGCTTTAGACTGTAGTTTAGTTGCTGCCTGACCAGCATTGTGTTGATGCCAGGTTTTGAAACGAAATGTTAATATTGTTTTATTTAATTGAGAATGGCTGACTAATAACAAGCTAGTATTTGTAACTTAGGGTGGATGTACTTCCTTTTTGGTCAAAAATGTCATTTTAGAAGCCTTTGCCCTTTATACCTTTTCAAATCAGCCAAGGTTGCAGCTTTTGAAAAAATCCGAAGGAGAATAAAGCAAACCAAAATAAAACAAACCTCAAAGTGTCTTCTCCGTGGTCTGCATATTTAAAAAATACTCAACTGGGCTGGTGATACTTTGTAGCTATAAACCTGATACACTCAGTTCCAAGTTATGTGAATCCTCTGCAGCAGCTTTCATTGGTGTGCTCCTGTACCCGCTTTCTGTCTCAGCAAAATGAAGTCCCACTAATGCTTGGATATGTCAAAATACAGTGGCTTTGGATAAAAGTGAGGGAATAGGTGAGAGAAATAAAACCACAAGTGTTTTGTTTTCTTATGTCACCAAAAACACTTAAGGCAATTTTTCATTTAAGTACTGAATTTGTAAAAAGGCCACTTTCAGCTTGGGAAATGTATCTAATGCTCGGTTCCTTTAGAAAGAGGTATGGGAAAGAGTGTGCATGATTGCATTCTTGCCCACGTAAGACTTCTCTCTTGAGTAAAATGTTATTGTTGTCTGACCTCTTGTATGCTTTAGGCATTGCCAGAATGTTTTCTTCTGCCTCTCAACTATTTCATCAATGCTGGATCTGAACTCTGGGAGTTAAGTGGAAGGTTTTGGTTTGCTTGTGAAGACACAGAAAGCCCGATCCTAATTGCTGTAACAGGCACTGAAGTTCAGCCTTCTTCAGTAGTCGGCCATAAGTTGATTTCTGTAGAGGCTTGTTACAGAAAATTGTTCCACACTTTGGGCCTCCAGGTCTGAAATCACCTTTGTCCCCGTAATATGATATACTACAGGTTTTAGATGGCACAAAATGTCTTCTCTTGCCATTGGAACAACTCAGGTCCAGTGTCAAGTACACAGCTTTTGCCACAGATACCTAGAGACTGAGTGAAAAGAAATATGTGCCCTTTACTGAGCTTACCTGAAAAGATAAATGCTTTCAGCAGTCAATGAACCTTAGACAAAGTAATAAGAAGCTGCACCTCTAATGGAAGAGAAAAAAGAATTGCCCTTTCCATTTGGTGCTATCTGCTTCTTCTTCGGAAGCTGACAAGAGGAATTGGACTCTTGCATTGTTTGGTATTAACTGATGGATGATGCTCATTCCTACCTGTCATTTGTTCCTAAGACAATAAGGTTAACTTTGCTTTATGCATTTTACAGATTACTGGCATTTTATATTTTAATTGTTTATCCAGCTGGTAAGAATATCCAAAATAAATATACAAAATGCATAAAATCAGGAGGAAGATCTCACATTTCATGTTAATTTTATTTATAGGTCCATTTGCACACTACCAATGTTAAACAATAGACATAATTAGGTATGTGTCAGGTAGTAAGAAAAAATCTTTTCTGACAGGCTGACAGTGACTTTTTTGGGGGGGGCTAGCATGAGGCAATTAAAAACATATAGTCTAGAGTCTGTAACTCAAAGTGTCTATCTATAAACCTCATGATGTGCATTTACTGAAAATTCAAGAAAGTTTGTCAATCTGTAGTTTACTTTTAACACTGACATCCCAAACAATTTAATCACTTGGTGAATGGACTCCAGCAAAATATATGTGATGAAGCCTGTAGATATTATGTGATAAGTTTTGTGGTTTCTTTCTTTGATTTTACTTCTCTTCCCTAAGTCAACCTTTGAGTAATAGGCCAATGTATTTGTATTAGGACTCTTTAGTAGTACCCTTGATGCTCTAAGTACATGAGTGTGTGAAGGTTCATAGGGGAGACAATATCTGCTATTTACCTGGCCCATTTAGTAAGAAAACTAGACTGGTTTCAGTAGCACAGACTGTGTCGGAACAGTCAGGTACCTGAATATTCGTCAGGTTTTCTTCTAGCAGTTCCCTACCCTGTATTCTGTTGCTTCTTGTTCCAGTTGCACGGTCATGACAAACAAAGGTTTGTTTTCCACTTTCGCCTTTGTCTCAAAAATATTTACTGGAAGAAGTAACCACAGGAAGGTTACTGTGGATGGGGTAGTACATGTTACAGAACTTTCGTGCTGCAAATGATTTTTCTAAGAAAGGAAATTCAATATGTTTTCTTTTAAGAATGAAAATTCAATTTTCCAAATAAAATCCTGGCCATCCTGACGTCAGTGTTGGCATTTGCTGCAGTACAGCTAGGATTTCACGTTTCGTCTGGGAAGCTTGTTTGGTTAATTGCCAGTCCCTGAAGACTAGGATCGTACCAGGTTCAGAAAGTGAACCGCCTGCTGATGTCATGGCCACTGTACCCATCAGGCATTTACATACACAACTTTGTGAGTTTATGAAGGATATATGACTACAGCTCTAATTTTGAAGCACTAACCCTATAGTTATTTACATATGGCAAGTCATATAATTGTTGTACTAGTAGTATAATACCTGAGGCTGTGCTCCAGCAAGTTCTAATCTGTACAGATCTGCTTGACCTCCCTCCGACTATAGATGCCTTTTAAGGTATAAAGGCTAAATGTGACCTGCAGACCTGCGGCTTGAATTTGAAGTAATTGGATGAAGTGTTCATCACAATGTGTGCTGATTTAGGGTGTTTAGTTCTGATTTTAGGATTATTAATTAAAATAAGAATGGATGAGAATTTTTGGAAGAGGTGAGTATTCTAGGTTGTTGATAGAGTTGTATGTTCTGTGAAACACTCCTCACATTTCTTCATCAAGTCGAATTCTCATCCATCCACCCTGCATCTTGGCATTTTCAGCTGTAAGAACAGGAAAATAAAATACTTTAAAGTGGGAAGAAAATGGCAAGAAACCATTCTGTCTCCAAACTATGAGGCTGTTATCCTTTACAAGCAATCTTTCATCAACTTTTGAGTGAGTAGCACTGTAAAAAAAGTCCTGGAAATAAGAAATATCTTGATGAGAGACTGTACAGGCTATTTGCGTTATGGGGAATGACTAGAGCCCTGGAACTATATGTATTTGTTTCTTGATCTATATAATATGTTAATCCACAGTGGAGAATAAAAAGTCTCCTTCACAGTACTTAAAGGTAACTCAAATATTTTGCTGTATTTCTCTAGAGGTAATCATGAATTTCTGAAATTGTAACTGTCTGCTGCAAATTCCCCAATGATTTCAAAGACAGGATTTTCAAACAAAAATTTCAACACAGAGCAAAAATAGACAGACATTCAATTATATAATCCAGTGGGTGCGCAGCAAGTTACCTATGCAGCTATGTTAATTCAGCAAAGACTCCAGCACAGGCCTTAATCTCGTATGGTTACTACATAGAAAAATGAAGGTGATGGTCTGGATTAAAATTAATTTACACTGACGTTTGTCTTACTAGCAGAAGAGAGGATACCTGTAAAAAATGTGATATGGGCTAGCAAGCAGAATGGTATGGACTTTGAACATGGCGTATTTTCATCCTTAATTCCTCCGATGGATGTATTACTGTCATTCCCTGTTAGATAGCTTGAGGGCAGCACAATTATGTCTACCATTCACTGAGTTATACAGCCTCTCTTTCATGTGGTTTAGGTCAAAACTTAAAAGTTATGGACATAACTGCTTGGCTGAGCACATCCTCCTCTGCCATGGAAGAGAAACAGAGGCAGCAGAATCTGCTCCACGCTGGCTGTCAGCAAGCCCCAGCTCCACACACATATTTCAGAGAAGTGAACTACTTGTAAATTGCATGCTTGTACTCAAACTTCAACATTTCTGTTAATTTAATGTGTGAAGTAAAATAGTCTTTAAACATTTTGTGTGAAAGAAAAAATAAACTCTTCCAAAGCTTGGACTGCGGACACATTTTTGGCTTGCGAATTTGTGTGCTGGACATCACACAGTGAATTTCTCTTGGCTTAACATTTCAAACACCATGTGCTTTCTAAAACTGGTAGGCAAAGATAAAGTGAAAATAGCTCAAAAAGTTTAAAACATAGGCACGGACAGATGCAAAATGAGAGGCAGACTGGTTTCTTAAAGGCTTAAAGAAAGTAGACAAATTACTTATATTTGTGGTTTCTTTAAAAAAAAGTGTTTTCTCAGTTTCTTCCACTTAAGTATTGTGGAAACAGATTACAAAACAAAGCAAAAGCCATAAAAGCTGTTTGTGACTGCGATTTATTTCCCATTATTAGCAGTTTGCTCTTCTGTGTCAAGAGGAGGACCCTTTAGAGAAGATAATGAGAAATTGTGACATTTTACAAGGGCGAGGGGCAGCGTTTGGGGATTTCTTCTTGACTTTTTTGTTCTGTTATGGGTCTTCCGAACATGCAGCTTTTTAAAAAGAGATCTTAATTTCCATCTAACATAGGCCCAGCAACACAGCTATAAACGGGCACTGTGGTTTATACTACGCCTCAGATCCATAACCAAAGGTTTTATAGTGCAGTGTGGCAGCCCATAGGTCTTTTCTTCTTGCTCATCGATGGGTCTAGCTCCAGTGTTGGCTCCTGTACAGCTGATGTGGTTGTCTCTGGACCTGTGGCAGAAATTGGCCCAAGATGTCCCCAAGTACCTGTAAGCTAAGCATATGAGATGTGGTAGTGGTGCAGTGTGCAGAGCTCCCATCTGTCAGCAGGATGCTTGGCTGGTGGATCTGGCCACCCGTGATGTCCTTCCATGACAGATGCAGCACTGCAGCACTTTGTATGTGTGAAAGTATAACTTAATGCCACATCAAAAATTCTCCTAGTCCCTGTGGGATAAGGCAGTGTTCTGGAGTATGGCCTTCTGGTGTTTAAAAGCCTGGTTCCGTGCAGGTTCTTCTTCTTTAGAGACTTCTGTAGATCTGAGCCATAACTGTTTACCCGTTTATGACAGTCATACAGCTTAAGATTAAGCAAAGTTTTACCTAGAACTATCTGATTAGGATCACTTTATATCTTAAAATTTAAATTTAACCCACTCATAAAGAAACACAAGTGGATCACTTGCAATTTACATTTGAGGACCTGTATTTGCAATGACAACAAGCTGTGACTGTAAAAAAATCAACAGATGTTCAAAATAGGCTTTAAAAAAAGCAAGAAGGAAGATGTTTTGGTTCTTTTGTGATGAGTGAAAGGGATAAGTCACTTTGTATGTTATGTGATGCAACAGCTGGGTTAAATATAGAAGGACACTTTCCGCTGTTTACATCTAGGTGATATAATGCTCATGTGAAACCCTGGAGTAAAATTTGTCCCCCAAAAGCTGAGATTCATAAATTACTCTTTGAAAGCTTGGATTTGCTTTCACTGCATCAGAGACAGGAAAATCTAAAGCCAGTCTCTGAAGAATTAAAATGTCAAACCAGCCAAGCCCTTCTAACATGCAGCATATCCATGTGCTGGTTTAAAATTTCACTCTTAATAGCATAGATGTGAAACCTTCCTCTGAAGTCGGTGGAGTTATTCTCAGTTATAGCAATGGAAAAGAAAGCACAATATAACTCACTGTCTGGGGAAAAAAAAACCCTCAAAAACTTGCCACGACTGAGACAGAGAAAATGTTTTATTATTTTGTCTAAGTAATATCTTGATGTAGCATTTTTATTTGAAAATTGCTCCAAAACTTGCTGTTTCTTGAGTCTCTGATAGCACCTGCAGGGCTGACATGTGTGCAGTGAATGAGACATCTGGTCTGGAACAAAGCTGTCTTTTAGCCCAGAATAAACGTCACTTGTTCTTCAACCACAAACAGCAGACAGAGGTAGGGATGAAAGCCAGGTGAATGTTTCACAGTGCATATCAGAAGTGATTATAATAATAAGAGCTTACAGGGCATGCAATTTAATCGCGTCTCCAGAATCCAGGGCGTTTGTCTGCTTTTTGCTTTTACAGAGACCTCACTGTGGTTAACCAAGTTTGTTTTACTAGCTGAAGATGACGTTGCAGCCCACCTCATGAAGCTATGTGGGGCAGCATCTGTGTAAAGCTTCTTTTTAATTTACTCAGCTGCCCACGTTCGGCAGACAGGACTAGGAGAACGTGGTGTGGTCTCTGGAGGGCTACTGCTCACTTGCCCACAGTGTGCTAGCTTTACCTGTTGTGTTGAGTGTTGGCAGTGAAGTCGGGTGAATCTCTCCCTGCGGAGGCTGCTCTCTTGGGTGACTTTGCCTCTGACCTGTGAGAAGGTGCTGGATGCCAGTGAAGGACTGTGGGGCCAGGCTGGGAACGTGCCTTCTGGCAGGGATAGCATAATTAGGGCTATGGAGATGATAAGGGGACTGGACCATCTCTCCTAGGAGGAAAGGCTGAGGGACCTGGGCTTTTTTAGCCTGGAGAAGAGAAGACTGAGAGGCAATCTTATAAATGCTTATAAATATCTTAAAGGTAGGTGTCAAGAGGACTCTTCTCTGTGGTGGCAAGCAACAGGACAAGGGGTAATGGGCACAAACTGAGGCACAGGAAGTTGCAGTTGAACATGAGGAAGAACTTCTTTTCTCTGAAGATGATGGAGCACTGGAACAGGCTTCCCAGGGAGATTGTGGAGTCTCCTTCTCTGGAGATATTCAAGACCCGACTGGACGATGTCCTGTGCAGTCTGCTGTAGGTGACCCTGCTTCGGCAGGGGAGTTGGACAAGATGACCCACAGAGGTCCCTTCCAACCCCTGCCATTCTGTGTTTCTGTAATTGCGGTACCCAGCCGGCACCAGTGCATCCCTGTGATGCTCCTCTCCCACTGGCATCCTCCTCTCCCACCTCCATCAAGCATCTGAGACTGCAGAGCAGGAGAGGTGCCACAGGGACAGGGGAGCTTTAGCCTGGTCTCTGAGAAATGATGAGGGAATGAACTGCACAAACCTGTCAGTTTATAGGGCTTGACAGGACTGTTGAGAGTCGAAGGTAATAAAACCGGACAACTCTCGATATTCTAGTCCTTGGCACCCTTTGCGAGGGCACAACATGAATAAACTGGGATGTGGCAAAGTCAGTATTCAGCCCTCAGCCTGCCAGATATTTTCATTGCCCCTAAAATCCATAAAAGTGACAGGGTTTGAGAGTAAAAATTTGAAATAGGTCCAGTAGTTGAAACGTTTTTGGATGCTTTGTGAATTAGAAACAATTGGCAACCTGCTGGCAAAAATGTGATTGCTGACTTCTGTCAACTCTGTCATTTCTGGTAACACAGGCAAGAAATACTTTTTATATCCCAGAGGACTGTTCTTGAAAAAGAAAATAAAAGAACCTCTCTGCTTTTCTTCCAGCATGATAACTTGATCACAGTATGGCAGAGAAGGGTGTATGACAGGGAAGAGACCACACTTAATGCTCCACCAGTTACTTGCTATAAACAAATAAACACTAGAAGAAGGAGAGTGATGACTTATTTGGGACTGAATTTGAGTTCTGTTCAGGGCTTGGGCTTCTAGCTTCATATAGCCTCTTAGAAAGGTAGTGAAAATTTAATTTGTTTTTAGATACTGACTCTTGGGAAGGTCATTTCAGGGCCTGCTGTGACAGATGGATTTTCTTGACAGAAATATTTTTGCAGGCCTCAGTGCAGTATGTACTGAATGGGCTTAATACACCCAGGAAGTATCAAAGCTACGGCGCATGCATTGATTCTGCATAGTAAGTGCGACATCCTGAGCATGTCGAACACACAGCAGAAACACAGATCATCTATGATGTCCATGCACTAAAGCCAAGAATCAGACTTTTGAATGTGTGCTGAAGAGCAACCTTCCTCCCCGACGAGCATCTCCATGGTTTCTGGATACTGGGCAAGCCAGAACTCGTGGACAAAGGCAGGGAATCCTCACATTCTGCACAGCTGACGCTTCCGAGCTAGAAAAGAATTCTCTTGAAAAGAATTACTGGAGGAGAGAGGCAGGAGGTGGGACCAAAAAGATGCTGCAAGAGGCTGCCTGCAAATCTGAAGACAAAGAAATTCTGTGGAAGAGGCCTTTTTCTCATGTTATTTCAAGCTGGTTCTGATAATTGCTTGGACAAATTTACCTGGAGACAATCTTTCTTTTTCAGGGATAGCAAAACCAGGGAGAAGTTCCATGTTTTGCTTTCAAAGAGCTCAGCAGATGTATTGACCTACTGCAGGGACAGCATATGCACAACTGAGCAGGAGATAACAGGATTTCTGTCTGAATTTCCACTACAAACCGCAGCAGGTTTTCAGCACAGATATTTCACTGATCTGCAAACGTATGGTTCATTCTTAAAGCTGACTTCTCTGTTAAATTGTCAAAGTACCTTTTACAAAGTTGCCACTAGCATCACGTAGACACCCATTAAAGGTAATTGAGACCTGCCTTGAATAAATGTCTTTATGTCAGACCAAAGGGAAAGGGGTGAAAAGAGCAGGAAATCCTTAGAAGAGATTAGCATCACTAGTGTGACTTTCTGTCTCAGAAGGTCAACGATGTTGACTTCATGCTATTAACATTCAAATTTTACAGGATTTTAGGAGAGTGTGAAAGCTCCTCCCCAGACAACCATATGCCATTTTTCCTTAGCCTTATTTCGAGCCTTGTGATACGGCGTTCGATCCCTAATGATCTTCTGTTGTCACCTGCTCTTGGAGGTAAGAAAACAAAACTCCTTGGTACAATGCCCACATGGAATGAATTTAATAACTGCTCTTACCTTTAGAGTTTTTCTAAATACAGGCTCTTCTCAAAGCAGCCCTGAGGGGTATTTCTTTCCAGGTACCAGTTGCAGAAGACAACTGTCAATACGTATCTCAGACTTGTTAAACACAAATAACCTGCTAAGTTACTAAGCAGCAGTTCAACAGTGAGTGAAAGCTTTCTGCCTCCTTTTGCATGTATCCCAGGTACCAGAAAACGAGGCTCCTAAGGCTATAAAGTGAGTCACAGAGAAGCCAGTTTGGCCACAGTAAATAAAGCCTCATAATGGGCCCGCTGAACTGTGATGACAGCTACTGCTGGGTGATGTTAAATGTGTGAAAAGTGCTGCAGGAGAGGGCTGGAGGAAACAAAGAGAAAACATGTTAAAATTTGCAGAGTCGAGTCAGGTAAGGACCGGAGAAAAACGTAGCGCGGGAGAAAAAGTTTGCAATAAATTCTGGTAACAGGTAGGCAATTTCTGCAGTCATACTTCTCCATGTGGATGAAAGATTAGAAACTGAATACAGAATCTCTACCAGGTAAACTGGCAAAAGGGCACAGGAGAGACCAGCTGCCGAAAAAGCTGTGCTCAGCCCAGGTGGGTCCCTTTTATTACAGTCGCTCTCCCCTAATACAAGCATCTGCGTGAAAAGACACAGAGCTAGAAAGATATTCCTGTGTTCACCAAAACAAAGTATCCATGCAGAGCAAGAGTAAATGTTTCTCAAATGTGGAAATAATCTTCAATTGCGAAAGGCCTTTGCAGGATAAAAAAGGGATTTTGGCAGAGATTGCAGTGCCCATGAATGTTTTGAGAACAAAGTCTAAATAAACACAGAAATGAAACTGATTTTTGAAGTGTAAGAATGAAAAAGAAAATAAAACATTAAAGGTTTTGGTGGATATTTGTTTTTCCAAAGTGTGACACCTCATCCCTTTATAAACAGTAGCAGCATCAGTGTAAGAAAACGTGACACTCTTACTAGTTTGCAATTAAAAGAAAACAGTGTTTAATGTTTTAAGGAACAGGCACCAATACATTTCAAGAGGTTTCTTTAAGAATTAAAGAAAAAACAAATAAAACTAGTGCATGCATTTTTATTATGGAAATTTTGATCTCTTTTTATGTTTTTTTTAAAAACCACAAAGTAGTCTGAATTGTTTTCATGTCATGGTTTGTGAGTTTTTTGGATACTCATTTTCAAGGCTCCCTCCACAGCAGTGAGGGCTGACAAAGCTAATATTTATTATTTTAATGAGCTGAGATTTCCACATAATAACTTAACTTGAGGATCAGGTTTTTAAGCACAGCATTAAAGGTTATGATAAGCTCATGCTATCAGATAGCACTATTTCCTTCACAAAACTCACCAGAGAGCTGCTGTATGCTCCAGCAAGTCAAGTGAAGTGACTACACGTGAGAGGGTCTTTACTAGCAAAGAGGAAAATTAGCTGAAAAGTGACCTGCTTTCCCATGGTTTCACAGCAGCCGTGTATTGATATCTCAACAGGAAAGGCAAGCCCACTGACTAGATGGTCTTATCTCATTTAGAGTACAGCCTTGTGACTTAGAGAAAGAGGTATGGTAACAGCTTTTTCCAAACAGGAAAATCTTCCCCTTTAATTGGCCTTCCTGTTTGATTTGAGCAAAGACTATTCCCTTGCCTGCTGGTGCAGCAGCTCAGTGATTTAGATAAAGGCCTGTTGCTTGTTCACTTCCTATCCAGCCAACCCTGCTATGAGAGAAAACAGAAGCATACTCCTGTCTGGAAAATCCTAAGGAACCAGGGATTAATTACATGAGGAGCCTGGCACGGGACTTAACATCTACCAGATCCTGATGACTACTTGATGAATCCTGCATTTACTTATAGAGGGCTTAATTGAGTTGACACAAGAATATTCCATTTGCAGTGCAAACAAACAAGTTAAAAAAGGCTTAGTCAGACTTTCTTATTAGAGTCAGACTAAACCTCCATCCTAGCAAAATGCAGATGTTCCCCTTCTGGTTTGTGTGATGGACAGGCAGTCTGTTTTACTGAACAGCAAGCCTTTTCCTATGCTTAGCAACAAAAAGCTACGCTGTTCTTGCAGCAGAGTTCAATATTCTAGATACGGGGAGAACGATTTTAACTCTGCACCCCAGTAATGGTAACATCCACGTTGTTCTGCATCCAAGGGTATTTCCTGAGAGATACTGGAGATACCTTCGTCAAAGGGTCTTACAACAAAGCTTTAAAAATTATAGATGCTTAAAATTAAGGAAAGAAGAAGCTTTTAGCAAATATTCAATTATAAGACAGTGATCAAATAGCTATTGTAATCAGTAACAAGCCACAGAATTTAAGCTAGTTGTCTCTCATTTCACATCTTCTGACATGTTATTTCTGGGCATTACTCCTATGGATTAGGTCATGAAAACAGAAACATCTCACCTGAGACAGCTGCCAGTTTTCAACTTTACGGATTTAACTAAGTAGCTCAATACTGAGACATCTTGCCAATGCACTTATAATAAATATTACCAGTGTGAACACCGGCATGCTGCTTATTCTACGGGTGTGAATCGACTGAGAGAGGCCTGAAGGATCAATCTTACGTTGTTTGCCCCAGATAAGACCCTCCAGAAGGGTATTTACCCTCATCAGATGATTCAATCTTTTTCATGCATGGGTACAGTTTCCCTATCGCCATCACAGTCTTCCTGGGTACCCCTGCCCCTGCCCTATGACAGCCACATCTGAGCAGCCGGGCTGTCTGGTAATGCCCCAGAGGAGCTGGGTGATGCCACACGCAGTCACTGAGGAGCCTTGCAGAGCCCCAGCCCCAGCGTGCAGAAGTCGTCACGTCCGTGTATCTTTGCAGGACCAAACCTCTCAGTGTAACGCTACCCTTATCATCCTCCCTGCCTTCAGTTCTGTTTCATTTGTGGCTGATTTGTTCCTTCAAGCTCTTTGGAAGGCATATTCTTCTGTACCTGGCAGGCTTCTGTTTCTCAAGGTCATTTTACCCACAGAAGCTGGGTAAAGCATCATTGCACAACATTCAGACCACTGTCCAGATTTACGATCATGGAAACTTGTTTTGACGCTGTGGTTTCTGAATGAGGTTGTGTTATTAATCTGCAGAAGGGGGAAGACAGCGTTTGCTATCTTGCCTCGCTGTCAGCTCACTACTTCACATATCAATGTTATGACTGCAGGTCAGTTCATATTTGTGAAGCCCTGGTAAAATGTTAAGCACTCTAGAAGTGCTGAAGATTAATATTATTTTGCCCTGCAGAGCACACGACTACTTCAGTAGGACTGGGCAGTCCAAACAGGCCTTGACAGTGCCTGGATAAGCAAACAAGTAAGATCAAGCAACCCCTTGTTGCATTTGTTTCTGCAAGCCAAGGACGGAGTGGTGTCTGGCTGAAGGTCATCCTTCTTCCTGCATGTGTTTCTCTAAAATATCTTGGGTCAGAATATAACTTACAGGAAGAAAGCTGAAGAAGCTGTCTTTATTCATGTTTCTTTAGAGCCCTGATACCTCTGTGTGTTTATACCAAGTGCAGAAAAGCTATACTTGTCATGATTTCTTTTGATCTTGGACTGGCAGCTGCTGGTGGGGGGACCTGAAGGCACTGAATGAATGACAATACAGCAGAAGTCAGCTACAGCAACGCTAGAGATCATGGTGTTGATGGGCAAAAGTAGGTCCGTACTTCCCATTGAGCTTTCTTCAATCCCATCTCTAATCCTTGTACTGTCTGATTTGAGAAGTAACAGCTGTGAAAGATGAATAGTAGTTCCAGGATGGCCTTTCTTGCTTCCTAGAAAGCCTTGTGCAAATGCACTGCAGTCAGCATTTGAAGAAATGCATGTATTTTTTCATTGAGGAGACTTGGACGTGCTCACACCTGGAATGCCCCAGCTCATCCCACTGCTAAAATGGGGCTGTACGCCGTGTGCTTCCTAAACTACATCTCTCCCGGCAAGCCGCAGGCACTTGGCCTGATTAGTGGTCTTTGAAATACAATCTAATGAGTAATACAGTCAGAAAGGAAGAAAGTAATTTGGAAAATAACAGAGAGAAGGAGAACAGTACTTTTTAAACACTTTACTGCTGCATTTGCTTCTGCTTGGCCATATTAATCAAGTTAAATAGCCAAAGACATAAAAATCTAGATTTTCTCAACAGTTGCAGAGTAAACCACAGTTCATGGAGGTTTTTTTTTCTGTTTGATTACTTACTTGAAAAAGCTACCAAAAAATGGCTTACCACATCCTGATACCCACAGCAGTCTTTTTTTCGCACCCGCTACAAGACATGCGTAGGCAGTGCAACTCATGATGCCAGAGTTCAGTGGAGGGGTGAGAAGTTTGCCCAGACTGCCAGGCCCCAGCTCCATGTGCAGTCACTGCAGACAAGTAATTAAGGCATCTAGTATAAGGCTGGATTAATTTGCTTTAACTAAAGCATCTAGAATTCAGCCTATGCTTAAGGATTTTTCAAGGCTGTGGTATACACACTGCTAACCTACAGTGGATTTGCCTTCCCAAGCAATATTTTTCCCTTCTTTGCCTATGCCCAAAGGCAATTCTGAGCCATGGTGTGGGTATTTCTTTGAGAAGAACAGCTAAAATTTCCCCTATCAGCTTGACATTTTTAATTGCATAGCATGGTTCAGAATTACTAGACTAAGCATACTACACCGAGTCAATAAGCCAGGTATTACCTTTTTAACCTGAGGCTTCAGAAATCCATGTATTTTTGTAGGTGTGTTGCTTGCACATGCTTTGAAGCCCAGGACATGTATAGCTTAAGGGAACTGTACAGCCTTCTTCATTTTATACAGGCAGCCTTGTGAATGAATGGAACTCAGAGCTTCGGTCCACACCTATAATAATTTTCCTGTGGTTGGGAAATGTTCCTTTTTTCAAGTACATGTAAGCATTAAATATCTTGGAGGAACAGAAATAATGACTGTGCTTCATGGCTCAATTCCAAAGGGGAGACTTCTCACAGCTGAGACTCTGCCCTGTGTTTACACCTGCAGAAGTGGTGCCCACATCTACTCTTTCTGGTTTAGGAGTCACTGACAATTTGTGACACAAAGTGAATATGAAGCTAAGTAAATGTATTCTCTGCCCATGAAGAAGAATGATCTGTGTTTTATTCCCTTGACTATTGAATGAAAAAAACATTGCAGTTTTACCAAGATGTTTTCAGCCTGGCGGCTAACGTGCCCCTTCCTGGGGCTCAGGTGTGCGGGATGGAGAGGCTGCCATCTCCAGCAGCATTGCCACGACAGAAGTTAGCATCCTCCTAAACCTGTGGGCACGGCGCAGACCCCCTGACCTCCACCAGTCAAAGCGAGCTGGCTTAGCAAAGCCCAGTCTGTATTTAAACTTTTCAGGCCAACTCTGGCTGACTTCAGCTGGGATGAGCAGGCGATGAGAAGGCAGCAACCCACACAGGCAGCCCCAGGAGAGGACCCGCTTCAGCAGTGACATGGGGACGGGTGTGTGATGAGTGTGCGTGGAGTCTCCGGGGCAGAGCCGGGCAGGCAGACTTTGCCTGGGAGGAGGATCAGGTGCATCATTTGTTCAGCGCTTCGGGAAATTAGCAAGTAAAAGCATCCGGGAGATCTCAGTCTAGCAAAGCACTCAAGTACCTGTTAAATTTTAATCAAATCAATAGCTTGTTGACTTTGGTGGGACTAATGATGTGCCTCAGTTTAAAGCTGTGTTCAAGTGCTTGGCTGGATTCAGGTTGGAAATATGAATTGCTGCCCCGTTTGCGTATTCTAACGCAGGTAAATGTGGAGAAAACGGAAGGTGATACCACCCCTAATGTGAATGTGACTAAACTTGTTTTGGAAGGAACAGATAATTGCTGTTCAAGGCGGAAAACTAACCATCTGTTTTGAGTAAGAACATGTTTCACGGTTTCCTCTCCTTGCTCCCTTTAAGACACTCTGCCATTACCGTATTTTATTTGCCTTGCCCACCTCCACATCTCTTCTGCTTGTTTTTCTTCCTTGTTTCACTGTTCTGGGAACTGGAGTTAAAAGGAAAGGAGAGCCCCTTTGAATCTGCAGCAGGCCGGATTAACTGGGACAAGCAGCCCTCCCTCCTCTCCCCTGCCCTGCTGTTTGCAGCTGAGTGATAACATCAGCTGGCCCTTGCTCCTTGCTCTGTCCCATCTGTTTTCTCTTCTTTTTTTTTTTTTCCAGCCTGTCACTGGCTTTGATTCCGCATGCACCAGTGAACAGCAGCCACTGATGCTTGATCTAACCGCTACACAAGAAAAGCTTTTCACAGGCTGCAACCTGAGCTCCTGCAAACAGATTTCCAACCTCCAGCTGGTCAAGGTGCACCTCTGCTCACATTTCCTTTTATCAGAGGGCTGCAGGGGACCGTGCTGAGCAGGCTGTTTACTCTCCTCTGTATGCCGCCTTGCTCGCCTGTATTATCAAGGGCAACATTTTATATTGGAGGTTGCCACCCAGTAACTAAACATGAGATAAGTGGTCGTGGGTAAAAAATACTTGTTCTTTGCAGAATATAGTCAGATCATTAGGGAATCGTACACTGTTCATTTACCCAAACGAGCAGGCAGGAGCCAAGTAGCGGAAGACTGTCTGCGCTGATACTGTCTCCCCGTTCATTTTTAAGCCTTTTTGGCAGCATGGCTGGGAATCCAACATGGGTAAAAAATAAGACTGCCAAGATCCAGCTCCCCAGAAGGCCATCACAGGGTATGGTGGTAAGGCGCAATAGTTGACGTGGCTTGCTCACTGCCTGGTGTTATTTGAAAGGACTTTGAAAAGCAGTCTGATCCTCAGAAGAGGCTGGCACTGCACGTTGCTCCTCTGTCCAGAGCAGGAAGGTAAGAAAGACCAAACATCATGAAAAGGCCAAAAGGAGTGGAGGAAAACCACATGCACATATGCAGGAGGAACATGACAAGGCTGTCAGGGCTGTTTCCTTCAGGGTTTCTTCACTGCTGTTATTGGCTGGCAAGGAGAAGTCACTTTTGCAATGAGGTGGCTGGGACCTGGGCTGTGTCTCATGGGCAGGCTGGGGAGATGCTGCTCCTCCTTCCCCAGTGACTGCAGAGGAGGGCAGTGAAGCTTCATCTTCACCTCCACTGTGAGGCACGAGTCCAAGCCTCTGCCTCTTTTGTGGACACCCTGTATATTCAGCAAAGAAACAAAAATGTCCTTGCAATGTGTGGACATGATAGGCTCTTGCTTACTCTGGGTCTCTCTCCCCAGGGAGTTCTCATCTAGTATGCGTCCTTCTGCATTGCACCACTTCGGGGAAAATTACAGAGCTCCCTCTTGTCTTGTAACTGTATTATGTAAAGCATCTGAATATGCCACCCTCTGAGAAGACGTGCCAGCTCTAAGAACCTCATTCAGATATTTCAGATATGATAATGACCCATTTAAAGTATTAATTAAAATTGGATGAGTTTCATATCTCCCCCAGCTTTAGAAAAGAAAAATCACGGGTCAAATACAAATTTCATAAATGCGTGATAGAACCTCTGCAGGAAGGAACTTGGCAGAGGACTTAGAGACCAGGCACTTTTGAGCAAATGAAAGAACCTAAAGCAAGACTTTGAAGTCTGACCTTCAGAACGTATAATAATGAACTGGATGACAAAGGTAATAAATAACACAGAGTGGGACAAAATGTATCTAATTAAGCAGTTTTAGCCACGCTTTGGCGTTCTTTTCAAACACATTTCTTACTAGAAGAATTTTCAAACTTATCATCACAGCTTTTCAGTGATGTTAGTTCTTTTCTTTTCTCCATGCAAAGCAGCACATCATCAGTGATTTTACAGGCACATCCACTTCAGCAATGTCATTTCCATCACAGCAGTGGAAAGGCCTGAGCAAGCTGTGACTAGTGGTAGTCATCACTTCACTGAGAACTATGGGCCAAGCATGTTCTTCTGAGCTTTGTAAAATCAATGGATAAGCTAATTGGATAGACGCTGCCATGTGAAGTGGACCCCCAATTTCTACTTCTCTGGGCAAACAGACTAAAAAGTGTTTTCTTACTCTTGCTGTCTTCCCAGAGTCAAAGAATAGATTAATTGGAAGGGACCTCTGGAGATCTCTAGTTTGACCCCCCACACACTTTATAACTCCATTGGTTATTTGCACACAGTGAGAAGATCCCCCCCAAACTCTCCCTTCTCCATGTTGAACAGTTCCATCTCTCTCAGCCTTTCCTCACAGGACAGATGCTTCAGTCCCTTCATCATCCCCATGGCCTTTTATTGGACTCTCTCCAGTATGTCCATGTCTCTTTTGTAGTGGAGAGCCCAGAACTGGGCACAGTAGTCAGACGTGGTGTCATCAGTGTGGTGTAGAGGGCAGGGTCACCTCCTTTAACCTGCTGGCAACACCGCTTTCAATGCAGCTCTGGAGGTTCTTGACCTTCTTTGCCACAATTTTGCATTGCTAGCTCATTGTCAGCTTGTTGTCCACCAGGATCACCTACTGTCCTCCCCTGCAGATCTGCTTTTCAGTTGGTTGGCTCCGAGTCTACCGGTGCATGGCGCTTTTCTTCCCCAGGTGCAGGACTTTGCACTTCCCTTTATTGAACTTCATGAGATTCCTGCCCGCCATTTCTCCAGCCTGTTCAGGTCAGGTCCCTCTGAATGGCAGCACGACACCCTGTTGTATCTACCACTCCTCCCAACTTTGTATTGTCTGCAGTCTTGCTGGGCCTTCATTCTGTCCCAACAGCTAGGTCATTAATGATGTTATGGGAGGCAGTGTGGAAAGCCCTGCTAATGTCAAGATAAACATCCACTTCTCCCCCCTCACCCATCAAGCCATTTGTTTAATTGTAGAAGGCTATCAGGTCAAGCATGATTTCCCCTTTCCAAATCCTTGCTGGCTATTCCCAGACACTTTCTTGCCTTTTGTGTGCTTGGAAATGTTTTCCAGGATTATTTGCTCCATCATCCTCCCTGTGATTGAGGTGAGGCTGCCTGGGCTGTAGTTCCCCACGTCCTTCTTCTCACCCTTCTCGAAGATAGTGACGTTTGCTCTCTCTCTACCAGTCCTCACGAACCTTTCCCAATTGCCATGACTTTTGAAAGCTAATGGAAAGTAGCCTAGCAGTGACGCTGGTCAGCTCCCTCAGCACTCATAGGTGCATCACATCATGGCCCATGGACTTGTGTCCGTCCAGTGTGTTCACATGTTCCCTAGATGATCCCCCCTCCAGCAAGGCAGTCTTTTTTGTTCCAGTGTTTCCCACTGGTCTCAGGGCCCTGGGATTGCTGAAGGCCAACACCAGTAAAGACCAACGTGAAGAAGGCATTCAGTACCTCAGCCTGCTGACTACCTTGTCCTTTGTCACCAGGTCCCCTGCCCCATTCAGCAGCAAGCCCACAATTTTTCCAGTCTTCTTTTGCTGCTGATAAATCTGCTGAAGACCTCCTTGCTGCCCTGAAAGTCTCCCAATAGATTTCACTCTAGGTGGGCTTTGCCTTTCCTAATCCCATACCTGTATGTCCAGGCAGTGTCCCTGTATTTCTCCTGCATTACTTGTCCCTGCTTCCACCTCCTATTTGTGACCTTTCTGTGCTTGAGTTTAGTGAGCAGTGGCAGTCCTCCTGTCACCTTTGCTTTTATATCTGCTTATCACAATGGACCATTCTTCAGTTCAGAGAAGACCTTTAAAAAGAAACAGCTCCGCTGGACCTCTCTTACCTCCAGGACTGTATCCCATGCAATTCTTCTCAGCAGCTCTCTGAACAGGCCAAACTCTGCTCTGCTGAAGACCAGGGTTGTGATCCTGCTTTTTGCCTTGCTCCCTCCTCTCAGGATCCTGACCTCCACCATCTCGTGATTGCTGCAGCCAAGCCTGCCTCCTGATCTTCACATTCCTGAGCAGTTCTTCCTCTTTTGTAAGCGTGAGGTCCATCACAGCACCTCCCCTCATTGATTCTTGTTTCTGAACTGCATAGTCCTCAGTGGGTGAAGGCAGCTAGGTCTCTGCTGGTAAAGCCCAGGAATGGATGATGAGGCAAACCTTGCAGGCACTGGTCACAGATAGGGAGTCATGGCAGAGGCAAGGTGGATTCCTCCGCATTCCTCATTCCCTGCCTGAGCTCTTGGTTCAAGGATCCAGCACAGCTGTGCATAATGATCTTGCATAATTTGCTCTGCCAACGTGTGACATGAAACCTTTTCCCAAAAGGCACCCACAGCAAGGCTGTTCTGGCACTGGCCCCATGCCCCAGGTGCTTGTTTCACACACTGTCCGATGTAGCAGGAACTTGCAAGGCTGGGAAAGGGTGAGACGAAGCACAAGATGGCTTGAGGAGCTTTAGGTAGAAGAACAGACAAGCTAGCTAACCCAGCAGCTTTACAGTGCTTATGTCAGCAACCAATGCTAACATCTGGAGAGCACATTTGAAATTCTGGAGGCTTCCACTTCTGGGATCAATTCAGTCATTTTATGTAGTTCTGTGTATGCACTGGATGAGCACCTGCTGGTGGAAAAGTGGAGGACTGCTGAACTGTGAGATGCAAAAGGCCACTTTCCACAAATAAAGTCATGCTGGATGCTGGGACTGGCTGAGGAAGAGGACGCAGACTTGCATCTGGTTCAGTGCCCATTCCAGAGCATATGCGTCATGCTCTGCAACTCAGAAAAACTCTCTGAGGATATCAGAGAGGCTTTATGAACTGAGTGCTGTAAGAGGTGGACATTGAATGGTCCATTACAAGTTACGACCAATGCTATCTGGATATATATCACAAAAGTCACCATGCTTCCCTCATACTCCAAGATGGAAGACGCCATATTAAAACCTGTTAACACCAGTACTTCTGCCTGGTCTTGAGACTCACTCCTGCCTTCTTTTTCCACTTCTTCCAAGCCACTTTTCCCAAATGTCGGACAGTTCTTTTCTATCCTCCCTTCACATTTGATTTCATCATCTCATGCCATAACGGCACACAGCAGAGTGGACATACTTTCAGTGTTTGCCTAGTATTACTTCTCATTTAAAACACTTGCCTATGTGGAAATGAATTTCGGATTGCACAGTTTGTCTAACCTAGGCTTCTGAACTGTACATAAGCTCCTGATGCTCGGTGAAGCAATCCTGCTGTAACGAGGACTTCACAGGGGCACTAGTTCTCACTAGTTTTTCACACTTCACATAGAGGCACTCAGACACAGATCCACATGCCCTGTTGAATCACTTTTACCCCCTGGGGGATGTCCACTGTGCCCTGGCTGAAGCCGTCTTTGACCCCGTGTACCGTCACAACAAGGTGACGTGCTTTCTGCAGACTGAGGTGTCACTGGGGCGGCAGTGGAAGATGGTCTTTCCTGTCCTCAGGCTTTGAATCACATGGAGGAAAAAGCTTTTATTCCTTGCTGAGCTGGGTGACATGTGCTTCTTGCAGACTCACAGAGATATCTTTGGGGCAGGTGTGATTTTCCTGCGTGAGGACCCAAGTGCAATGTGCACCTAAACCGGTGGCCCAGCAGTATGGGTTGCCTGTGTGGGGCACTCCAGTGCCATCCGTGGGAGCTAAGCTGAGAGATCAGTACAGGTGTACAACCACGGTAATAATTTTTACATGTGTAGATCCATCTTTATCTAAGATATAAAAGATCATTAACAGTGCAATTTGTGAATAGTTTTGCACTCCACGTGTTGTTCAAGGTTGCCTTTGCTCCCAGACCTCGCAAAACTCCCCCCAAAATCACTGATCTCCTTGGAATTCCTTCTATTTTATTGCTTAAATTATTTTACATGCCTCCTATTAAGTAGCCATGGCTAGTATGTACAAGTTTGTGCACTGCACTGACTGTGCCATAACATGCATATACCAGAATATTATATAGCATGATTAATGGTGAGTTCTTCTCAAACACCAGCTTTGCTGGTAGACAGATTGAGTACAGTTATCTAGGTGACCTAAATTGCTACGAGAGCTGGGGCTGCTAAGAGAGAGTGAATAAGTGATGGCATTATGAAATCATGTTTTCTCTTGTGTAGCTGAGAACGGCTCCAGCCAAATAACACAGGCTCTAAGTTTGCTTTGGGATGTGGTGAACTTGTACATTTGCAGTTTTTCACAGGAAAGGAAAAAAAAAAATCCCTTCTCTGAAGGGCTGCTTCACTGAATTTTAAGAGGATTGGGAAGGATTCACCTTCTTGCTGAAGAAAACATTTGCTAGCTGTGTTTGTCCTCTGCCAATGGATATTTTCTCAACTGTTCCATACTAAGGGGCTTACAACAACTGTTACAAAGCAGTGCAGGTACATGCTGCCGGAGCTCACCCGCGGTGCCATGAGCAATACCTGGCAGCTCCCAACAGCCCCTGGCCTGCAGCAGCAGCAGCACATTGAAAGACCAGCCTGGGAGGTGCTGGATGTTCTAAATTTTCACTGCTAACATGAAGGATTAGTACATTTCAGGTTTTCAGGAGAATCTTCTGCATCCAAAGGACAAAAAAAAATAGTGACTGTTCCAGTAAGATCAGGATAAATCACCTCTTAGCTAGAAAAGAAAGGAAAACAAGACTGATTCTAACATAATAAGCAAGTACTCTATGGCTTTGCGCCTAGGTTTTGTACAGCTTTTGTTTTTCTTGTTTACAGTGAATATACTTACGAGGCCTTTAATTGGTTAATCAAAGTCCCAATGAGTAAAAGGAATGTTCAAAGCATCATTTTGAAACACTGTGGAGGGGATTCTTGAATACCCCAGGGAAAATCAAACCAAACTCCTCAAAGACATTTAGATGCATTTCCTGTTGTGCCATGGAAATGATGATTTTTTTTTACCACCATGGTAAGGGCACATCAAATCATACAATCTTTCAGAAGAGCAAAAAAATATTTGAAGATATCTTCCAGGAATCAGGGAAGTTGTCAAAATTAACTGTGGAGTTAAAAGGCCATATTCCAACTTCGTGTTTCCTGTCCTAAGGAAAGACTAGGGATTGGACAGACTCTTTATACTGGGAATCATGAAGCAAATGGAGGGACAAACTGACACAGTGCATTTCTTAGCAACTATGAAAGAAAACAAAAATTCTTTTTTTGAGACAGCACCCATTTGTATTGCTGCATGTTCTTCGGGTCACAGTAGCTCAATTGCAGAAAAAAAAGTTGTCCTCAGAAGAGTACTATTAGGTAGATCTGTGGCTCATGTGACTCTGGAGAACAACACCCAACATCATGTTTCCAGCATCTCAACTGATTCGTGTGTAAAGTTCATTTTGATTCAAGGGACACCGAGGGAATTCCTACAATGCCAAATCCAGTATTCTGCCATCTAGTCCTAGTCATCATTGTCCCCTACAGAGAATGGGTTTTACATGTGTTTCTATATTTCTTTTTGGGGAATAAAAGAATGCAGTCTTAATCCTCTCTTTGCTGAAATGATAGTGAGGTTAGAAGCTTCAGTGGCCACAGAATGTGCTGTTGCTTTTCAGAAGAAAGCTCTCAAAATTGTCAGCTTAAACTTTTCAAAACCATTGGATCCAAATCTTTCAGAGGTTCCAGTATTTTGGAAAATTGTAAAAAATCCAAATAAAGCCCATTCATATTCGGGATCACCTGAATTTCCATGGTAAAAATTTTCTTTCCCTAAGATGAAAATTTTATGTTTTGATAGTTCTGAGATAAAAGCTTTGATTGTCTTGTCAGTGTGATGTATTCCATACCAGTAATCCCATGATTAGTTAGTATTTAAGGGATATATGAATACTGTGAAGAGTTTATCAATTTGCCCTTTCTTTTTGGCTCATTGCCTAATTAGGAACATGACTTTGATCATGTTCCACTTCAGCAGGCTTTGGTGCTTCTGTTATGTAAACAAATGTGGAAGTGGCTATACACACTGCAATGATTATTAAATCCTTAACGTCTGCAAGCTCCAGAAATGTTTGTGTTGTGATATCAATTTTAATTGCTAACCAGACAGTGTTAATTAGGGGAAATCTATGATACTGTAATTGGTCTGTCAGCTTTTCTTTCACAGTGGTGAAACTCTCTTAGGAAAGTCACTGAGGAATTCTGAAGAAAAACTGCTCCTAATAGGTGAAGCATACAACTGAATGGAAAGTGATATGACAAAGTCATGATAAAATAATCATTTAATGATTTAGAACATTACTCATGTTTTAAAATTATTTATGTGTCTGCCTCTCTTTCTGCCTATTCATTTATTCTTTCTTATTGCTCTCCAAAAGGTGAACAGTATGTCTAATTCTGGAGAAGAAAAGATTCCATATGTAGCTCTGTTTTATGTTCCAGGATGTTGCTAGTATTTTCAGATTTTATTAACTTTTAATTGGTTGATAGATCAGAAATTGGATGAGAGATGTGTGTTTACAAACAGTTCTGCCAAAAAAAAACCCCCCCAAAAAAGACAATAAAAGAAGAGAGGAGAAATGTTGATGTATTTCATAATTCTCTGGTGTGCTTGTATCTCTTTTAGAAGGATGAATCTTTATTGAAATGAGACTGGAAAGATTTGTCATTGTGAACTGTGCCCTTATTGATTTTTTTTGAAGCTAGGTTCAAATCTATACAATCATTTGGTAATATAATGTACTTTCCCTCCAGCACTTCTAGTATCAAAGCATCGAAAGAATAGTGAAAGCCTACTCTGAAATCTAAATATTGAGTGCATGTTGAGCCCGTTTTTTAAAGCATTGTATTTATAATCAGGAAGCCAAAGTGAAATTCTCAGAAGTTTGCATTACCAACTACAGAAGCCACATTGTCAAGCAGGGGTGGGTTCCTACCCAGCACTTCTGCAGAACTGGACTGTCAGACATGTCTGAAGTTAGCCTGTCTGAATCACATCTATTAAAAATCCCTGCTCGCTTTTGAAAAGCTTGGTTCTACACTTGCATTCAGGCAACAAAGTGTGACCTCTCCTTTTTATTTTTTTCATAATTAGAGAACTTTCACAACCATTAATACCTTTAATGAGGACTGTGGTTGAGTAATTAAGTTGCCCAACGATAGATTAAGATATCTAGCAGTATTTTGAAAATGTTGGCTTTGTTTTAACTTGTGCTTGTTGTCTTTACTGCAGCTGTCTGTCATTTCTTCACATCTCTTAGAAATTAAACTGCTTTTGCTGCAAATATATTATTGGTTTGTGTTTGTGCTATGTCAAGCAGCGTGGGCAGTGAGTAAAGCAGGGTTTGTAGGCACTCCTGTGCTGGTGTTGAGACCGCCATCCGACAGCATTGGGAGGGATCCGAGCTGTGCGGATGCATTTCCCACAGCACAAAGTCTGGTGTAAAGTAGGCGGCTTCCCAGTTGATTCACACAAATACTGAGAGCTGTCCCAGTTATGTGTTTTGTCCTTCACAGCTTTTAATCTTTGTCAATTTCTGTTCCTCAGAATGTGTGTGGATTTTCTAAAGCCAATAAAATAAAAATACTGATCCATTTAGTCCAGTAGCTTATCTTCAAAAGTAACCAGTTCAAGAGACTTCAGAAAAAGAATTAAATTTACGCCAAAGAGAAAAGAGCCCTTAGGTCTGAAGAGCGGAGGAAAGGAGCCGAAAAGCTATTAGAAAGCCACTGGTTATATTTATTAGACAGTAATAAGAGCTATTAGAGTCTTTTTAAAATACCCTATTATTATTATTACAAGCCTTTATTTTAATAATAAAATAGACCACTATTCTCTCTCTACCAGTCTTCCCATGACATAACGTCACATATCTCTGGTCAAAATAGTTTTTCCACTGCTTTGATCAGCAATTCCCTTTTAAACTATCTCCTGTCAGCTCCTTCTCTGATCACCTTTGACAGACTTCTAGAGTATGGAGGACTAGAGCATTTAGAAGAGCAAGGAAAATCTCAGGGTACAAAACATATTCGCGTGAAATACAGCGTAGACATGTCTCCAAAGCAGAAAGTCAGAATAAAAGATATATAGGCTAGCGCAGTGAAATGGCAGAAGCAAGAAAAATTGGCCAGTGTCTTTCTGGTGCTGCAATTCATACTTTGCCTTGGGGTTTCAGCAAACAGCATCTGCGCAAACCTTGATGGCTAGAAATCAATAACACAGATTTCATCTGCAAACAGATGCAATCTCTGTCCCTTTATGGGAGGGGCAGCAAATACCTCAGGCAAATACAGGGCATGACTTTCAGGTACACCTAGCGTATGTCATGGGGAGGGTTGCGTAACCTTGCAAGCAGCCTTATTTTCATAATAAGCACAATGACAAATCAAAGGGTCAGGTATGAGGGGGGAAGACTGCTGGGGATGGACAAATTTAGGAGCAAAGCGTAATAGTCAGTTCATAAACGGTCTATGAAAAGCATGTAAGACTTTAAGAGTATCATTTCTTAGGAAGAATAGCTGAGTATATGACACCCGTGAATAAATAAATAAAAATAAAAAAAAAGGAAGGCAGGAAGGAATTGCAGGCAACATCAGGGTGAAATAAAAATGTCTAGAAAATAGAAATCCATAAAATACTTTAAAAGAAAGCCTGTTGGTAGCTCACCCTGATGTTGCCTGCAATTCCTTCCTGCCTTCCTTTTTTTTTTTATTTTTTCCCTGCTTTTCCTTAACAGCTCTCTTTTAGAGATAACAAATTTTATTATCAGCATGAGATTTCTTCTTTTTCATGGCATTTTCATTTCTCTTTGCTTCAGTTTTCCACCTGGAAATAAAGATAGCATTGCTTAATAATCTGAGATGATGCTACAAGAGTTCCTGGATGATTTCAGAGTGTTTCATGACCTACACCTTTAGAAAAAAAGATAGCTAAAAAGTGAAATGGCCTTTACTTCCCTCTCTGCTGCAAACTGTACTTCTTAAATACAAAATATTTCATCACAGTACATGTCAATCACAAGTTTTTGACAGTACCACAATTGTGAAAACTGCAAACAGACTCAAACTATTGTTCCAAAGTATCTTTCACTTAGTTACACATTAACAGCTGCAGTAGTTGTACATTCACATCTTAAGTTACCATCCAATTTTAGAGCTAAAATGAGAGCTGCCTTTTCAGTGCATTACCACTGAAATAAGTGTATACAGTTTTTCTGGAAAAAGTAATGAATCTTTATATAGCGCTCTAATGGCCTGTAATTTATTTGGCTGGCTGGAATGCTAACAAATATTAAACTTTAATATTAATAGACTTCAGAAAGTATATGTATATATTGAAATTTTAAGATTAAGGGGGTACAGTGCCTACACTCAGTAATACTAGCACAGAGTGCTTTGCATTAATGGCATAATGAGAGCTCTCTAATATTCTTGTCACAGTAGTTCTGGCCCTTACTTATAACAAAAAAAAAGTTGTTACACATTGAATGCACTTTCAAACTATTTCTTCTTCCTTACAGTTCAGCTAAACAAGTAATAATTAATTATATTAAACTTTTCTGTGATTTCCCCCTTCCCCCCAACCGCCGCCCCCCCAAACTTCATATGAGCCTATTTCCTTGTGTGCCAGATGCTCTGGGCATATTGCTTCCTCTACTACGTATGTGATGCTTTGTTGAAACTTGCGGTTGTTCTTCCTGGTAAAAATGTATTGATTTTCATAGATTTATAACCTTGTTGGAGAGAATTTTTTTTTTTTTTTGGGGGGGGGAATTTATTCAGTACTTTTGTGAAAAATATGAACTCAGTCAAACTCAAATTTCATTCTGAAGTACTTTTGCTGGAACTTTTTTGACCAGCGTTACCATTCAGATCTCTAGATTTATGTACACTAATGACTCACACATCCTTCCCCCACGGATTTTCAACACCTTTGCTGTTGTTTTTATAAACTGCTCTTTCTGCTTTCATTCTGAAAAAATACAAAGGCAGTTGTAATCAATCCTTGCCTTGCTTTTCCTTGCCTTTCCAGCAATTGCTTCATTTTTTGGCTTAAGACCCAGCTCTTTTCTGAAATAGGACCACACCTCTTGATTTTTCAGATTTGTCTTCTGTGTTGCTCTGTATCAAAGGGATATACTAAATGTCACCATGGCTCAGTTACCACCACTTTAACCTGTGGGTTTAGAGTTTGAAACAACCTTAAGCAAAGCGACTGAAGGGAGCAGACAATGAAGAACTTGTTCTAGACAGCTGCCCTCCACGGAAGTGAATTAATATGCCAAATGTTAAGTTTATCTTTAACTAACTTGCCTATTCCTAAAGAGGTCAGCACACATTTTACACTTACTCTTGACATTAGGGTACCAATGTGATGCCACATTTCCCCCATCCCACTTAGACTGGAGGCACCCTATGTCCTCTGCCACGTTGGGACTTTTTGCCAATGACCACGTTGGCTCTGCAGCATTTCTTGCGGGGAGCTTCAGTTTTGACAAATTCAGGGTTCACCAAACTGGAGCGTCTTCCAGCCACACCTGGGTGGAGATTTTCAGAAACTATAGGCATCTGACTGAAATGTTTTATGTCAATAAAGGATTGAAAGAAATGACAGTCCCTCCCTAAAAATCCCAGTAGGCTTTATGGCTTCAGACAGACACTGCATCCACGATGTTATAAGTTATGAACATCAGTTGAAGGTGGATTGCTCTTGTCTAAGTTTAACTGGCCAAAGGTTAGTAGTCTAGCCTAAACTAGTCATCTAGTCCTCCTCTGTAATCAGCGGTGAAATATAGGTAGCTCCAGAAGTGATTCATTTCTCGTGCCCAAATCTGTCTAAAGATGGGGTGACTCACTGACTGCAGAGGGACCTGCTAGGGGGTTAAAGTTAGGCGAGATGTATTGTGCTGCTGGATACTGTTTGTGTTAGCCTGCCTTCCTCACGAAGCAACATGCCTTGGCTGTAAACTACCCACAGGCTAGCCTGCATCACCTCCTGTTTGGAGCAGGGTAGGAGCATGCACCTGGACAGTCATGGCAGCTCACAGGGCAAGTGCTGGCAGGTTCGGCTGCCATAGATGAGTCATGTGGCTGAATCCTAAGTACCAGCATCTGTTTGTAAAACTGGCCCTGAGATACTTCTGATAAAGAGAATTACGACTCGGAAAGGTTGTGAGTGCTTTTGAAACGTTCTACCATTTGAAACAGCTCAAGCGATTACCAAGTATCTTAGCACCCGCTCTGCTTGATGCAGTATCATGTGGCTCTTTCTAGCTGCAATTAATACCAATAATTAATTATATTATTCATCAAACACACTGAGACTCTTTGAGCCTGAAAAGCAAAACATCGTATAAAGTCAGTATCTAGTCTCTACGATTTCGTTAAAATGATTTTCACATCAGCTTTCTTTTACCTCAGCTCATCAGATTTGCACAGAATAGGGGTCCCACCCCAAATATTTTTAAGGAACCCAAATAGCCTACATGATATTTCACTTTATTCCTGGTGAATTTTTCTTGCATCCTCCACACAGTTGAAAACCCCATCATCACAGCTACATCTTCCTTCCACAGTCTGGGAGCTTTCCAGTTCACCTCATTCCCTGTGTTTTTAATTTTTTGAGAATCCTTCTTGAACTGATTTCATTTTCACCTCCTTGTTCAGCCACGCTGGTTTTGCTCTTACTTCTGATGGATTTGTCGCTATGCAGCACACTTCTACCTGTGCAATACATCCATTTATCTTGGAATATTTTGTGTTTCCATTGCACCATCCCATTTCATTTCACTCAGAACCACCCGTGTTTACTTCCTGCTCTGATGGAATTTGTTGTCATTACTTTATGTTTCATCCTTGGTCATGGTGGCAAAGGTGTAATCCTGACTGTGCAGACACCATCAGTTTGTCTCCAGCTATGTCTCTGAGATTAGTCACAACAAACAGAAGCACTAGGGAAGGCTGGGAAGGCTGCAGGAAGGGGACATCACAGGGTTCTTAATAATGGGAATATTTGTACTGGGCAGTGTTTATGCTTTGCAGTCATGCCCAGGACCTTATCACACTACATACTATACACCTACAGCAAAACACAGCACTTACTCACCCACGGTCAGATACACCACATACCGTAAGTTCCTTGCAACACTCCCGCCTCCTCCACTGAACCGTGAACTTGGATGAAGACCAGGCTTGAAGAAAAACGTGAAGTGGAAAACTGGTGTCCTTCCATTTCTTGTCCAGATTCAATAACTGAACAGTCCTAAATGTTTGGATCTTTTTGATCTGGATTAGGATCTGGATTATTTTGATCATTTTAAACTGACTCAAGCTGGAAGTATGTATTTGTGGTCTATTTAGAAGGACAACTATAGGATTGTTTCAAATGGCAGAGCATTCTTTAGATGAAAAGAAACCCTGTCCTCTTCCTTTAACTTACTGGTATGTATTCTGCTTATGCAGGGGCATAGGCCTGGAAGCTGATACAGCTACTGTCGAAAGGATGAGCTCTAGCGAGCGGTTTTAGAGTCCAGGTCAACCACCCCCTCTTCCCAGCAGGTCTCCTTTCACAGCAGTCCCTACTGCTTCATCACGTCCTTCCCCATGGACAATAACCTGAGAAGATGCCCAGGGAAGCACTAAATGACTAAAGCAGGACTGGAGGTGGCCAGAGTGTTTTATTTTGCACTTTGGCACACTTCAGAGGCTGGATCTGCAGCTGACAGAAGGCAACCAGCTCAACTGCAAGGCCATGGCATTTGATAGCAGGATCTCATTCCATGGCCGCATCTCAGCTAAATGAACGTTTCTGAGTTTCAACTCTTTTCACTTGGCTTTCTGTTGAGCTGAAACCTGTGGCAAATTGACTTCAACTAAACAGAGAGAGGATTGCTGAAGTACAGTTGTGCACTCGGAGGTTTGCAACACATTTGAATCAATTTTATTTTATAATTAAAGTAATATAAATAGATTTAAATCCATACTTGTAATTAAAACAACACAGCTTCCTGTGCCTCTCAACTGGAGGCAGAATCTGTGGCTTATTCTGTGAGGGATCATCCCTTTTTCAATTTACTGCAATCTCCCCATTAGATACGCTATAAATGCGTTTCTTAGGGTACTCTGAAGAAAGTGGGCTGATAAATTTGGAAGCTCTTTTTCACATTTGGTTTATTTGAATCTATGGGTAAGTATTCAGAGTGTGGGATTTACATGCTATGTATATGACAAAAGAAAGACAGAAAATACACCAAATTATGTAACTTTGGGAATTAAAGATTCCCCCAAATTCTTCTTCCTTGTTTCCTGGAATTTTGCAGGACACATTTTTTTATTGCACCATATTAATTTTTTCCATAAGAAATCTGCCAGATTATCCTATGTACTGTGAAATAATCATCAGAGTTATATTTTTATGTACTCCAGCATCTGTACAAATGTTTTACATATGAGGACTGTTGGCCTCTGTCAAGTAAGACAACAGGCTAGCATAATGCAAAACACACTGATTTATTTTGTAAATATTTGAACATCAGGAGAATTTATTTGTGATAGTTTGAGATCAGGCACGGGCAGTTGTAAATGGGGATTTTAGATAAAGTGGCCATGGAAGAAATCCATCCTGTTGCATAGTGCGTGGACAGACTTCGTATTAGTGGGCAGAGAAGTCCTCTTACCATACCAACACTTTGTTTCCACAATGGTTTTAGAGCGATATAAAATGATCTATGAATGTCTCATGCTCTGCAGGAATGAGATGGTCTTTCCTCCAACAACTGTAGGGTAGTAAAGTTATGCGATCTAAATAACTGAAAATTCAAGAAAATTGGAGCCTCCAGACTATTAGTCTGTTTTGGAAGGTTACATTGAAGGCCTATTCTCAGAAATTATACAATTTTCAGCCTTTTTATAGCAATTGACCTCAAGGAATTGAATCCTTTTCTCTAACAGAAGAAAGAACAGAGAGACCTACTCTTGCTGCCGCTGCAGCAGGTGGAGGCAGATCTGGGGGAGCTCTTCTTTCACCCAGTAGATGCCTGGAGAGTCACCTCAGCTTGTGTTTGCAGGTGAACACAATACACTACATCACCGTTTGATGTTGATTTACATTTGTGTGTGATGATAAACTGCTTCTTAAATTTACTTTCCTGCAGAAAATAAATGTTGAGTGAGGGCTGGTCCTCAAGAAATAAGGGGTAAGCTACACCTTTCAAACAAGTTCAAGAGATACCTCGCTGTGCTGGGCCCCACACAGAACTGCTTCAGGTGCGTTTCTGTTTTGAGTCCTGTTGCTGCAAAGCTTGCCCAATTTGCTTTCACTGGCCTGTTCTTTTTCTTTGACTGCATTGAGGTTCCTAGAAGGTTTAAACTATTCATCACTGTCAAAAGATTTGTGATTTGGCATTTGAATTTGCAGTAGCTGGCTCAGAGCTCTTTGCAGACAAATGAAGTGTCACACCACAGCTCTGAGAATCTTATCTAAAAGACCTAAAACTAAGCCAAGGATGGTGTTACAAACCCGTATCAAAGAGGAAAACAATGAAAAATGATATGGTAAGTTATGCAGGAAGAGCTACATACCTGAAAAAGGACTGCAGAACTGGCCTCTAAACTAGTAAGACTTTGCTTAACTATGCAACTCATTCATTTCTTGACTGTTTGCATATTTGGTTTTTAGTTTCCTTGGGGTGGGGACAGATAAAGATTGAGCAGAGGGATGTAAAGCCTAACTGGAAACATTATTCACAAAAAAACAACTGTACAAGAATGAGGATAGATAGAATGGTGTCTTGTGTAACATAATTGGCACATGAATGAGTTTACTGGAAATGTAAACACAGAAAGGGACTGTCAGAGAGGGCACAAGATGAGTAATTCAAAGCGATGAATAACCGTGGATGTGGTTAAGACTTCCTTCTCGTCAGTGAGAAAAACAGTGATGTAAGAAGAGGTCGGGTTGACAGGAAGGAGCAAGGGCAGCCTTCCCCTTAGCGCTCAGCTGTGCCTGCTTCTCTGCGCGTGAGTCAAAGTCTTGGCTCTGGCTGGTTCAGCACCATCTTCTGTCAATCATCACCTGAACAACAATCACGTGCGCTTGTGGTTAACTGTCAATGATTGCTACCCTCTGGTTCTTGCTACAGCTTATGAGAAAGAACATAATCTTGACACTCCTGTGGAGCTCTTGATTATTGAGGCAAACTGTGAAATGCAAATAATCAATTCTCCTAGATCTTTTTAATCATATTAATTGCTGAGGCAACCCAACTCCCCTATAAATGTGCAAACTAATTTTACAGGGTTTTATGCTCTTTCAGGAGCTAGACTGATTTCTGGAAATGGATATATGTAACTGACTTTGACCTGGAGGTTGTTTTTCTCTGATACTGTTTGTTTTTCTGGTGTATCACCAGTTCTGTTGGCAACTGCAGATGACCAAAATTCTCAACACCTTTCGTAATGGCAACCTCTCTGGACTAAGCTGCCTGTTACACCACTGCCTGCAAATGAGCTGAGTAGTCCTTTCTAAGCTCATTTTATTTACAGGGATGGGGCATCTACCACCTCTCTCTGCAACATTTCGTTTAAGTGAATTGCCACAGTCCCATTCAGTCCCGTAGGATAAATACAGGACTACGGCCCAGTCACTAAACCTGCCCAAAATTTGGAGGCATCTCTTTGCAGGATAAAGCTAAGCCCTATATTTGCCTATTTGTTTGCTGTTGACATAGACCGTTCTTTGTCAAACACTCTTGGAGATACTAAGTACTTTTGCAGTTCTGTGTTCAGAAACAAAACACCTGAAAAGGCCTCTTTCCTATATCTTTGCAGAGTTTCTTTCCAACACCTGTTTACTATCCAGAGATGAACCAAAAGAGAAGCAGTGAATCAGTAAGCTGTGGACTTTAAGAGGTTGCTTGCACCAGACAATCTAAGAACAGGAGCTTGCAAATCCTTATTTCTGGAAGAAATCCACAGGATTTCATAAAATGTGGGACAAAGGTGCTATGTGAAAAATGACTTAAGAACGATGTTCTTCAATGCTAAGCTGGGCTACAGCCCAAGGTTATTCACGGCTATGACGGCTCCTTCCTCTAAAGCAGCAATGCTAGCAAAGGCTTGCTATGGGAGATTAACCTCTACAGAAGGGAGGACACACAAATAGTCACCCCTTTCCAGACTTGCTTTGTGTCTTGCACTGACACGGGTCAACCGGGGCTTGTGTGGGGAAGGCTACATGTTAATGGTGATGAAGTTGCTCTTGGGTTTTTGTGTAAGAGCCCAATCTGCACAGCAAGCATCCATTAGCTCTACCTCCAGTTGCGTTCACCTGAGCAAGTTAGACCATACCAAAATGATGATTATGCAACTGGAGTGCATTGATCTCTGGTAAAAGTTAATTGTATGCAACCATTATTTCTGCTGTTTTCTTGGCAAAATACCTGCACAGGGAATTAGCATCACATATTGAAATCTTCTCATGGAATCCAATCAAACAACAGCTTGTTAATAAGATTCTGGAGATAATATTTTTTTCCAAGCAGAACTTTGAACTCCCTGCCGCTTTGGAGACTGGCTGCAATGAATATGGTATTGCTTGCAGCATGCTGTAGATTTTGACAGTGAGTAAAACCAAATATAATACTAAAGTCTGGAGAAAATACTACCCTACAGAAATAAACTGTCTATCTTTTCAGCCATATTCTGAAATGAAAAATATTAGAATACCATGGAACAACCCTAGCCTCATATATTTCAAATTTACTCCTACCAAGAGCTAACAGTTATGGTGCCTTCTCCTTAGAAGATTCCCTGCCTGAGCTGCCAGCCAGGGGTCTGGGTACAGCCCAGGGAAGCACTGCGCTTTCAGATGTTCACAGTCTAATACCAGTCTCACTCACAGAGAAGTTAATTCCCTAATGGGATTCTAGCTTTAAAATAATAGTACCCTAATGGAGACAGCAAAATAAAAGTATACTTTTTCAAAAAAACATTAACTTTCAGAGTGGTATTTTTATTCGTATGCATTCAACAGCACACAGGTTCTTTCACAGGGATATAAACACAGCACGTAGAAACATCCATACCAGATCTGACCAGTACTCCATTTCAAAGGAGTCAAAAGCCAATGCAAGCAACTTCACAGCAGGCAATGAAAGGACAACCTGCTCCCAGAAGAAAGCTTCTGCTTAATCCCCATCGATGTAATGTTTGGCTGATTTCACAAAACACAAGGGTTTATATCCCTTAGAAAAGTAATATACATATTATAGAACAATCTGTATTTCTTACTTATAGATTTCTGTACAGTAGTATTTACAGCATATTGCAAAGATTACAGTCTCTGTCTGATGCCTTTATTGCAAATACTTGCTTCCAGGCCATAAAAACCAGACTTCGTACCTTTCACCCGTTACACTACAGCTGCGGACATTGCCCCTTGTCACAGCATTGGAGCACCTTGAAACGCTTGGGTGTAAATAGCAGTTAGCACTGCACGCTTGCACTCCATTTGACTATTTTAGTTTACATAGTTCTAGTCAAACAACATCATTCAATTTATGACTTGCCTTGGCCCTCAGCCCCAGTTTTAGGTTTCCCAGAAGACTGAAAACCCAATTCTGTTGCTAAAACTTCTATTCATACCGCAATGGCCTGCTTACCACAGTTTATCACTAAAGCTGAAAAGTCCCACCCCTTCCAAGGTATGTCTTTTATAATCAAACAGTAACAAAAATAATGATTTCTTTTTTTGGAAATAAAGATAGGTAGTGACTAACATTAGCAAGTGTTTCTCATTTTGAGGGATATGACTGAAACACCCAGCAAAAGGGAGGAAAAGCCTTTACATGTAACAGTAAGAGGAGCTGAGTGAAGCCCAGAGCTCCCACTCTTTGGAAAAAGCACCGAATCACTCATTGCCAAGATGTACGGAGAAAGAATTGTGATCATCTGTTGTTCTGGCATACTGGGAAAGGTAGGTTATTAGCTTACCCAGAAGGTTTTAGGAAATAAAGGGAATCTATTGCTTATTAGGGAAAGACTTTAGATAGATCCACATTGTCTCTGAAGTAAATGATACCTGGGAGAGCTTGGGGTTCCTTCAGAGTTTGAACAAAGCCAGGGAAATTTTGCCACATATCAGTGTGGAAAGTCGCCACAACTTCACTGAACTGTTCATAAAGACAGAAAGGGGGATTAAAAAAATATTCAGAACGGGGCCAGTTTTGATTTCACTAGCCTCCACCATAAAACCTTCACTGATTTTGAGAAAGGCTGATGTTCAGTACTTTCAAGCAAATTAAACATATTCCTCCCTAACATTGAAAACTCGTGACCAATGCATCTTTCATCTTAACTTTTGAGAGCTACTCCACTAAAAGAGCAAAAACAAACAGAAGTTTGAAAATGAAACCAAACATTTCCTTGGAAACAAATCAAAATAATTCTCTTCTTCTGTGGCGGGGCACTGATTTGTAACGCAAAAGATTTTTCCTGCACTCTGAGCTGTCTACAGTCATCCATACTTTCAAAGAAAAGCAGTCCTTAGCTCTGACAAATGCATATATTTATGTGGTACAGCACCTTGCAAAGTGAGCATGAAAAGAACAGATACATCAGGTTGTGTTCCTGACTATAAACCTAGACTGTGTACCTTAAAAACCTGCACCTTAAGTGCACAAATCTTATCACATTCGCAGCATCTTGGGTTGGAATTTTCTGAGAATCATCCTTTAATAATAATGTAACAAATAATACACATGGAAATTTCATTACTGAATGAAACTATCCCCATGTACTACCTTCCCTCTAAGTTTGCAGAAGCTCACTGATGCAAACTCTTTAGTTTTCTCCCAAGTGGAAAGCAACAATTATTTTATCTGGAATTGTTATCTGTCTTAACAACTTCAGACATGTAGACCTTAGTACATAACACTAGAAAACTAAGACAGATGCCCTGCATTCCCAAACCATTGCTGCAATTGAGAACTAACCATCAAGGGATTGACAAGCACATTTAAAACATATGGAAGTGCAACACGGATAATCCTGCTGTGAATTTAACTGATGTCAACTAAACCACCTGATGAGCGCTTCAAGAGCAACTCTTCCGGTGCGCGCAACATTGACATAGGTTAAAATAGGCAACAGTTCCTCCTACCACCCATGTTTTATTGAATCCTTGACGCTCACCCTCGCCCTTGCTGCTCCTCCAGATGTATTTACTGAGGTAGCAAACACTTGAGAAACGCAGCTCGAGAGCTCACTTGAGCTCGGCACCCACCCGGCTGCGCCGGCAGCTGTTTTGGGCCAGGAAAGGCAGCAGGGCAAGCTGCCGTGGTGCCAGAGGAGGAATGCGGAGAACGAAAGCCAGTGTTTCTGGACTCCTCACACTGCAGGTAAGCCAGACACCGGGGCACCACATCCATGGTAACACAAAGTGAACTTTTAACCTCTGCAAGACCCTCAGGTCAAGCCACCGTGACGCCGGCGGGGCAGCTGTCACAGATGGGCATTGCTGCAACTGAAAGGGGAACCGGCTTCGGCTTTGACTGGGGGCAGGGTTTGCATTTTTTTGTGGTTTGCAATGTCCACAAAGGAACGCTTAGTGGAAGATATTTTCTAGCAAGCAATGACAGACTGGAGTGAGTGTCTGAGGCACAGAGAGCAAATTGCATGAGTTATTGCAGAGGCCTCATTCATACACTGATCATCCAAAGTACTTTTTATCAGCTTTTAAAACCTATTTAGCTCGGCCAGTCCAAATGAAGCATTTTATTGATGATATTGAGTAAGGTGCTAGGGAAGTGTGGCCTTACACAGCCTGGGATAGTTTTCTAACGTGATTCTGTAAGCCCATTGCTCACTCACAGTGTATAAAATTACAGGTGTTAAACCACAAGCTGCCAAACTTTGCAACGTTTGCAATGTCAGAGCTGGGGACATGTTGCTGACAAAGTGGAGGAGCCTATGTACATGTGAATTGTACTGCTCTGCAGCAAGGCAGTAACAATGCAAAACCCTCCCTCATTTTCAACTACCTGCTTCTTGGAATCATGCTCCTGAAAATATTTTGGTCGGGGTTTCAAAGGCTATTCCTCCCCACTGGCTGACCAAGCTGTGTGACAGAGCAAACTAGATGGATACAAGGTACTCCAATTTGGCTCGAATACTCTCAGAGAAAGAGAGGCTTGGCAGGGATTTAGCTTACAACATGTTTGCCAAGTATCCCAGCTAAAGCTGCCACAGTTAGTCCTCACCAGCCAAGGAAATAACGTCTGATGATGTCAGGATGAGCCTGGTCAAACAGCCCTGGTAAGACAGCCTTTGAACGTTCAGGTGGAGCCTGTCTGCCTGCAGGGAAACACCTGACCCAGAGGTCATTGCCACTTCATTCCCACTTTCTCCCTCCATCCCTGTCGACAAATTCATCGCTGGAAAGAGATGAGTGCTCAACACAGACCTTCTGCCACAGCCCTGAATGGCATCCTGGGGCGGTGAGCTGATGCTGAATATTATCGTGGATGGCAGCTGCTGCCACACTTTGCTTTTCCAGGAGCTTTCCTTTGCTGCTGCCTCGCTGGGGCACAGTTCACAATTTCCGCTTTGTCCTTGCACTTTTGGACACCATCGCGCTTGTGACAAGAGTGAGGCTGCCAGGGGATGGGAGCGAGGGTAGGAGGCAATAATAAAATACTAGACTTGGACAAAGTAGTCATGAGCCAGATGAGGGAAGAGTTTCTTCCTGTGTCTGGTTTTGTTCAACTTCCAAGTCAAGGGTTCTGAAGAAAGAGGAAAAAAAGTGTCATTTATTATTTATCACATCAGACAAGCATACGGTGATAATCTGAAGCTTTTATTCAGCTGCTTATGGCTCTTGCCAACACAGTAAATACCCCTTCCAGGAGATTTCCACTTGAACAAACATCCATTTAAGAATGGTGCTGAAACTCAAGGCTGAATAATCTTGATTCAACCCAGAAAGGAGGGTGCAGAGTGAACCCCCCTTCTTAGAGTCAAGCAGGACTGACAGTCAGCGGAGCTGAACTGCAGAGGTGAGTCCAGGCAGCGTCCCACTGAGAAGCAGCAATGCCCATCTTGCTGAGGACCTCAGTTTTCCCAAGCTCACAACCCACGCTCAGGCTCTGCAGTCATCACTCTAATGAAATGTGCTACGGAACTCAATCCTTGAAATAGCTGTTTTATTTACATGGTGCCCCACCAGGTCCCGGAAAGATCATGAAAAATTAAATGGAGAATGTCATAAAATATGAACGGGATGATCACCAGCCCATAAAAGACCTACAGTTCTTGAAAGGTGTTATACATGTAATGAATGCTGGATTTCATAAAACAGGTTTCTGCCTCTTTTTGCAAAGAAGATGCAACGATTTTCAAGCCTCTGTGTAAAACCAGAAACCTTCAAGGATGTGCTTGGGAGTGCCAGGGAGAGCACAACGCTCCCCCGTGCAGTACAGGAATCCGCTGTCCATTAACAGCCAGTGAGTAAACTAAACACAGCCAAATATTTAACTTATGGTAGCTCTTGATGACTCTTGTCCTTTATTTTGGGTGCTATGTACAGGTCCTTTTAGCTGACCTTTCTAAACTTTCTTGTTCCGTGGCCTAAATGATAAGTCTGTTCTCAGTTTTCAGAAATTACCCTGGAAGCAATCATAGCCCTGCTGCTGAGGTCTATCAGCTCAGTCAGCCCTAGTATGCTTAAAATTACGTTTATAATACAGACCCTATGGATCAGTGTTTCCTAGGCTGCCAAAAATTTTGGTGCCAAAGGAAATTGCTGCCAGTGTAAAGCACTCCCAGGTATTAGAATTATTGCAGAATGACCATAGGCTTGAATAAACTTGCTCTTTAGTTCATGGAGGTCTCTTCACCACCCTGCTGGGCTATGTGCTATGAACTGTGACTTTGTTTTAGGTGTTAAAAAGAAAAAGCCATTGACCAAACCCATGGGAGCTTACACTGGCTCAGCTGCTGGAAAAGAACTTCCCCACTCCCGCCCTTGCCTTTGCCCTGGTGAAGCAGCTCCTCTGCAGACTGTGTGCTCCCTGGGGTGGTGGCCAGCATCTCCTCTCTCAGCTGCAGCACTGGACCACGCTTAGCACCATGCAAATGGATGGGAAAAGGGCCAACTGCTCCCTCCTGAGCAGGCTTCGCGGTGATGACCGTGGTTCTGGCCCTGGACCTAACCCCAGAAAGGGAATTCAGGAGCAAACCGGCTTTTGTGTTGTTTTCGTTCAAGGAAATGTGGCTGGTTTTGTCACATGGCTCGTGCTTGCAGTGAAATCTGCCTCCCATCCTCTGTATTTAGCAAGGTCAGCAGCTGCAACAAGCTTCACAAATCGCCACCTGCATCATTTCATTTTGTCTGTCATCCTCCTGGCCTTTTATCACAGAAGGATGAGCAAGGAGAAATAGTTAGCTCAGGAGACCCTTTCTCTCTAAGGTAATTTGGGAAAGGATGTGTCACATAACACTTCTTTAAGTGGTCAGCCAGATACCTTGCAACCGTTCTTATCTACAAGGGCTTGAAACGTTTGTATGAAAATGGCTCTCCCTCTCCCCCTTCCTTCTCCCTCACCTTGCAGGGAGAAAACAGGCTTTTGAGAAAAATTCAAATTTTGAGAGTGATCCAAATTCCACATAGTTAAAACTGATTTCAAGTCAGTAAATGGATTTTTGCATTATATAGATTAAAGGAATTGGGAGTGACAGCCCCACATCCATGTAGGAAAGAGTACATTTCTCCATGTTCATAAGGCCCACAAGCTCTATGAACAGCTGTATCTACAATAAATGATGTTCTTCTCACGCACCAATTACAATCTGTCAGAAAATGTACATGTAATCCTTCATATCAAGACCTACTCATGCAATTTTTAAACACTACACTGTAAGCTGCGGTATTTATCCTCAGGGCTTCACGTACTGGAGGGAGAAAAAACTGTTATCTACTAGATCATCAATACCAAAGGCTCCATGAAGATAGTTCTTTTTTAGATCAGATGCAAAATAAACACTGCTTTTATTAAAACCAGGATATCAGTTTTTACCCGAGATAAATTCGTTCTGCTTCTGTCTGTGAAGTAACTGATTTCCAAGCCTAGATGCCACACATTTGTACTATCTTCAGTTTAAAACAGTGAAGTACCCCTCTAACTAGGGCAAACCGCACAACCGATTTCCAGCTACTGGCGCCAAACCACACAGCAAAACCCAGGGCAGAGGAGCCAAATCCACTACGATCAAACAGGACAGAAAACTTAAAGCCTGTGAAATGCTAGGGGGTCACCTGGAGCAAACTTCCATGGCCGCAACAGAAAGCTGTGGGGGGAATAAGATTGCTAGCAGGAGCACTGACTCAGATTTGCTTTCCTGATACCTGGGAGTGCCTATGTATAAGGGGAAGGGGGAGAGAGTGAGGGAGAGTAAGGAGGGGGAAACTGTGGCAGTACAATATAAATACAGTGTACTCCTAATCAGTAACAGTTTCAGCAGCATAGTATAAATACAGTGTACTCCTAATTAGTAATAGTTTCGGTTCAGTCTGTTATCTAAGCAAATGTGATTAAGGGTGGAATAGCTTTTTTCTAGCATTTTATATAGCAGAAATTAGAGAAAACAACCTATTTACAAAGCAGAAATCTGCGAAGGACGGGCATCCCTCATCGGCATTGACTCATTAATTCCATGTGGGGGGTCTTATCTAAATCTGGCAAGCTGCACGCATTTATTTGTTTGTATTTTGGCTTTCGTAACAACACGGATTTCTGCTTTGCAAAAAGGCCATACTAGAACACCTAGTATACAAAATACACCTTCCTTCAGCCCTTCATGAAAAGACTAAAACAAACTAAGAAAAGCCTGCCGCTCGCTAAAGAGGAAAGAGAAACATAAATCGACAGGGCGAGGCTTTGCACACACCTTGAGTTCACCAGGCTGCAACGCACGCTGAAAGAAGCCATCATGCCAGTTCCGGGATCGCCTTGTTCGTCTCCTTGGCTTTCTTACACGTGTACAGCCACTTGATTATCCGAGCGTTTCGCTCGATCACGGAGGTGCTGCTCGGGACCTGCTCTGTGAGTTCATCCTCCAGCAGCCCCTCGTCCCCGCTGCGCCTCGTGAAGTCGCTCTCGGACGTGGCCACGCTGATGCTGCGGATCTTGAAGGAGACGTTGTCGGACACCACGGAGAAGTTCTCCCTCCCGAGGTCCTCGATGACCTCCTGCTCCAGGCCACAGTACTTGAAAAATGTATCAAACTCGGAGAAGGACTTGGAGTAGCGAGAGCTGATGTCCGACTGGGAGCGATGCAGACCTCTCCTCTTCACCTCCTTGGCCTCCTCAGGAGGTCTACTCAGTTTTGAGGGTCTCTCCTCCTCTTTTGCACATACCACCGGGGCTTCGGTGCTCACGGCAACGGTTTGTTCCGCTCCGTGGTTGCTCGGCTCACGGTCACCATCTCTTGCGGTGAGAGGCTCTCTGCTCTCGGTGGCCATGGTGTCCTCCACAACTCCGGGCATCCCCGGGGAAGCCAGCTGCTTCTCCTTTACGGACCCCTGGAAGATCCTCCTCACCAGGCTCCCCCGCGAGCCGTCCTGGCTCTGACTTCTCCCAAACTCACACTTCTGGCGGTAAATCACCAGGGAATCGGGCCGCACCTGCCTCCTGGGGGTGCCGCGCCTGGCTATGGGGGGGCCGCGCTGCAGGGGGGCCCGGCGGGCGCACACCGCCTTCGCCAGCTCGGGGGGCTTCGCGCCCTTCCCTCCGCCGACGTCCCCCACGGTTTTCCCGCTCCCGGCCGAACAGGCCTCGCCGCCGCCCTCCGGGGCCGAGCTCGGCACGACGGCGGGCTCCTGCCTGGCGCCCATCGCCCGCTGGCTTTTGACGTACTTGGCCTTGTCGGCCGCCAGCCTCTCCACGGCGCTCCGCCTGCCCGGGCTGCCGGCCTCCATCTGCCTGCGGAGGTACTCGGGCCCCTTGCTGAGGAGCCGCAGGGTGAGGGAGGAGTGGAGGTCGGAGATGGCGTGCATCCTCGCCGCCCGGCAGAGCTCAGCCGGCATAGCAGTTCCAGCGGCGCGGGTCCTGCTGCCAGTCCTGCCAGGGAAGAGGGAAAAAAAGGGCAAAAGGCGAAGAAAAAAAAGGCGAGGAAAGAAAAGAGGAGGGGGAAAGCCCGGGCGCTGCGGGCGGCGGCTGCGCCCCTCCGACGGCCGAGCTGCCCCC
>Ga0065711_1004525_pt1 | contig 44090 bp, 25 predicted proteins | sample Hoacrofraction12_FD_59098 | JGI IMG/M metagenome (GOLD analysis project Ga0065711, IMG submission 59098) | Hoatzin crop microbial communities from Cojedes, Venezuela - Epithelial fraction 12 v2 (version 2) | ecosystem: Host-associated > Birds > Digestive system > Esophagus > Crop | place... | reverse complement strand
TGCTTTGGCAGGGGGGTTGGACCAGATGACCCACACAGGTCCCTGCCAATCCCTAACATTCGGTGATTCGGTGATTCTGAATGGCTTGGTGCATTGTCAATACTGCTCATTCCTCAAACAAATGTTGGTATGTGGGATTAGTGAATGTAAATTGAGAAAATGTATTTTAAAGTGAATTTATTATATTCCTTAACTAATCCTATCTGGCTTATAATGTAAAGCCAAATTATTGGCTGAGGTTCTAAACCCCAAGGTGGGGGCTGGGGAGGAGATGATGAGAGAAAAATGTTCAAATGTCCAGAAAGATGTTGGGAGACCTTCTCTGGTCCCATGGGAGCGTCTCCACAGCTGGCCTCTATGTGGAAGCCTCCTGTGGATTTGTGGAGGACCTGACAGGTGAGGAGGACCTGGCAGAGATATACATGCACCTTTGTCACTTGCCAAGCGGTATGGTCGTAGCAGCAATATTTATGCGCCGTTTTGAATCTCTTCACCTGCCACTGATTGGAGCTCTGTTGGGAGACTCTTCATGGCCAATACGATCCAAAAGGCAGCTGCGGTATCATGGGACAACACTGCAGGTTTCTACTCCTGTGGGAAGCAAGGACTACCCTGGAGGTTATGCCCATCAGCATGAATTCCTTCAAACCTTCCAGACTTCCTTGTAAACTTTTGAACATAGATGATCTTGGACCACCAAACAGCATACTTGCTTGAAATCCAGCTAAATTATTCTTACCAGAGTTCCACTAGTATACATATTTAATACCTTTAGGGAAACAATGTTAAAATGGTCCATATCTGCTTCTGAATATCTTCTCTTTGGCAGAAGTCAGGGATGATGGTAGATGGGGTAAGGGACCTGATCTTGATACAAAACGCCATCTCCTTCATCTCTATCTTGAAAGCAGGTCTGGGTAAAAAGCATCACCTTCTGCTTAAATTTCTTTCTTCCCCAGAAGATCCCCGAGTCCTTCAGTTGATGGTCAGCTCTTCTTTTAAACTTTTTTTTTTTTTTTAATGTCATTTAGGAGCAACTTTATGAGAACTCATATTGATTCCTCAAAATACAGGAGCATTTTCTGCTTAGTCCCTTAGAGTAAGGGTTTGCCTTTGTTACGAAACAGATTAATTATGTACAGTAACTGTAACAAGTATTTAGGGCAAAAGTGTGATTCACTAAAGATGACATGGAGCCAGGTGAACACCATTAGATCTGTTGGTTATTTAGTAGAGAGGAATTTGTGGATTTTCACTTTTCATGGCACAGAGGAATGGGCAGAGCGATTGCAGGTTTAGTATTAGCTAGTGCAAGGTGATGCACATCAAGAGGGGTCCTGTGAACCATCCCTGTGCGCCATGAGGTTTGAAGATAATTTTGTACATCTGCATTAAAACTTCTAATTTTCTCACTAATGTGGAACAAGTACGATTTTCGGACTTAAGAAGAATACTGAAAACGTGTTTGTCTGTGTTGTCTTCTTTTCTGAAATATTATCATCCTATCTCAAAGAAAAATGCAGCAAAAGAGAAAGTGCAGAAGGGTAAGAGATAAAAATAAGTAGAAGCACAAGCAAATGTTGATATGAGGAGAGTTTGATAACTTTGGGATTGCTTAGTTTTCAAAAATAAGGGTAGGTATAATTTAATGAGGGGTTATTGAAAGGTGTATTGTATTCACTTTTCTCAAAATAGAAAAATAAGTTAAAATTACGTTGCCTGGAAAGGGAATTTAAAACTGATGAAAGGAAGTACTGCTTGTTTACAATCCAAACATTAACTCTTCCATATAGTGTTGTCTTAATTCTTTCCTCGGTAGTAAGTTCCAAAGTTTTTCTGCGTTATTTAACAATTACATTTTGAAGATAATTGAAGTTGGAAATTGCCAGGAGTTCCAAAGAAGCTCTTCTCACATGCTTGTAATTGCTGAGCTGTTTGTATTTTCCTGTAAAGTATCTAGCATTCGTTGTTGTCAAATATAGGGCGCTAAGAAGATAAACTCCTGATCTGGCACTAATTCCTATGCTCCTAACCATTGCACCTTCCGAGGTCAGAGTCCAAAACTGACTCAGTCTTCAGTGTCTTCCAGAACTTGTTACAGGAATTCCTGGATAAAAAGCATAAATGCACCATTTCAAATAGATGCTATGAAAATGCTTATATTAAATAGGGGACAAAACACAATAGCCTTTGTGTCTAGAAGAACATCAAATGTCTGATCAGATCTGTACACACAGGTATATTTATTTTTTTGTTAATTGTTATAAACTGTGTCTTGTTTAGACAGTTGACAGGCCGAAGGATTGGTACAAGACGATGTTCAAGCAAATCCATATGGTTCATAAGCCTGGTAAGTTTGCTTTTGTCTTGGCTGGCTGGTTCTCAGTGGTGTTAAAAAATGCACTTTGCTGAATTTTGATTGTCTACGGTGTGAAAATACAGGTGTTCACCGAGGGTCAGGTAATGAATCAAATCAAATGGGTAAATCTGACGATGGATTTTACTGGAGAGAGCTATTTTTCTCTGCTAAACGCTGAAAATTTCTAATGGGTTTATTTTATTACTAAAACTAAATACAAATTGACGTGGTTAGGATAGGTGTGCAACCAGTATGATTCCATGTCACTGGGGAGCTCAGCGAAGTGATCCTCATCTCCAGTTTGAGGGATGAGGGATTGGCCACTGTAAGTCTCCTACCATACCAGCTTGCTTTCGGAGAGCTCGTGTTGGAACGGCACAGGCTCATGAACAGCCTGGTTGGAGGATACATTTCCTGTCTGAATTGCATTTTGTCCATAGAATGTTTTACTAAGTTTGGCTGAAATGGAGCTTTGGAGACATTACTAGCTTTGGAGTTAACGTCCTTTATCATGATTGTCCCCGAGGATACCAAGAAGCTGTATAAACGTAATTATGCTCATTACACCTCCGGAAGGAAGGAGGCTGTATTCGCCTGAGGTAGAGCTTGCATTCAGTATGGGCGTACAGAATTAGTGAGAGAATAAAAAATCTAAGTGGGAAAATTTTGGCGTACAAGATCTATTTTGAACATTAGTCACATAGCAGGTATTTGAGGTTGCTTTTTGTCATAGGAACAACAACTTTAATAGTCTCCAGTAGAGGAGAGCTGACAAAAGGAAGCAGTTGAGCTTGGGGAAGGGAGAAGAACAGACAAAAAGCTGTAATTTGTAATTCAGTGCTAACCAGTAAGTACACAATATGGGTGACATGACAAGAAGATACCATTTTACCAGTCAGATGGTAAAAAGAGCCTATGGTAAGTATAATGGGAAAAGAGAGTCTTCAGAAAACACCTATGAGATGAGGAAAAGAAATACAGCGCTTGATTGCCTGCCAGTATTCTGTTTGTCTTTGCAAAGCCAAAGCTGCATATTGCACTACTGTAACCTGTACGTTTCTTTTTGTAGATGACGACACAGACATGTATAATACTGCATATGCATACAGTACTGGTAGGAATCATTCCCTCACTTCAAAATGAGTCTTTTGTTAATGTCAGCAAGTAACAGGGGTAGTTAACTATTCGTGCTTGCTTTTATAATGCTTATATAAACACTTTTTGTTGTCTTGTTTGATCTCAGTTGGAGTTTTTTCGTGCCTTTTTTCCCAAAAGGAAACAAAGTTTAATTTTGGTTTCATTCTTACCACAGAAATGAATTGCAGCTGTGGGCCTCTTACTGCAGATGGCACACATTGTAATACTGCAGTTTCTGATTACCTTGCATTTATTTTCACTAATGGTTGTGAGTAGCGCAGCCTTTCCTCATCAAAAGGAAAAGGGAACTGCTGTGTGAAAGTACAAATGCTAATTACATAGATGGGAAGACAGAAAGGTTGTACTGAAAACACCTTTTTAAAAGATGCAGTAAGAGCACCTAATAAAGATGACTCTGTTTTATGAACGTGTTCATTTCTGCGATAGGCACTGGTGTTGACGTTACTTCGCTGCAAGAAAGACATATTCATCTCATAGATACATAATTATTGTGTCTTTCAGAAGATTATAAGCATGTGGTAAAATTGCTTACAAGAGCAAAAGTGAAAGTGTGAAAGACTATATGTGCAAAAAAATAACCAACCTGTAGTGCCTGGTGCAAAAATGCCATTCCAAATTCTTCCATCTCAGTGTTTGCTGTACTCGGCATGCTCTCATACCGCCTTTTTGTGTGCTGCTGACAGCATTTGTTGTGGGTCAGTTGTGGGAGATATGTCTGGACTCTTGTTATCATCTTCGAGATACGCTATGGCCTTGTTGTCCTCAACTAACAGTAATTACTAAAACAATGAAAAAAATGTGCATTGCCTGCCTCTTCTCTTCCTTCTGAACACAGAACACCTGAAAGGCAGGATGAGCCTGGGGATTCAGACCAGGCTGTCATTAACAGCTCTGATGGATAGAGTGAACTTCTCCCCCACTCTCAAATTCATCTTTAATTTATTTTAACTATACTGGACTTTATCTGTGTGTTTGGGCTTTTATATAGAAATATATAAAAAGTTTTCTACTGAGCTACATAGGATACAGCAATGTACATTTAAAAATGCATTTGCGCATTGTTGTGAGCTTTATTGGGTAAGCCTGCGTTCCTTGTAGCGCTCTGTGTTCAGTTTTATTAAAAGTCATTCTCACGCTGTGACTGTTTCTGGTTTTGTTTTATGTTAGGTGGCTACAGTCCGTCCTTCTCTGCTCAGGCACACCCAGCTGCAAAGACGCAGACCTACAGACCGTTGTCTAAAAGCGCCTCCGACAGCAGCTCTGATGCCTTTAAGGTCTCATCCCCATTGCCACCTCCACATGTGCCACCTCCAGTACCACCACATCGTCTGCGGGACAGGTCTACACCTGAAAAGTAAGTCAGCATATTTTCAAAAAGCGTTCTTGGTACGTATAGTAACCCCGTTACAGGATGTCACAGAGGACAAAATAGCAGCTGTAGAACACCAGGACTTCAAGGGCTGTATTCAAGGGGCAGTCAGGTGACGAGGAGTGATCTTGATCAGTAGTGTGGGTGTCATGCGTGGTGCTGCCAGTTCTTCAGCGTGCTAGAGAAGTGCTTATTCTTACAAGTGATACCGCTGCGAGCATTTAAGATTTTAATTCTCATTAGTAGGATTGCCCTGCTTGTTGTGTTTCAGAGCAGTTTGTGCTCTAGCAGCTGTCTTGAATTTTAGTCTCTGAGTAGGAAAGGCCATTTACGGTATCCAGTAGCAAAGAAAAAGTATCTAAATGATGTTGTAAATTGAAATTCAAGGAATAGCAAAACTGTAAGTGTGTAACAGTCAACCCACGTTTCCCCAGAGCTCAGAAGCACTTTATATCCCCGGTTTTTAAATCCCATTCTCCATTTTGGTAGACCAAGAAGGTGTTTACAGACTAAAGGGGCATTTCAGTTTTCTCATGGGTTTCCAGCTTCAAACTTGCTACACAAAACCAGGTCCCGGTGGTTAGAGTCCAGTCTGGAAAATGTTAACGCTTAACTCAGGAAAGACGTGCTTATTCTTCTGATAAAGACATGCAAAGTGCGCTGTGCACAAACTTTATAGATTCTTCAGCGTATCTGTAGCTCCTGGCTCAAACCAAAAGCTTTTTCTTTAGTGTGAATGAATACTACATGTTAATATAATACTGTATTATTACACATGTGTATGTGCATGTATATCTACGTACGCATATATTTTATGTATGAAAAAGGTCATTTTTTATTCCGTTTGTGGCTACAAGCCTACCTCTCTAGGTTACACTCAAGCAACAAAGCCGAATTTGCCCATTTTGTCAGCTTGGACACTGTAAACATTTTTATATGTAGAAATTGAATTACACCAGGCAGTTTCAAATAGTTTGCAGTTTGCGTAAAATATTATGAGAAAAGACCATAGTCAGTGTTTAAAATGAAGACTATAACCATGGCTTTTTGAAAAATCTGTAGGTAGTGTCAATCCAAAACACAATCCAGCAGATACACATATTGCAGAGAAAAATGAGATTGCTTGGTGGTTAATCTGGACTACTCCGGTTGCTGCGGGCAGGCTGTCAAAAGGAGATGCTGGGGGTTAGAGCTGGGCTCCCTCCCAAAGGCCATGAGGCTGGGAGTTTGGTAGCAAGTCGTATGGAAGCGTAGATTTTGTTAGCAAGGCACCAAAATGCGGATCTGCTTAGGTTTGATCTCTGAGGTGATATGAGTCATCATCCTCTGCTAGGCCAAATGCCTTGGTCACAGAAACTGGTGGCTGTTACAGTTCCTCTTGTCAAGCTTGAAAATAACTTCTTCAGCGCTGAATTTGGATGTTCAGCCTCTCTTTTTAATCTCCTGCACGATAAGACAGGCAGTGGAAATCCNTGTTCTCCAGGCCAGGGGATGCCAAACACGTTAGTTATGCTTTGCCTGCTGCTGACAGCTATAGCTCATCAATCTTTTCCTGCCATTGGGAGATTCTTTTTTTAATTGCCTATAAAGCCTGGGTATTTAAAATCTCACATAAGAGGCTTAGGTCCACATGTATCACAGTTTCATAGCTGGGAGGCAAGATACGGTTTGCATTAATAGTTGGGTTCAAAAACATAGTCCGTAAGGGATTACAGGCTGAAGGCTGTAAATTAAGTGAACTGAGCGTGAATCAGAATTTCAGCAGCATCCTTTTTTCTTCAGTGACTTGCAGTATAATGCAGCTTGATCAGAACACTCCCATTTTCCCATTCAGTTCTCAAAAAATACAACCTTCTCTGCTCTGCAACTCGTTTTTTCCTCAGTGGAAATAAACAATAGAGCCATGCAGAACTACTTCGCGTGAAATGGAGGGCAATTTATAGATAGAGGTGCCTGTGTCCCAGAAATTGCACTCACAAACAAATTGTAAACACAAGCTACCCCATAGATTTTTTTTTTTAAGACACATGGCATGTGCCTTATTATATCAGGTCACATCAAACCCAGTCGCATCAGAAAGGCTGATAGAACTGATAGAATTTAATCAGTGTATAGTCTTTCTTATTGTAAATACAGACAATAGATGATACAATTTCCACTTTCCTTTCCCACATTCTTTGAGTCACTAGTGAGTCATTTTACACAGAGCTAAACAAAAAGATGTGTGAGCTACAGTTTTCCAACTGCAATGTAGGCAATGACTACAAAAACTGCCATGCAAAGGGAGCTCTCACTGTGATGGTAACTAACTAACTATCCCCCAAAAACATATAGGAACCTATTAATAGAACATGGTAAATGACTGAAAAAATATAGTAGTAGGGGTTACTTTTTGTTCTTTGCACTATTAAATTGAAAGGAAATTTATAATTATAGAGAAAATGGATAAATTTCTGTCCCAAAGTCAAGTGCCAAATTCTTGTTCTTGTTAATCTATTCAAAATTCCGAGGAAAGAGAGTACTGCTTACAAGGATATTCAGAAGCAGTTCTACTACAGATCAGGTTAAAGAGCATCTATTTGACTTTCACACTGTCTTTTAAAATAATTCCTCAGGTTTTATCTCAGAAAATTTAATAGCTTTTTCAATACGGACTCACTGTCTTATTGTATGATGACGAAAATATCTACCACTGCCTATATTCGTACAGTGCATAAAACAAGTACAGTAAATTTGCAGCTGGAGAAGCTGTGTCATGGTATTTTGACACGGTATGTCAGGGACGATTTTAAACTGGTCCACCAGTTAGAACAGAGGTCTGAGCGATCACACAGGCTGCACATCTCTAGCATTTCTCCTGCTGTACTGCGTATCCCTGCTGTAAGCAGGTTAAGGTGATGCAGTGGTTAAAACATCGGGGTGGTAGGCCAGACATATCGCAGCTGAAATCTGGAAAGAGACACCATGCTGAAATTCGTTCGGGTCTGCATGTGTCTCTTGCACGGAGCTGGAAAGCAGCTGGCAATGACGGTAATTAACTCAATCTGTCCTATTTGTTATTTAGAAATGAGTGGGATCCCCCAGACAGAAAGGTAGATACCCGCAAGTTCCGTTCCGAACCAAGAAGCATTTTTGAATATGAGCCGGGAAAGTCATCAATCCTCGAGCACGAAAGACCGGTAAGGCCCAGAGGCGAAAGGGGTAACGCAGTAGAGCGCTTTGGTGAGAGGTCATCTGTTTGTTGTGTACTACGGATTATGACTACTTAGAGGAATATTGAAGGTCCTTTTTCAAATATGATTTGACAGCAATTTGTCTTTGCTATATCCTGATGGTTGTGTTGAAAATGTGAGTTTGGCTTATTTGCTAAACTTAGATCTTCTGGCATTTCCAAGAAATCAAACCACCACTCTGCAAACCTAACGGATGACGAGCAGAACTGTGAACTAATGGAAACTGCTTTTTCTAACTGGCATGCGTGTCCAGCACTCCTTTGCAGTCGTATTAACAGCACATATGATATCTGATTAATTAATGCATAAAAATAAACTCTTTGCATGTTTAGGATGTGCCTAATTGTACACTTAAGGAGGTTCTGGTCAAATACTGGTCAAGGTTGCCCCGAGAGGCTGTGGAATCTCCATTTCTGGAGGTGTTCAAGACTCACCTGGATCAGCCCTGAGCAGCCTGACCTGATTAGACCTGCTCTTAGCAGGAGGTTGGACTAGATGACCTCTGGAGGTCCTTTCCAGCCTCAATTACTCTGTGATTAACGAGTGCACATTAACGTGTAATTAGAAGTCTTTATTCCTGCTTTCTGAATAATGATTGCCATTGTGGATTTTTTCACAAGCGTGTCCGACAGGGCTACACTTAATGCATGCAAAATGACCAGTAGCGGAATTTGTTATTTGCTGAGACACATTCACCCAGCCTTTCTAATTTACCTTTATGCTATCTCAGTATAGTCTGTTAGAAGACTATTATGTATCAATGGCAATATTTTCTTTTCTTGCACTTTTACTTTGAGGTTGAAGTGGCTGAGGGAGTCCAGTTTTAAAGAAGGGGTTTGTGTAAGCAATATGGGATTATTATTTGCTACTGTATTACATGATTGTTCACACAGTTTGTTTTACTAATTTAAAATAAATTAAGCAAATAATCGAATCCCAGAATATGTACTATGTCAACAGTGTGAAACACCTGCACTAAGCACCTTTGCCTTGTGTTTTTGTGGATTTCTCAGGAAAGTAGTTTTTGTTAGCTAGGAAATACTAACCTGCATTTCTGTGAAATTAAGTTCCTGCAGAACTGATGCATTTTTCAAAGAGGAAATTTGCATTTCTAGATGAACTGCTATTAAATCAGTATAATTAAGTGGGACTTTGTATTTATTGTGAAGCTGAACTTAACAAATAATTTTATTTAAAAGGTGATGGCATTTGTTCTGAGCACTTTTTTGATTGCCATAGCTGGATTATACACACTGCGGCCATTTACCAGTCTCCCAACACCAAAGAATAACAGCAGATTCAAGTTAAAAATTAGAAAATTAAGGTGATGTTTCAAGAATGGCCTCACTTTTCTAATAAATTACATTTCCTACTAATGTAATATAAAAAAAATATGTATAGGAATTACAGTGCTGATGAATATGATGATAGATGCAATTTTTCAATTTCATCAAACTAATGAAATGACAAAAAGTGAGCTTGGCCGACTGTTCATGAGTCAGATGAAAACTCCAGATTCTCAGCTGTGCCAGTACTGCATGAGTTAAGTCTTTCAACTTGATAATCTCAATGTCTAAAAAATTGTTCTGACGTCACTGAAAGAAAATATTAATCAAAATATGGAATATAAAAATAGTTTATTAATATTGTAAAAGCATTTCTAACATCTGAATTAGAAATTCTTACTTTATCAATTTTGCTAAAACCAGAAAAGTCATAGGGAGCTTTTCCAACATTCCAAATCTTAAAATTTTTTGCTGAAATTAAATAATTTTCATGCAGTTTTGATGGCAGAATGATCTGAAAAGAAAAGAAAAAATATTTGCAACTACCTTACATGATACTAAACAGGACAGATAAGGTTTGAAAGATCAGCATTCCCATTATTGATGTAGATACTACATTGGAATCAGTTGTGATTAATGTGGAAATTAGAAACATTGGAAGAGTATAGTAAAATGAGATTCAATGTAAAACTAACATTTAGTGGGAACTATTATTCAGTAGATCCAAAGAATGTAAGAAATAATAAACCTAAAAAAAAATGACCTAGTAATAAACATGAAATGGATAAATTGGTTAGGGATAGATTATTATCTTTGTCGTGGATATAACAAGAGGAGTGTAATTTCACGTTGCAGTATCGTGTAGCAGCCTTCTGCCACGAAACAGGAAATTAATGTTTTTTCTTCTTTGAACTTGTAAGTGTATAAAACGTTGACAAAAAGGAGGGGCTTGAGGTTGGTACTTTGTGATTATATCTAAAAGTAGGGGACATTAAGCTGTTGAATACTCTTCTAAGCAATGATGTGGCAGCTGCTTTTTTCCCATTTCAGTAAGCCCATAAGAGATTACCATTTTACAAGGTGGTACATAAGTTTTTTGTGAGGAATGTTTCCATCTCCAATGCCTGCTATTCAATAAAACGCTCTTCTTTTTCTCTAAGACCATCTGAACCATGGATTTGTTTCCTAAAACGGGTGTTTACTTTCAGTAAATAAGTAAATTGCAGTGTAATAATTGAATCCTGCTCATAGGGATATGAAATCAAACTTTTATTCTTTACCAGCTTCAACCTTGTATATGGGAAGTACTTCCTTCGCACCTGTACATTTCTCTCTTTCTGCAGTAAAGCAAGTAAGGAAAAATCTTGGTGTTGCTGTAAAGAAAGAATTTGTGAAATTGGGACAAGCAATAGATGCGTTTATTGTCATTAGGTATTTTAGTCTAAGCATGGAAGTACACACGTGCTAGTCACCTAAAACTGTCATATTACATTTTAGTTCTAGATTTTTTTATATATGTTCCATATACAAATTTTCTACTGACTTTATATGCAAGAGGATTTCATGGTCAGAATAAATTACAAAACATTACTGTTTTGTCAAATAGCAGAAATAGACTGGGCTTGCATCATGATGTACATCTGTTGTTTGTTGGGGTTTTGGGGGTTTTTTATTTTAGTAGAAAATTTGAAGTTTCCTTTAGAATATGCAAATTTGATCTCCTTTGACATCTCAAGCTGGTTATCAGAATATTCCATGCAGTGTTAGTTGAGTTACTCGAGGAACACTTTGTTAACTTAAACAATTTTCTCATGGTGTTTTAAAATGAAATCAGGAATTCCACATTTAGTTATGTTTTGATAGGACATTAAAAATATGTCTTCTCATTAAGATATGGAGACACTTAATCAATCTGTTAGTGGACTTGGAGCTAGAACAGCTGTTTTAAAGTAGCCAAAAAAAAAAAAAGGAAAAGGAAAAAGCAATCTTCTTTAGAGCTCATAAAATGCCAAAGCCAAACAGACGACAGACGTCTCAGTCTGTTGTTCCAAAGAGGCTTCTGTGTGGTGTCTGAGCTTGCAAATGCAAAAGATTAATTTGATTATGCAGGTTGTATAAGACCCATTTTACTCACCAGTTTAAATGGACACTTGTTGTTATTGCCTGTGAATGCCTACCTGGGTGTATCGAATCAAGCACAGGCAAAGCTGCCTGTAGCACTGTAGATGTATTTTTTTTAAAGCTACATCAGTGTGTTTTTATACTTGAGTATGTTGATGCAGCGCTGCACTGACCATCTGATGCAAATGGCAAAAAGAGTGAAGCTCCTTAATGGTCGTTAGTAGTATATTTTCTACAAGTAATGTTGCTAAATGACTAGATAAAGGCTAAGAGTATAGGAAGTGACTTGGTTTGACTGACAAGTCATAAAAAGGGAATGTACCTTCTTACTGCTTTTAGCCTCTGTTCAAGCAGTTTGGGAGATACTTTGCGAGACCAAGCCAAGATCAGTTTTTTAAGTCAGAATGATTTGTTCATTTTAAGTCTCTTAGAAGGGGAGATAATAGAGAAAGGTCCATCAGCAAAACTGAATCCGAAAGCCGAGCGAAATCGTTGGCTGTGATCCCGGTGGCAGGGAACGCGGCCGTCCCTCGCGCTGCCCGGCCGCAGCACCCTGCAGAGCCCGGGGCTCAGCTCCGCTCGCTTGCTGCCCTCTGCGGCTCGAGCTGGGTGCGTGGAGTTTGCACACTCTCTTATGCTCTCATTTTATTTGCACACTGATACACGAGAAGAACTCGGAAACTTTGAAACGACGTGCAACACACTATTTCTAGCTTGTTCTTTACAAGCAGAAATCTTGCAATTCAACTAATTGCAATTCAACTAATTGCAAGAGTATGTGAAAACAGAAGAGGAGCCGGCTCCCGTTCCCATTTCTGTCTCCCTGGCTAGCTGGGTGGAAGCTCCCTGCAAGAAGGGACAGGAGTCCATCAGTGTGCGCGTGTGGGGCTGCTGCTCCCCAGGGGACCCCGAGGCTCCCACGGCTGACGCTGGCTGCCCGAGCAAGCCGTGTCAGGGGCCCTGGACTGGTGGTGCCAACAGCCCCACGGTTCCCACACCATCTGCATTTCAAGGGGTTTATTGATTTATTTTATGTAGATGCATCCAGTTGTTGATATTAACATCCCTGTCTGTGGAAATTAATTCACTGGTATCATATAAAGATGAAAACATGCTATAAATACTTCAACATCCTGTAACTTAGTTTGGGGAAATGATGAAAAAGTGATTGTTTAGTGCTGTCTTCTCAAATTGTCCAGATTTAAATTGTAGAGGGTTTTTTTAGGTTAAGCAAAAAATTCTGAATACTTCAGGCATTCTCTGTAATGGGAAGCAAGTTGATATGTAATGAACTTATCTTCTGGATTGTCAATCTGTCAATTTTTGCCCTCATGCCTTCATCTCTCTGTAGAAGAGAATCGTGTTTTTTCTTAAATCAGTTATAGTCTCTGTTAAGGTCACAAATCTTTACTGGTCAGTTCATGAAACTAGTTTCCGTGGTGTTTTTCTGCTAAAGACTTTGGTATGTACAGTTGAGTTGAAACAGTTGCCATTAGCAGTGCTGAATTATGTCGGTGGATGGTGGAAATGTAGGGGCAAAACTCCAAAGCAGCTTGACTCCTAACCCTGCTATGGCATGCAGGCAAGTTGTTCCTCGCTGGCGTTCACTTCCCACTCTGTTCACAGGAGTGGTACTTCCCTTACTGGAAAGAGGCATCATGAAGATAAATCTGTAAAACCACATTTGGTGTCCAGATACTGCATGAACAGCTCATAGATATGTGAGGACCAAGGTAGTTCGAAAGGGTTGTTGACCTTTCGGTAGAGCGAGGTTGGCAGTCTGTTCCTCTAACATCAAAGGCAGCAAGAAAAGTGCTGTGAGATGTTTAATTACCTGAAATGGTCAAAAGTATGCTGTTATCTCTTGCAGAAAACAGAAATAGCTGTATGTGACTGCTGTGGTGTATTGGTGACAGCTTGACTCGGGAGGAAAAAGCGTTACATACTTAGGCACCAGTATCAGTCTTTATGCAGGACCCTGTTGTCTTCTTTGAGGATTGCTTTCTAGGTCACACCATAATTAGTGTTGAAGTTCTGATAATTACAGTTGTAGAGGACCAAATTTTAAACTCAGAAATAGCTTTAACAAGAGGCTTTCTCTGTTTCGGAGATTTTTAAGCCAACAGTTCACTGTCATTCTATGCTGCATGACAGCTTACATCAGATCCTACAAAGGAAATGGAGCTATTTAGAAAATAATTAATGCAGCCAAATTTACAGCTGACTAGATATCCCGTTGGGAGCTCTACTGTTTTGCGCTGTCATGTTTTCATGCTGCTTGAATAAATCTGTCAATTATTCTTCTGTTCATTGAAAAATTTTCTTAACGCTATCTTCAATTGCTACTTTATCCCTTTGCTGTGAGAATTTTCAGATGAAAACAATGTATTTCACTGTGGAAAAAGTGCTTCATTATGTCAACAAGTCTCTGAGAGAGAAAGAATTACAAAATACTGCTAAAACTAATATTATATAATGCATAATTTTTTGTTCCTTAATTTTTGACAGTAGGATTTAAGATATACTGGTTCCATGTCATATGCTGAAGTGGCTTTTTAATATAGTCGTGCCTGCATGATGCTTGTTGTTTCTCTCTGCTCAGCGCTTGCTTCAAGACAGCAAGATCCAGAATTAACATGCTTTCTGAGAAGACAAGGAATGACCAAAAGCAATACTGATAAAATTATGGTTTTATTGCTGAGCAGATGGACAATTTCTTGCCTGTGCTGAAGATGACAATCATTCAATCCATCTTCTTAACAAGGAGTCTTTAGTAGCGTTAAATGTACTTGAGTAATGCAGTGATGTTTACAGAAGTGGTCAAAGAGCCCTCTTAGCTTTAAAAGGGTAGTTTTAAAATGTTCAACATCTTCCAGTCATTGGAAGAACAGCGACAAAAAGAAAAATATTAAAGCTACCAGTCAGTGACAGCTCTTGAACAAGAATATTCTCTATCTTAAATGCCATCTTCATTCTTTGATTTTATTCCATTCCTTTCCCCATATTTGTTTTCTGTTTGTGTCTGTCTGCTGTTAAAGTGACATGGCGGTGCTAGCACTTTGCTCAGTGTGTGCCTTTTCCTTCCCTTTTCCTTCACAACTGTTCCAGACTGATCGCATAAACCCAGATGACATAGATTTAGAAAACGAACCCTGGTATAAATTCTTTTCAGAACTGGAGTTTGGACGTCCGGTAAGTGAGGACAGACTATTAATATTTAAACATTAGGAAACATATTTTTATAATGAGGAATTGATAAATTACCAAATTCAGCAAATGTATGCCAGTAAAGTTAATACGATTTTTTTTAAGAAAGGTCAATAAAGTCATCTCATGCATATAACTATTATTTTTCAAGTGGGCCCTTGACCAGCCAGAGTACTGGCTTTAATAGCTTTAACACGGACTACATGTTAGACAAATAGTAGTTTGTAAATATTTGAGAACAAGACAAATTGCATGTTAAACAGGGATGTTTACTAGTCCCCCCTAAATATTTTGCATTTGGCTGGATTATTTTTGAACTGTCTTTCACAACAGAAAAACATGTCAGTTTGCATTAGGGATGCGAAGTTACAGATCATGTATTTTACTTGAAGGAATGTGTCTAAATTTAAATGCATGCAGCCATGTACAAATTGCTTATGGCAATAAATACTGGAAGTTTTTTCCTTTTTTCCCTCTCTTAGATGCATACATGCAGAATACGCATTTTGTACCTGAACACAGAGATACAGGTTTGCTCTGTCTCCAAGCTGGACACCTGCTTGAACGAACAGACTTCAGTTCTGCTCCCATTTTTACAAATAGCCAGGTCCAAAAAAAGACTCAGGCAAATAGGTTCTACCTTAGTCCTACTGCAAGAATTTACATTTAAAATTATAAACCTGAAAAGCTCCATTTGGCTGAAACACGTAGACAGCAGAGATACCTCCGTTTTTCACCTTTGGTTGCCTAGGCACTTGCAATTCTCCTGCAAATACCACGGCCTTAATTGGATGCAAGCCCCAAAGGCTGTTTATGTATTTTATACACGGATAAAACAGCAATGTTGTCCTCGAAGCAAGACTGAGAACTAGGATTCCCTTCCTCCCTGCACCGTGCCTTAGTGACGTGGTTGGAGATGCCACCTGCTCTTGCTTTGGCACACACCCTCCCTGGCTCCGTGGAGCTCAGAAGCTTTCCTGCACGCTCTAACATCTTTAGGAAAAAGGAGAAGAAATGTCTTCATCCCAGACAGATGTCTAACATGGTGGTCAGAGTACTTTCCAGGCAGGTGGAAGGTGGGAGTTCCAGTCCCCGTTCTCACACCTCCCCAGGACCCTGGGCAGCTTGAGGGAAAAACCGAAAGCGCCTGCCCGCAGGCAGGAGATCCCAGACAGATGTGGCAGCCGAGCTTGAGCATGTCAGGGTTTAAAACATTCCCATCCTTATCCTTCCCTGTTAGCTAGCAATTCTCTGGACCCCCGTCAGCGTGCTAATTGCTGGCGTGCCAGGCTACACGAGGAGCCGGAGCGCTGGACACAGGGCCCTGGGGGGCTCTCTGGAAACCAGGTGCCTTCATCTCTTTTTGTAGCCAGCCGTAAGCCAAAGTCAGAACTCCCAGCTGCTTCAGCGAGAGAAGAAGAGAAAGTGAACCACTTCTTTTAAAACCTTGACTTTTTAATCGTAACATTTCAAAAAATTGCCCATTGAATAGAACCTCAAAATAAAATTAAAAAAAAAGTTAAACGTATCTGGGTTTAATTTGTTGTCCAGTGATCTATAGTGTATCACATTGTCACTGATTCCCTCTCATCTCCTTTTATCTAGCCACGCAAGCTGTTTTGTCATTCCTCCCTCTAGGTGGGCAGAAACAGTCCAGATACATTCTTCTGATGAGCTCTGTGTCAACAGTATTCTACTGATAGTGATAACCTGAGAACAGTGTCTCCTGTAAGATAAAGTGTATTGAGATTTGCCCAGCAGAACAGAACTGTGACGCTTTACACTCTTCTCTCTCATCAGTATTAAAAACTGCTAGTATTGATTCAGCCGTTCCAGTTGTAAATTTTACCACCTAAAGTTACTAACGTTTTAAGAAGATGCTTATAATTTAAAAAATATTATGACACATTCTTCTTTCCATTCTACCCATACGTGTCACTCTTTGTATCTGCCGTTGTCAACACTTAGTTTCTAACCATCTCACCTTCTCCACATGCTTCATTCCTTGTCTGCCATTGATTCTACTCCATTTCATCTCTGCACTTCTGCTTTTATGATGCAGCCACCTAAAAAGACTTTTGGACTATGTTCAAGACAGTTCTTCTGGTGTTTCCAATGAGGTAAATGACTGATTCTTGTTTGGATGGTTCTCTTGGGAAGAAGGGTTGGAGCGCTCGCCATTTATGTCTGAAGTTTGTTAAAATTTGGTGGTTTCCTTCTGATAGCTATGAGGTGTTGCTAATTCACAATCATTGTATCTTTGTCTTCGTATCTTTCCAGATCACTAGTGCATTTGGATGTTGATCTTATTATCCTAGGAACTGTGAGTCCTTCTCCCCAAAACTTCTCCGAGATTAACACTCAGAATTACGCAACAGCCCATACGTCTCTAACTCTGTGACAAATTCCCACTTCTTCAGAGTTGGGCAAGTGCATTGCTTTCAGACACAATCAATACATCAACCCAGTAATATTTTATTATTAAAATATCTGACTGCAAATTCTTTACGTCAAGAGAAAGCCTTTGTGGCTAAGCTATCATTTCTCCAATGAAGTATTTATGACCAAGGTTGCTAATCAGGAAATACAGCAATTAATAATGCTGTTGTAAATTTATAACTGCAGGATTGGCAGTCACTGTCATTACTCCAAGTAAAAGGCACAAAGATCAGGCAGCAGGCTGTCATTGCCCTGCTCTGAGTGGGAGAGATTCAGGCGTTCATCCCCTGTCCCCTCCCGCCCCATTTTTAGAGTGTTAGGGCAGAAGGCAGTGAATCCTGTCATGACGACTTGACTTCACATGGTGGCTTTACTTCATTCATATTCGTGATTCACTCTCATCTTCCGCAGTCGCTCCAAAAATTAAATGCAAAGCGTGGCCTTACATTGTTAACTGTTTGCAAGTTACTCTGGTTTGGTTTTAAGCACTATAAATCTGGAATAACCTTATGGTTGTGAAATTTGGGCCCAGTTCTCCAAGACAATAAGCTTCTAGGCCTTCACTAATGCGTGAGAGTACTCGATGTATCGGAGAAGACAATTTTAAAAGTCTTAGCATGATTATTTGAAATATTACCATATTCAATAGGTATGGGTAAAATGGCTGGTAAGTAATACTGGTTTTCTCTTTGTTTAATTTACAAAGACATTTATCTTTTCTTTTTAAACTTTTAAAATCTTTAAATACGATAAATCATGTTCACAAATTACAGCAAGTTAACTATTTGTCCAGGAGGCGGAAATATTTCAAAATAACTTGTTAAAATATTAGAACCATCATGCAAACAAACTTGTTTGATAACTACAACTTTTGCCTACTTTTCCTAACTTCATTTTCAGTCACCATTAAAGCCGTAATGCATGAAAACAGCTAAAACATTGCGTTCATTGTAAATATATATCTGTTTTTTTGAGTAGAACCGAATTCAACAAAGTCTGTATTTGGTAGTTTGGGGTGGTTGTCTCCAATATTGAATTATTTTTATCTAGCAGCCTTTATCAATAGAGGGCAGTGCTGAATATTCTGGAGGATGCCTAATTAGCTTTGGAGGTGGGGGAGCGGGGAAGATGTGTTCCAACCCAAACCATTCTATGATTCTACAATTCTGTTGGGCCACCTGGAAGGGGCTTGGAGGGCTCATGGGTCAAAATGCCCATGAGCTGAGGGCTGACAGGACAGCTGCAAACAGCAGTATCCACTCCTGGCAGGAAAAACCAACCATATCCACCATTTGCTTTCACCTTTCTGCTACACGCCGTGTCAGTGCGGCTCTGCCTGTGGGTAGAAGGTATAAACTCCACACAGCCTATATATAGTACCATATGCCTGTGGTAGAAATTACTGTTGTGGAATATGCAACATACAGTATCTTTCATATAGAAAAAACTGAAAAGAAGGCATCAAAGAAAGGGCAAAAGGGCAAGTTACACTCAAGATGATAAGAGTATCTTAAAGGACGTAAAGCAAAAGCCATATAGTAACCCAGCAGTCAGTTTTGGCATGACACACACTTCTTGCTGTCTTTGGCTGCTCACTAACACACTATTTATGGCGTAGGGACTGCTGTGGGTAAAGAAGTTCTCTACGGTTTGGTTTCAGTTGCGTGATTTACCCACTGCCTGCCAGAGGAGGCAATGGGGACGTGCATCACCCATGGGATTTACACCGCGGGCTGTGATGGAGCCCTGGAGCCATTACAAGTGGTGGAAAGTAGTCACTGCCTCATGGCTGTTTGGCCAGTATCATGTGGCAGATGGTCTCAGTCCAGTTGGTAATGGAAGGGGTTGGCACCTGTGCAAGAAACCCCGCAATGACAATTAATCATCAATGTTTGCATCGCCTCATGCAACAGTTCTGACAGAGATCACCTGTGAGCCTGAGTTTCCTTCCCCTGCTGGTTCTGGACCGTGGCGGTGACTGGTCAACAACGATGAAGTTGATAATTGTGGCAAGTCTTGAAATAAGACTCTGACACTTTCCAGAACAGCCTCAGTGTGTGTTTAGCGAGTAGTGTAGAGAAGCACATAGACCTGAGGCCTTTGCTTCACCGTTGCGTAGAAGTGCGAGGAGAACTGTGGTTACACCAGCTGTTGGTGTGAGCAGCTCTGCTGCTGGCTTTTATGGTCATATTGCAGACAGACTCATAATATTAGACATCTATCTTAAAATCATTGAAGTTGGATAGTGATGGGAGAATTGTCATAAAGTAGTCTTCAGCTTTCAGAGGAAAACTTGAAAATATGAACTGTATGAACAGTAAAGACTCGGGAATAAATATCTTCTTCAGAATATGTTTTTCAAAAATGAATACCATGATATTTTTTTAGACAGAATAGGTTAACTTTAATGCAGTCATCATGAGTCCCATATGCATTCCAAATACTGAGAAATTATAATAGAGATAATTTGCTGAGTGATAGCACCAGGTTTGATGTCTGCCTGAGAAGATCTGGTGGTCATCAGCACATCTCCATAACACAACTGGCTCCAAAACACAGGCTTCTATTTAATCTGCCTGTGGAAAGGAGGTTTGATCCTTCACTCCTTTCCTAGAGCAGATGGTACGGTTTTGTTTCACCGTACCCCTTCTCTCTAATGTTTAAGTCCACTGACTGTATGAGCTAGGTTACAGTACTTAAAATCCTTCAGTCAACAATTACCAGTTTCTGTTCTTCACATACAAATCCACCAATCAGTTTTTCATTTTAAAGTGCCATGCACAGTTTGTTTATCACCTAAGAACAATGCAATGACAGATGACTTTAAAAAGCCCAAACTTTGAAATATGTGTTTTGCTGAGAAAATGAAACTTCTAAGAAACAACTTCACTTTTGTTTGCAGAAAAATAGGTTGGTTTCAGCAAATAAAATTCAGATGCTGTGGTAAAACCTAGTTGTATTCCACAGTCTTGTATACTCTCCCATCATGGAAAAATATGTATGTGGAACACCACTGCACAGAAAGCCACCTGTCTCCTCTCTGTGTCTGGAGGGTGTATTGGATGAGCTGAAAACGACTGCTTGACAAGTAGTCCTTGTTTTTTAGCGTAGCACTAAAATAATTTTTGGAGCTTTTATATCGAGCTCCCCTCTTTCATCCACAGCGTCAGTCACTGAAGCAGCTGTGTGCTGCCAGAACCTGAGCATCAGTTTCCACAACTGGAAATCCAGTGCAGCAGTGGAAGGATAAGGATGGGAAAAAGAGGAAATCTATTCTTTTGGTTTCCCCTTATATTGTAAAGCAAAGTATTTGTCATACAGAACAACGTAGCACATGACAATAGCATCACATTCGTTGTTTAGAACTGTTTCAGAGGTTTGGGGCTAATTGAGCTCTGACAGGAACAGTGTAACAGTGTCCATCAGGTGGGAATTGCAGCAGCAGCCGCAGACTGCCTCAGCTTTGCATCTAACGTGGTGACAGAATATTAAAAAAAAAAAAAAGACTAAAACCTTGCAAAAACGCATCACTTCTAGAGCATGTGACTCTTTCTTAGAGGTGTTACCCGCATCTTGCATTGCATCCATTCTGAGCAGATGCAAAGACTAGCAAGCTGAAACACAGAAATGACTGAAGCAATGGGGTTTTCCATGCCACAGAGTAGAAAAAATTTCAGTATAGTCCAGAAATCAGAACTTCAATGTCCTGATGGCATCACTTAGTATGTGATGGAGGTCTTAAATAACGAAGCCTGCTGACAAATGAACTCTAACTGAATGATCGTATTGTCTGCATAGTGCCCCACCTGTAAAAGTAGCTTCAACAGTCACTCTGGAATATCATTAAAGTATACAGTCTCATGAAACTGCTCCCAAATATTCTTAGTGTGACTTCTAGAAGTGTACATAAGTGTCAGTTAACAAATCTGGTGAAGTCCTATTCATGAGCTTGCAATTCACATGACTGGGAAAAAAGAGTATATCTGACAAAAAAAGCGCTTACACAGGCCACGAGTGCTCTTACTTCTGTAGTCCTGCACAGAGAAAAGTCTGTAAAGATTTTTCCATACAGAGAAAGTCTAGAAGGCTTCTGTACACAGAAGAATCGTTCCTGCTGCTTACAAAGGTGCACGATAGTTCTATTGCCAGTCCCTCAGGTTAGCTCTGAAATTACAGGCCAGGAACTTAAAACCAATTTAACCTTTGAACCACGCTGCTTTGTACCCGTGAAGAAACGCCCCAGGGACCATGCCGTCCATTCCAGGCTCATACCTAGTTACCAGAAGTGTAGTATTGCCTAATTCTGTCTGCAGGCTTGAAATGTGTGAAATGGTTGATATATAATTAATGGTCATTTAAGGTTGACTTTGTGTTAATAATAAATTATGGAGCAGTACTCCATTCCATCTTCCATGGTTCATCCAGTAGCTACTTCTGTAAGTCCATACCAACGCCTAATGTCCTGTGTTAGTGTTCTGTTCTTCCCAGGAACATAAGGTGGTCAACAGCTGGCCGCAGACATCATGGGTTTTACAAAAAGTTCTAATTGATGGTGGGATTTTGATGAGTGACTGGGCAGGAGGAGAAGCTCTGCAGACCTCATTTGCACATGAAGGAACTGTTTTCAGATTTTTATGTTTTCGTAGTAAAAGTTCATTTCAGCTGTTCTGTATCTATTTTTGAAAAGGGTACAGAGAAACATGACTTTGGGTTGTTATTTAGTGGTGCTTTAAAAGAAAAAAACATTGCTGAAGTAGAATATGAAATTAAATCTAGTGATGCTTTTTAAAAACTGCGTCACTATTCTCATGAAATATTGCAGTATCTGTGCTGGAGTGCCCAGGATGTCAGTCATCGTGGTCTGTTTTTATAGGATTTGCCACAGAGGAACAATCATAATCAAACACGATAAGCAGAGATCATCACCCTTTTTTCAAATACAGACGTATAACAGATTGATGTATTTGTTTTCACAGACTTCCTTATATCATCACTATTCAACAGACAGAGGCTTGGACAGGCCCTCTAGGTAAGAAGTATGATCCGTGATTTCAGTAGACACAGATTATACAGCCTGAGGGGTTTCTTTCTGACCTGCAGCCCGCAGATGCTGCAGAGTCAGATTTTACTGTTCACTTTGTGAGCTACTGACAAAACAGAGAGGTGCATGGAGAGGGCGTTCGTATTTTGACACCGAAGTGCAATTCTTCCTTTTGTATTACAAGAACTTGCTGTTTACATTCAAAGTAAGCCATGCTGTATGCTGGGTCTTTCCACTGACGTCCCCAGGCTTCCGTCTCCGCTGCAGCGATCTCTCATTTCACCTCACTGCTCGCTACTTCCTCTGTTCTTGCTCTCTTTTTCCTATCTTTGTACTGAACTTCTAGTACTTCTAGTACTAAAGGCAACTTACCGCTCAAACTTTTCTCTGTAGCTGTCTTTTTATTTTCTATAGCCCCTACTTACTTGGTTATCGCCTACTCATAAAAGTAACTCCTATAATAAGCTAGTCAGCATCCTGACCAACCAGGCTGTGTCACATGTCCATGTAGGTCCCACTATGGTGCGCATATCTTGGTAGCCAAATCTCCTGCCCTTTCGCAAGGATTTTCTTTAATGTTTATCATCTTGATTTACGTTGTGACTGATGCGTCACCCAAGGTCTGTGGCCAGCAAAAGACGAGATTCGTCGCACTGCCCAGGCAGCACCTAGTGCTGTGTCAGTACCAGGACTGGGAGGCTTCTCCCCAGTTAAAGTACCAGGAGGATGGGAGAGTGCCAGCCCGTGGTAAAACAGGAAAGGCCAAATGCTTAAAAACGGTAGGAGTATGGAAAAACGTGAATGAAAAGGCTTTGCAATCAACAACTGTATTTGATTTTTAAATACAGTGTGTTATTGCTATTTTAGCAAAATGGTTATGGAAACAGTTTAAAACTATTTCATTTGTTGTTGATATTTTTAGAGTATTTCAGAAAAAAACTTGATGCATTTATTTCAAATCCTTCACTGTGAAAATGACATTAGCAATTTTGTGTAAAACTTTAAAACAGTCAGCTGAAGAAGAAATTAGCTCTTCTCTGTGAAATATGCTGTAAGATGTCTGAGACCAGTGCTCCTCCTCTTTACATATATTTGATGTATTTTTTCTGACATTGTTTAATCTATTATCCAACGCTATAATTATAAGCTTACTTTTTAAATTGCTGAATTCTGACCTCAGGATTATACTGCTGCTAATACTGCTTATTTCTGTAGCTCTGCAAGTACGGCGAGTGACTACCGAAAACGAAGGAAGTCGGAACCTGCTGTGAGTCATCAGAGGGTGCACAGCGATCAGAACGCCAACAGGCCTAGCCTGGGCCGTACGGATATGCAAGGCCCGTATACCACCCTTAGAAAGCCTTTGACTAGCTCGTCTCCTTCTTCTCCATCAAGAGCAAAAGGTAGGAAACTCCCGACGAGGCGTCGTACAATACACTGGTAGTAAGTGCAGCTGTCTGCTGTTGCTCAGTGCACTTCACTGGGAGATTTACTGTATGAAGCAGCAGCTTTGAGCCTTGAGCCTTTCGTGAAAGGCTAACTTGTTTATTCTTACATGTGTCATTTTGAACTGAAAAGCGGGATTTGCAACAAGGATTTTCCAGTTTCAACTGCTTATTCTAACAAAAGAAAATTGACTAAATGAAGACTATGATTTGTACCCCAGTATATAAGCCCATAAAGTTTTAACAACTCCACTACTCTCTTACTAGATTATTGTGATTTTAAAACTGTTTTCAGTATATACAGAAAGTAAATCAAGACAAATAGCGTGGAAGATTAAAGATGTTTCCAGAATAGCAGACCTTTCAAATCTACAGCTGATGTCTTAGACACTGTCAGTTATCAGGACCCAATTTCATCAAGCAGACATCCGTAGTCTGATTTTTGATTGTGTAAATTCTTGAAGCATTTAGTACAGCATATACAATCTAATTAGCTTCTTTTTCCAAGTAACTCACCATTCCGTTACTGTTCTTCATGGCTCTCCAGAAAAAAGATAATTGAATCAGTTGTTGGTTTGGGTTTGGGTTTTGAGTGGGTTGTTTTAGCAAGAAAAAAAATTTCCCGTAAAACATAAGATGGAAGTAATAGAGTAATATCATATACAGTATGTCTCCTATTTGAGTCATTTTGTTCACTTAATTGCTGTATTTTGTAGCTATACTTTCTAATCAGCCTATACCTGTATTAGGGACTATATAAACCCTTATAAAAGTCAGTTCCCACTGGAAGGAATGTAATATCCAGGCTGCAACAGAAATGCCAGACAAAGAAAAGCAGTGAGGAATATTAAGAGTGAAGTAATAGAAAAGAAAATGTATTTGAAACCCAGTGTTAGAGCAGTTAAAAAGTGGGTAAACGCATCCATTTGGTGTACCAGGCCAGGCAGTGAAAGGCCGGTAACTCCATTTACCTGCGTTTACCTTTGACTACATCACGATAATGAGCACTGACCATAACTTAAATGCTTCTTGCGTTTGAAAATCCTTCCCTTAAGAACACCAGCCACAGCTAATTAACGTTCGGGAGGTGAGCTAGCTGCGTCACTCCGTTCTCTCCCAGCATTACGAAACCTGCTAGAGTGTTAATTTTGGTTGGAATTAACCATTTTGTTAAAGAAGCAGCACATCAGAAGCTGTCTGATCAGTGTGGATTTTGAACTCGAGTGTTTCAGTTTCTGATCCAAATTCAGGTTGTTCCCCTAGAAAGCAGACTGAGCTGTTGGAAGCGTGTGTCCTGAACTGAACGTTGCCACCTGAGACCATTTTTGAAAGTTCAGTGCAAGTGTCAGAGACCACAGTTCCAAATTTGTCTCATAGTGACATCTAGATCTAGCATACGCATACAAATATGTCTTAAAACTTGCTTGAAAACTCAGGCTTTGTTATGGAAGTCCAGCTAAGGGTTGTTGTTTCTGCTACGTGCTGGTTAGGCTCAGCAAATTGATGCATCTGCCTTTACACCCGTCCAGCAGTTCCTCAGCCACCTTGTTCTGCCCTCAGCGAGCTGCAGAAAACACCACTCCCTTCAGTGCCATCAGGCAGGGAAAGAGCGGGCTACCTATGCTCTGTCAACAAGGGGGAGACAGTTCCCACTTCATCTTATAAAAAGATTTATCTTGTCTTAGAATACGCAGTTGATGTGAACTCTCTATTATTCAGCTCAAAAATTCTGAATGGCTTCTTTCAGAATGCACCGATGGAAAAGTCAGTGTTTGACTGAGGTCTAGATTTGTTGTTTGGCTTCATCTTTAAATCCTTTGCAGCTTTTCTTGTCTGTTGACCTGCTTCAGAATCAGTATTGCTTGTTTTCTTATGTTGCTTTTGCGGGGGGAGGGGGCTAACAACTCATAAGGAATTCTTTTGATGTTCAGATTGCTGTAGCAACCTATGTACTGACCTAAGCTGACAGATGCATTAATTTCTGTCTCTTTTCTAGTCTTTCTAATACTTACTGATGTTAATTCCAACTTTCTGAATCTTTTAATTTCTGGCAATGTCTCTTTTTTACCATGCTGCTCAATGGATTATAAAGGTGGGGATATTAGCAAAGTATATCCATCCCTTTTAAGTTATTCAGTGCACAACCACAACACCTCAAACGAATTAGATTACTGTAGCACTTACAGGCAACATTTGGCTGTTCCAAACGATTCAAGAAGGGCAGTCAGCTACAAGAATGGCTGGCAAATGACTCGTCAAAATGCAGAAGTCTGGAGCAGCACAGAAGAAAATGCTTCTCCAAAGAGAAAATCTCGCAGCTGTGATGATCTGTTAACAGACGATCGCGATAGCTTTCCCGATGCCCAGGCCAAGTCTGAAAGCATGGGCTCTCTGTTAGGTGAGGAGGACTCCAAAGAAGTTTGCTCAATGAACTGGGCCTCCCCATATGTTGAGGGCCGTGGCAGCAGTAGGTCAAGAGTTCGTCACAGATCAGCACACGATGCCCCAGGTTTCCTAAAAATGTACAAAAAGATGCACCGCATCAATCGCAAGGACTTGATGAATTCTGAGATGATTTGTTCTGTGAAGTCCAGAATACTGCAGTATGAAAAAGAACAGCACAAAGGTATTCTTCAAGGCTGGAGAGAGTCTTCTACTGAAGAGGTGCCCCGAGACATGGTGCCAACCAGAATATCTGAATTTGAAAAATTAATTCAGAAGTCAAAATCAATGCCGAACCTGGGTGATGAAATGTTGTCAACTGTTACGCTAGAGCCTCCTAAAAATGGCTTATGTCCAAAGAGGCGATTTTCTATCGAATCCTTGCTGGAAGAAGAAAATCAAGGCAGACATCCCTCTCAGGTACAACGGAGCTACAAGTCTAAAACCCTGGTGCCAATTCATATTGAAGTGACCAGCGATGAGCCACAACGATCGCATATGGATTTTTCAGACAGTGATCAAGATGGAATGGTTTCTGACCTCAGTGACTTCATCCAGATAGAGGGCTCATCCTTTTGTAGTGAAAGTGACTTTGACCACTTTTCCTTCACATCCTCTGAAAGCTTTTATGGATCAGGCCATCACCACCACCACCACCACCACCACCACAGGCATCTCATCAGCTCCTGCAAAGGGCGATGCCCGGCATCCTACACCCGCTTCACCACCATGCTAAAACATGAAAGGGCTAAACAAGAAACCGCTGAAGATCCCAGGAGACAGGAAGCAGAATCTGGCCTTTCTAAGATAGCTTTCCTCGTCAGTCCCGTGCCTTTCCGGAGGAAAAAAAGTGCAGCTCCTAAAAAACAAACTGAAAAGAAAAAGTGCAAGTCATCTGTATTTGAAGCACTAGATTCTGCACTTAAAGACATCTGTGACCAAATTAAAGCTGAGAAAAGAAGGGGAAGCTTGCCAGACAACAGTATATTACACAGACTTATTACTGAGCTGCTTCCAGACATTCCAGAAAGGAATTCATCTCTCAAAGCTCTGAAAAAGAGTCCCATGCACCAGCCTTCTCATCCACTGCCTCCAGATGGTGCTATCCATTGCCCGCTCTACCAGAATGATTGTGGAAGATTACCTCTTAGTGCCTCTTTTCCAGACATGGACGCAACTAACAACAATGATAGTGCGCTGTGTTTCCAAGGTGGATTAACTTTCTTCCTCTGTCCTTGTGATTCACTTATCCAACCTTCCTCCCCGTATTTCCCACCCTTTCTCATTCCATTTTTATTCGTGTCGTCTGTAAGAAGCTTTCATCCCACAAAAGTCTTCATGTAGGATGTCATTTTTACATAGATGATGAGGATAGATAAATTTGCTGTCTGTTCACAAAACACAGTAATCTGGACAACTGGAGTAATGGCATATTTCAACTAATAGATTATTACTGCTATGAATTACAATGGAGTTATTAAATTAGGCAATGGGGGGGTTTCCCCAAGAAAAAGACTTTGCAGAAGGTGAATGCATGCACCATAAGATGCAGGTCAAACAGAAAACAATGTGCAAATAGCCCTTTATTATTTAAAAAAAACCCCTGCATCTAAAACATGTTGTACTGTATAGTGTTGTTACATGTAAGTGATAAAAATCTTATTAATTCTGCCAGAATAATAGAAAGTTGATTTTGTTTTCTTATGAAAATACACCAATTCCTCTGCTTTATATTACTTTTTGTGAATAGACCCTAAGGTCATTTTAGGAAGTTTCCATTTCCATTGTTCAAACAATACAATTTCCAATTTCTGTGGCAGAAAAATTAGTTCTTCTGATAGAATTTTAACGTATCTGTGACCTTTTGAGAAATATCCTGTCCTCATAGAAAGGAAATTCTCAATAATCATAACTTGAACAAAACTGTCAGGGTGAGTGTAACTTGTAAAAAAGTCTGTCTTGACAGTGATCTGGTTTTAAAGTGACTGCTTTGAGTTGTTCGTTGCACTGCTGCTCTTTTTCTCAAAAATAATTGCTTGAGCTTAAAATGTTTTTAAAGTTTAACCTTGAAATATTAAAAGAAGCAAAGTAGATTCATAGCAGGAGTGCACAAAGGTGTATCCCAGATGATTTAGCTTAATATCTTTGGCAAGTCTGTCATTTATTTCTCTTTCTAAATGGTAAAATTTCTGTGTTAAAGAATTCTGCTTCTAGACATACAGTCCTCTGTGACAGACCGTCTGTGAGAACTTAATGACATTACAAACCTATTCTTGAAATCACAAATGCATGTAAGAGAGAATGTCTTTATATATCAATTAGGCAGTATTTGATCAGACCCATCTTACTTATTGATAATCTCGCATCTTTTTCTGTCAGTTTTGCAAGTACCATACTAGTACATACGTATGTCAACAGAAACCAGAACTGGAGCTGTTACCATCTCTTCTTAACTAGTTAAAATAGACACATTGAGAACAGAGAATTTGGTAACAAGAAAAGCTATAAAACGCAGTTCAGGATTCCGTTAGTCATACTTGAGGCCTGATCATGATTAACCCTGTCAGGCTGTACGACACGGCGAGACGGAAGTCGTGGCTAATTGTGCTGGTCACCTATCACAGTTGCTAAATGAGAATTTTCCAGTCCAGAAAATAAGGCCATCCACCGTGCAGAGTAAACGTGGATTCCTAATAGCTTCTGCAGCTGCGAAGGAGTCTGGCAGGAGGAAGGTGGTGCACTCTGTCAACATTAATATCCCTAACGTAGCGTGGAGACTGAGGACAGCAGAATGTTCCATTGACTTCCATCAGCACCAGTCATGGCTGAGCGCTGCTTCTAATAAAGTTCCGTGTTTTGTTGGATCTCTGTGTGTCTCTTACAGCCACTATCCACGCAGACACCGTAAGGTCATAGAAAAAAACACCAAAACTACCAATATTGACTGCATAAGGAGCTGTATAGAAATAAAGGAAGTTGTTCTTCCAAAAGCTGCTACGTTTTCACTCCTTCCCTCCCATCTCCTTCTCTTTCAGCTAGAGTGTAAAGAAAAAATGAATAGATGTGTTTGGAGGCGTTATATCTTTAGGTTTATCCAGTGAGCGTAGATTCTGTTCACAGACACGTGTCATCTCAGGAAAGCTGTCCAGAACTGGGGCTGTGATATACTTGTTGGGGATGACGTGCTTGCATTCAGTGACGTAAATACTACAGTTAGCTCATTTGTTGTGTCCACTGTATTTATCAATAGCCTCAAGTTTTTGTGGCTTAGCCTACAGCCCGCTGGAGACCATTTACATCTTTCTTCTGTAAGACCCCAACATAATGGACAAGATGCTTTCAGTTCTTCTTTTTCCATTTGTACTGCTTTAGAAATGTGTGGGCTCGGTAAGAACAGACTGTGTGAATGAAGTCAAAGGAAGACAAACATCGGTCATGTCTCCACTAGCAGGTAGCACTGTGGCAGTAGGAGACTAAAACAGTAAATCTCAGAAGCCAAGAGGCAGTTCATGTCACCCTCTGGTCTGAAATAATTCTTTTACATTTTGATTTCACATTAATAACTTGCAGAGCTATAAATAGTGTTAGATTTTGATTTTATTTATATTAAATCATGAAAAGATGTATTCACTGTCCTATAATATACCATTCTGTAATAAACATTGGTAAACTGTGCTTTAGAGAAAACCTGCCACATTGATTGGTGAGTAATGATTTGTACTCCATCTCTTAGACAGTGTTATTTTTATGAAATAACATCCTGTCAGATTCCCTTGTGCTGCCTAACAAGTGTCCCTGGTAGAGCAGAAATGCATCTTAGATCACTTAGGAGGAATCAATTTTTCTTCACTGCTTTCTCATCGAAGCATGCGTTAATCATGTTTTGTGCATGTAATTATGTGTTTATATTGTTGGCATTCCGAAACAGTGTCTTGCAACCTGGTGAAGTCCCAGTACTGCTGTCATGTCTCCCGTTTGGTGCAGCAGGGCTGCACCCCTTCGTACAGCGAGGCGTAGTTTTGCTCTCTCGATCCTCTCTCATATGTTCTCCTGCTGTGGATCAGAGGACAGCCTCTGCCTTTGCTTCAGAGTCAGTATCTTTTTTTTTTTCTTTAAAGGTGCACTTTAGCCATCATATCATGTGCTTTTCTTTCTATTAAAAGTAATATAATAGATTTCAATATATCTTCACCCCCCTAAATGAAACCTAGCAGCATCACAGATTTGAAGGATTTTGTTTAATTTACCATAGTTTCACATTATTTCTGTTTTCAGTAGACCAGGAGTCTCCTGGAAGCTATTCTTCTGCTTTCACTGATGTGGGACGATGTACTCCAAGGGACAGAAGAGGAGCTACAGATAAAGAGGTAGTGAAACAGCAATGAATAATGGAGGAATATCCATATGGAAAATTGGTAACATATCTGAGACAAGATCTGGGCTGGTTTTAAGACACTGTAATGATGCAGACCAGAGGAACGGTTACTTACCACCGTAGCATCAGATGAGCAGCATCCTTCCTTTTCATTAAGGAGATTAGTATTTCAAGAAATTAAAAGAATATCAAGCTTTGTAAGATAAGCTGCATCTTCTATTTATGTTTAAACAGATATGGGCAGAAGTTTACCAGTCATCGATAGGCTCCGTCAGAGTTGACCGGAGTGGGTGTTTGGGACAGAGGAAAATGACAAATGTGCTGGGGAAAGGCTCTGCTGAGAACCAGAGCATTGCACAAAGAAACTGCCTCAGTAGTTTCAAAATTGCTATAAAGAACATCTGTATTTCACCATTATTTTTTGTTCATAAAAATTAAAAACACTGCTGTTAGTGTGCTAGACAAAGCTACTTCTCCTGAGAGCAATCTCTAATTTCCATAACAGTTGGTGCTTGTAATTGTATATGTATATTATATTCATGCTTTGGAAGAGGAAATGGAAGCAGGCATACAACCTTTAAAGTAACACAAAGTATCACTGGAAAGTGTACACAGAAAAATGGAGTACATCATACTGTGTCTTAAGAATCTTTCCAGATCTAGAACTATAAATGCCCTCCAAACAGGCTTCAGGGATTTTCTTTAATCATAAAGTAAATACATTTATATTAACCAACATCTACAGACCATAGATTGTTAACATTTTCCATTGTTTTTTATTAAAATATTGCACGAAATAATGGCAGCATCAGAGAGTACTGTATTTTAATAGCTAATATTTAAGTTTGTGTTCTGGGCCATCTACCCAGGTAAAATGGAAAACTTGCAAGTGTCTCTTTTTATTCCTGTTCTAAAAAGATGCGTGCCCTTGCATCATTACAAATAGTCTCTCTCAGAAGCCACGCAGTCAGCTCATTCTAGTCCCTAGTATATCCTAGAGAGAGACTTTTGAAATATAGCAATCTCATCTGCGCAAGTACTTCCAGAGAAAGACTAAATCCCTTTGCCAAATATCCTCACATAATACTGCTAATCACTTCTTGCACCTTCCTCTGAAGTACCCAGTGCAACCAAGAAAAAAATCTGGAGCCTACAGATACTCAGTGATAGAACTTGGTAAATATACAAAAGTTATGATGTGATTGCCCGTGACAGCAGGAGATCTGCACAGATAACTCAGGAGATCACTTCCAGTCCTGCCTTTCTCAGACTTTCTTAAAACTATGAATGTGGTTGTAGAAATTTAAAATATTCCCAACCTTTTTCAGCTGTCAAAGTAATTTTTCCTTTATATATATATATATATATAATGAAAAAAGTGATGCAGTATTTGCAGATGAAATTAGCCTAAAGATAAGAAGTGTAGCAGAAGACTCATCGAAAGTACTAGAGAGTATTAAGCATGTGAGTTTCCCTTGTACCTAGAGCTCTAGTTGCCTAGAAGTCACACTGGCATTTAGTTAACTTTTTTTTTTTACTTTTGTAGTTCTCTTAAACATAAAATTGCAAAGCTGTCTGTATTAAAATTTAGCTGCTATTTCTATTTTTAAAACACTAAGTCGCAAACACCTACCTGCCTTTAAAAGAGAAGCTGTGTATTTAATTGCCTGTTGCTGCAAGAACCACTGTAAGGCCCATGTCCTTTCTGGTTTGGGTCCTGGTCACCTTTTCAAAAGCTGAAAGATGTTTACCACATAGTAATATTACCTGAATGTATTAATCACTTTGCGTACTTTTCAGAAACTGCCAGCTAGAGCGGTATATGACTTTAAAGCTCAGACTTCTAAGTAAGTACTAGACTTTTGTTCATTTAAGAATTCATATTTCGAGAAAACTTTCTAGCACTTGTGGCAGCTCACTGCTGTTCTAGCCAGTTTAAAAAGGAAATGCCATGGCAGCAGAGGACTCTGCCTGCTGTCACGTAGTCTCTGCATTAGCAAACTGTGTGAGAAGTTATTTTGTAATAAAAATGTCTTCAATTGTTATATTCTCCATTGTATTTGTTTGAACATGTGAATGGCATCTTCAGCTTTCTAGACCATGGGTCCTGAGGGTCACCCACTGAATGCTCTGCGTTTGTTGTGAACTGTATTTAGGTTACACAAGGTACAGCGCTTCGAATACTGTCATAAATAGTGTGCTTAGCAAATTCTGTATAATGCTCCAGCATCCTCCTGTCTGTCTTGACATACACAGGCTTTCTGCAGGATGTGACATGCCCCATACCAAGACAAACCACAGTGGTCCATAAGAGAAACAAAATCAGGAAACACTGTTCTAGGATATGAGAGAGTCACAACAGAGTGCCTGTATTTCATTCCTGCTGTTCTGATGATCCAGAGCATTTAAATGATCTTTAGACGCGGCCAGACATTGCCACTAGAATTACATTAGCTGTGTCTGGTAGAAAACTCACAACTTCAATTACTAGAACAGCAGATTAGCTCTTGAAAAACCAAATGGATGGTACGGCAAAGAACTGCCACGCCAGGACCTGAAAATGTTCTTAATGATTTGACACACCTGAGGGGCAGGATGCCATCCAGAGGGACCTGGACAGGCTCCATGAAAGCCTCATGAGGCTCAACAAGGCCAAGTACAGGGTCCTGCACCTGGGTCGGGGCAACGCCCACTATCAACACAGACTGGGGGATGAAGGGATTGAGAGGAGTCCTGACAAGAAGGACTTGGGGGTACTGGGGGATGAAAAGCTGGACACGACCTGTCAACGTGTGGTCACAGCCCAGAAGGCCAGCCGTACCCTGGGCTGCATCCCCACCAGCGTGGCCAGCAGGGCGAGGGAGGAGATTCTGCCCCTCTGCTCCACTCTGGTGAGACCCCACCGGGAGTCCTGCATCCAGCTCTGGAGACCTCAGCGCAAGGCAGACATGGACCTGTTGGAGTGGGACCAGAGGAGGCCACAGAAATGATCAGAGGGCTGGAACCCCTCTGCTGTGAGGAAAGGCTGAGAGAGTTGGGGCTGTTCAGCCTGGAGAAGAGAAGGCTCCAGGGAGACCTGATTGTAGCCTTCCAGTACTTAAAGGGGCCCTACAGGAAAGATGGGGACGGACTATTTAGCAGGGTCTGATGCGACAGGACAAGGGGTAATGGGTTTAAACTAAAAGAGGGCAGATTTAGACTGGATATAAGGAAGAAATTCTTCACCATGAGGGTGGTGAAGCCCTGGCCCAGGTTGCCCAGAGAGCTGGTTGATGCCCCATCCCTGGAAGTGTTCAAGGCCAGCTTGGACAGGGCTCTGAGCAACCTGGTCTGGTTGAAGATGTCCCTGTCCATGGCAGGGGCGTTGGACTAGATGACCTTTAAAAGTCTTTCCCAACCCAAAGCATTCTATGATTCTGTGATTTGGATAATTGCCTTTTTGGTATCCAACATTCAGCATGTCACAGCCCCCGAGTATGAGAAATAATGAAAACATAATCCTGTGTTCATGCTTCTGAACAGCTACCTTGAAAGAAAAATGCGTAGAGCAGAAGCACACCAAGCTGTGCTGCTGCAAAAAAGGTACGAACAGGCCACAGACACATAGGATATGTTCTGTTGTTTTCCCTACTGATTTCATGAAGAACATCAAATACCCCTCAGATGCCTGTCGTAAAAGCAGCATCTAAACAGGTGGTCCAGAAGACATCATGCTTGCATGCAGCCCCTATACTGAGTGATCTGGTAATAACTAGCAATGCTTTCTTGGAATCAAAGTGTGAAGCAGGCCTACATAGCTTACAGACAGTACCTGGGATTCATAAATGGGCATCATTTCATTTTATATGGTATAATCAACTGGTAAATATTCCACAGCTGTGACACTTCGTCTTCAAATGTTTAGCTGCTACATTCTGTTTCAGTTCCAAACTGTAAAGAGCTGAGAAACCGTGCAGGTAGAGGAGCTAAATGTAAAGCTGTACACATCTGATCTAAATCAATTTGTTACAGAGAGCTGTCCTTTAAGAAAGGAGATACTGTCTATATCCTCAGGAAAATTGATCAAAACTGGTATGAGGGTGAGCACCACGGAAGAGTTGGAATATTCCCAATTTCATATGTCGAGGTTTGTTCTCTGTCTTAATTCCTTGAATTAGTTTGGGTAATAGGTCCACAAACTGCATGGCAATGATGAAAATCTGGTTTTTTTTCTTTTTCCTTAGAAACTTTCTCCCCCAGAAAAAGCACAGCCTGCCAGGCCACCTCCCCCTGCACAGGTTGGAGAGATTGGAGAAGCTCTTGCCAAATACAATTTCAGCGCAGACACAAATGTGGAGTTATCGCTTAGAAAGGTACTGCTTAGAACTATCTTTATCAAAATACCAGTATGGCGTCAACTGCTGCACAGAATTAATATCTAGGTACATACTGTGCTGTCGTGCGCTCTGCATTCAGTATTTGCTACGCACAAAGCAATGTGATGGTAGGAAGCTACTAACAGAACAGCTCCTGGGCTTGCAGTCCTTCACAGCTCCCTGCAAGTACTTCAGATGTGTTGTGCCTGTAAACTGGATTGCGGTAGATGACCACATGCAAACATCTGCTAACTGCCCACCTAAATTTCTAGTTTTCACTTCAATTATCCATTCTCTACTTTTAATAATTATTTGTTGCTGTCACAATTATTATGGTAAGGTTTTTAATGCAGAAGAAATAGAAAAATACAGAAAATAGAAAAATACAGAAAAAAAGGCTCAGACACATTTTTGTGTGTGTACCACTAGTTCTTGCCAATATTTCATTTAGTAAGTCTGCTTTTTATAATATTGTCTTATATTTCTATGCACGTCTTGGTAGTTATACTTCATTGCACATGAGCAAAATAGATCTTTTAATTTCTGAGGTTTGTTAGACACTGGAATATTACCACTGTAGAGGAACTTTATTATTGCAGATATTATATAGTTAGTTGTAAGTAGTGTATACTTTTCATCCACTGGAAAGTTCTGCCTCTTATTTTTTTTAAAGAAATAGAATTCATAGAAGTTATTCAGTGGTTTGTTTTTCTTTCGAAATAAGAGCAAGGATACAGTTTTTCTGATGCTGACCTAGAGCCTAATCCAGCATCACTGAAGATAATGGGAGTTTTTCCACTCATTTGAGATTGGTAAACATCAAAGAGGTCTAAAAATAAATCAGGAATAGCAACTGAAGAGAACTAAGGGCTGGGGGTAGTTTGATGATTTATTTCGTTTTAAAATTCTCTTTTGTGCTTATTGTGGTCATAATGTTGACAGCCCCATTTTGTTTTGTTTTTAAAAGTTAACTTGTACTGATTTTCTTTTGTTCCAGCCTGCTGTAGATAATTGTAGGGCACTCCACAAATCAACTACAGAAACAAAATTACAGAAACCCAGGAGAACACAAAAATAATAGGGAAGGATTTGTTGTAAAAAGCACGTCATGTAAAAGAAAGAAGGGGTAGCTCATGAAGTTTCACTACAGAGAGAAGTATTAATTGAAAGTTGTTTATTTTCCATTTCAGTCGCTAACCTCTCTCAAAACAGTAAGTGAGCAACTGCCCATCTTTTTTACACAGGAAAAGCATTTCTTTCATCTTTCCAATGAAGCCATTTTTCAGCTTTCTACCTCCACTTATTCCAATTATACTGAGAACAAAGCACTTGCACGGATTTCATGCGCTTTTAAGGAAAAATGGGCACAGCAGTCGCTATTGCGTATTACAGTTAAGGGTGTTAGCTAGTACTTTGGCCAACAATTAAAACAGGTTATGTTCCCAGGAAAAGTTTAAATGTTAATCCCCCAAACAAGAGTAGGAGACCACGTGAGATTCCCCTCTGATGAAAAAATAGCATTTGCAGTCCGTGACTGGTCCCCCATTTTGCTGGAACGGTAGTTTTACACATGGTTATTATAAATCAGAGGAGAAGTGTTACGATGGAGACAGTTCTCAAGGCTGATGGGAAACAGCACTGCAGGGAAGATAATACTATGCTTTAAAATAATATTTGCTATCAAAAAAATTAACTTACAGTGTATCTGCTGATAACTCCTGTTCATAATGTATTTCAGGGAGACAGAGTAATTCTTCTTAAGCGAGTTGATCAAAACTGGTATGAAGGTAAAATACCCGGAACCAACAGACAAGGCATCTTCCCAGTTTCCTACGTAGAAGTCATCAAAAAGAATGCATCAAAAAGTGTTGATGACTACCCTGATCCTCCGATACCCCAAAGCTATTCTAGTGACAGAATACACCATTTAAGTTCAACTAAGGTAAGGAGTTTTTTTTCTTTGCTATCACCCCTAGAATGGGTTTAGAAGGACTTGTAATTTTTTTGTTAACATAAGATAATACATAATTTATGCATTAACTACACTACATTTTCTTTCCTGCATAGGTAGAATTGCACTACTAACTCGTTATTGAAGTATTTTAATAGCTGAGTGTGTCTCTTACATTCCACTAGATTTTTGCGCTTTTCTTTATTAGCTTTTACATTATTGAGAGTGGGGCCAGGCCAGAAAAGTCAAACCAACAGAACAGAATTTATTTGGGAGTGTTAGACAGCCTTTGAGCATCAAGGATAACATCTAGCAGACTCTTAGCAGCGCAGCTGTCCTAAAAGCCTGCAGTCCCGCAAGGGCGCAGAGGGCAAGGGAGGGCAGCGTGCGTGGGGGCACAGCTCGCCAGGAGCAGTTCCGTGCCTTTCAAAGTAGGGGAGAACAGCTCACCATTCTGTGCTGTAACCTTCCACCTTTCGCCATTCTGGAAGGAGCCTGCTGGTACGACGGAGGTTCTTTGGCGTGGTGTGACAGCATTGTTTCACTTAGTAGTGAGGCAAATCTCATCACATTGTCAATGAGCTTGGATTCAGACCTTTACAGTTGTGTTTTTCACACCAAATGTCTGTCGCAGGTTCTGAATTCCTTTCCTTCCTAACCATCACAAATCAGACCACATGATGTTGCAAAAAGACTCCTGTGTTCCAATTTCTCATTCACTCTTGAGGTTTCAGAGGCACCTGTGTGGGGAACACAGCCTCTCTGGCAGTGACAGAAACTAGGAAAATTTCTGCATGCAAACAGTCATTAGCATTAATGTATTAGCGATGATTCTGAATGCTCAACATGGAAACTTTCCTAAATCTTCCTCTTTACATTTGTTGTCTGTCTCTTCAGCATGGGCGGTGGGTTTTCTGTGTAACTATAAGCTTCTTATCCTGCTATTAACCCCTGTTTGTTTCAGTTGGGTTTGCCCCCTTTTCTACTTTAATATACTTCCATACTGGTGTTCATTTAGGTCCTTCAGCTCTGAGACAAGTTCCATGTTTATTTACAGCTTTGGGGACAGCTACCAAAAGATGTCATTTGTAGACAACAGTGGCCTCTGAAAATACTGCTTATGACTAAAGAATATTAGCTGGTTTCAGATAGTTGCTAGAACAGGTCTTGTCTGGTTTTCCAGAATGTGTCACAACAGAGAACCAGCTCCTCTCTCTTCCACTCCAGCAAAACTGTTGAACTGGAGTAGCATTAAATTCTGCAGCTGCAGAGTGAGGTGTTCATAAGCCAGGGCCCCTTATTGTTACAGAATCCCGAGGTTCCTGAAGGCAACTCAAGAGCATGAGGCAGCTTAGGTGCCCCGTGTTTGGAGATGCCTCTCTCCCCATTTTCTGTGGAGCAGGCTTGTCTCTAAGGCATCTGGCAGCCAAAGCTGTGGCTCCTGTAACCCCTGTAGCCCTTGATGAGCACAGATGATGCTTCAGACCATTTACACTCAGATTACAAAAGTGTCCTGCCACTGTTATTAAGTTAGTTATTATTAGATTAGTTCTGCAGGGGAGGAAAGTGGAAGAAGCCTTCTTTGTAACATAGGAAACTTTTGCAATCGTGGTTCTAGCATAAATAAAAAGTCACTTAAAAAAGGACCTCCACTGCCACTCTTAAACAGACATCTTGTTTCTGAATTCAGTTTTATTCAGAAAAGGCAGTGCCATGTAAGAAGACATCTCTTGTTCCTGACTACCTAGAAGGACGTTAGCAGTCCCAAAGGTGTTGTGGAGTCTACCACAACTACCGATACCACTTTTCCTACTCCTCTGGAGTTCTTTAGCATTGCACTAAACTTCTCTGGACTAATGGCAATAAAAATAAATGAGCAATGCCAGTCAGGAGCAAGCTTTGCTCTCCTTAGCTTGTCCCAGACCATCTATATCTTTAGCTTCAGTGCAGCCTGTAGCCACAGGAAACTAAAAATGGCAACGGCTCCTTGGCGGGGTTACTGACCTTAGAAGCACAGGTGAGGGGCCCCTGTTCAAGAGGAAAGGTGAGGGGAAGACATCGCGTGTGGCTTGAAACAGCCTAGCTGTGTTTGAGCAGACTGCATTGCATCAGTCTATAGACTGTTTACTCTGGTACAAAAGGGACTGTAACAAAGGTTTGTCTAACTATAAAATAAAGCTATTTGCCTCAAGAAAACTCAAGCAAGTAAATGGTAAAAGGTAAGTAAATTAACCTTCCGTTCTGCGACATTAATTTAGCCTTTTGAAATTATTTTCCTATTCTAGAGTAATACTTAAAGTCTGAAGTAGTCCAGGTAACTTGGAGATGTACATCTAATTACTCTGTTTAATTCTAACAATGAGATCAAAATATTTTCATGCAGTTTTAATTTTGAGGATTAATAGTAACAAAAATGCATTTTCAGTATTTACTGAAGCAATGGATATCTACTGATGCTGTGTACGTATGACTCACCAGTCTCTGATTCTTACAAAGGGACGTTTCTTTTACCAGAAGGATACTTCAATCAATATTGTGTAACGGTACTTGAAATATACTGCTGTGTGCTGTGCTGTCACTATTTTGAAAGCATTGTTGACTGCCCACCTTTCACAAATGTTGCTGTCATTTTGAACTAATAGGGTTACTTTTGAAGAAAAATGCATTCTGTAGCTGCTCGTGCCTTAATAAAAGTATGCAATGTATTAAAGATGTTTCTTAAGCATTTACTCAGAAGGACTACGAAAAAGTAGAAGTATTGACATTAGGATAACTAGAAATCACCTCGGTTGTTATAGTTTAAAAGAAAATACTTAATGACGCCTGAAGCGTACTTCTGAAAATACTGTTCTGAAGATAACAGTAATGGTTTGGGGAAAGTTACGTTAATATTAATTGTAAGATTTAATAGCCTGTGACAGGCTCACTAACAGAGCGCCACGAGTAACATAACGTTCGCAGATCAAATGCAGGTCGCCTTCGTGAATGTAATGATTCAGATCTGTCTTCATGTTTGACATTTAAGGCCCAGGCCAGAACCTGATACAGTTTCATTTTTCAAATGTCTTTCCTGCCATTCTGATTCATGTAGTAGTGATTTCAGACACCCGTGCTCACTGAAATGATACCCTGTAATCCAGATGATGGCACAGACATTTTTTCTTTTCCAGTCTACTCATCTCCTAGTTCTCTGTCATGCTTATTTATTTATTTAAATTCCCATGTTCTTCTTATTTTTGAAGCTTCCTTCCCAAGCACTGTCCCCACTTTCCAGACACCTTTCCTCCTCTTGGTCACACATTGATCAAAACGTTCTCCAGGCTGCCACTAATGACTGGTTTTCAAGGACTGATGGTTTTTCACATTCAAGCATGTGCATCGTACCTCCTCCACCGTTTCCAGACAGTTTTCTTTGTGACTTAGAAGAACTCAGTTCTTTGGCATTAACAGCACCCCAGTCTGTAGCAATCTCCCCAGGTAACAGCCTTCACCGAGTTCAGGATGATCACTTTATTCCAAATGCAGAGGTCTCCCTCAGCTCTCCTACAGCTCTTCCTCTGCCCTTTCTTGTTTCTACCCCCATCTCATCCTCAGCCAGCTCATCTCACGACACAGCATATAAGCATACCAGCAACAACACCAAACCAGGAAAAGATCAAGACTTGAGAAGTGTACTTGACTCTTCAGCTATCGAAGTACCTCGAGACCTGTCAGATACTACAACAGAAGGTGACCATGTTGGTGCTATCAGTAATATCCCTTCGGCACATGGAGGTGGCTCCGACTCCAGAGCGCTAGCTGTGACTGCTGAAAACGAAGAGGAAATCTGTACTGTGGATCTGTTGGTTAATGTAGGGGATCAGTCAGAGCCTCAGGAATCAGATTTCTGCAGAGGAGCACAAGACACAACAGAGGAACTGACAAGACTCTATATAGAGGAGGATCTGGGACATGACAATGTAGAATTCCCCATAGCAAGTGGAGGACACTCCACGGTATGTTATGGAGGACACTCTTCACCAAATATTGATAAGGTATTTTAATTTCTGAAAAATATGGCTTCTGTATTCAGATAGCTTACTCAGTATAATTATCCTCTGCCTTTTCTTGTGTTTACATGTTTGTGTTGTGCACAGGCACAGTTTCATACCATTGCCCTGGATAAAAATTGTCAGCATTAGGGGACAGTCCCTTCTCAGAAGTAGCCGTATACACCACTGCAAGTCCTATGGTGTATCAGTTCTGCTGGTCCCTTCCCTGTGGCCCCTGTTAGCTGCCGTCCAGCTTGTGATGGGAGAAGCTGGTGAACCTTTCTCCTCGCTGGCCCGTTGCATGCCAGCCCCTGTGAGCCAGAGCCCCCAGCAAGCAAATGCTGTCCCCAGCCTCCGGCAGAGACGCAGCCGCTGGTACTTCACCGGGGTCTCCGCACCAGCTGACGTATTTACAGCAGACTCTGTTACGAGAATGTGACTAATAATAACAGAGCAGGTTATGTTTGGCAGTTGAACAAATGCTTCCTCCTAAAGCCCTCCGCAGTTCCTCTTCGGGACAGTCCGGCACTGAGCTATCCCAAACGTCCGCTGGCCACTGAATGCCACGGGACCGCTACGCAGCTGGTGTGGTTTCTAGGCAAAGTTTTAGAACAGACCTTTTCTGTCCAGCACTTGCTTCAACGGGCTGTGCAGGCAGTTGCTTTGGCTTACATGCAAACATGTAAACCAGATACTTAGGACGCTATGTTTCAGGCCAAATGTAGAACTAGTTAATTAGAAAGATTTTGCAAGCTGCCCCTGCCCTGAATTGACCTGAAAAACACAGGAGAAAACCGTAAGAATAGAGGTGAAATCCTCTGCCGCAAACAGCAACTTGGTTTGATTTCTGGCGGAAGAATTTTCTTCCAGAATAGCAGACTTACTAATTATAAAATTAGCATCATATTTCTGGCTGTTCAGGTTAGTTACATGACTCTTTTCCAAGCATTTTATGTCCTTCACAGCTGGTTTTATAGCACAATTACTTCTCAATTTTCTCAAAACAATTAAGCCAGCTCTGCTTTTTATGGGAACATCAGGAGACTGATCCTCCTTTCCACCTTTCTTCTAATCTTCCATTTCACTCTGCCAAGGCACCAACTTCTCACTCTGTTCCTACAACATCCCCGTCTGCTGCTTCCCCCTCACCTCCTCTCCTTCCTAAAGCCTTACACCACTCGGAGAGAGACTCACCAAAGTTAAAGGTAACTGCACCTCTTGAGCATGGATTGTTGCAAATCTTTGTGCATATTAAATAACTGCAAGGCTAACACTGAGTTTGGTCTTTTCAGATGTATTGTTTCCTTTACTAATATTAAATAACGTAGCACATGGAGTATTAAGATAGGCCGCCTTCTAATGAAACGCAAGGTAAAACTACAGCCATTATGATACAATGGAAAGAAGATACCAGTGACAGGACAGCAGAAAGCCTTCAGCTCAATTTCAAGTCCACAGCAGGACATCAGTAACTCTTCTTTAATTGAAAGAAACTGGCTCGTATTCAAGCACACAGAAACTAAGTAACCTTAGTAGTTGAGAAGTGTTTTCACTTTCAGTCCAAAGCCTGGGAGAACAGTCAGAAGGTTCACAATAAAGCACCACGGCAGAGGGTCATGTTCTAAGTACCAGTTCTGCCAGTCAAGGACTGGAAAAAGACTGTTCCCTCTTCAGGACTACACTTTGTGTCAGCATTGCAGCTCCACGGCAGAAGAATGACATCTGGAAAGCCTGTTGCTCTAGAGGGACAACGTCAGTTCCCAGGGCAGTTTAGACCCAAAGTCATTTTCCAGTGCTGACTTCCAGAGAGTACATTTGCTCATGAAAAGGAGAAAAAGTCGTGTAAAAAGTCTGGGAAGCTATCCTAGAAAAAGTGATCATTACATCTATGGCCAAAAAAAAACCCCCCACAAACAAAAAGACACCTTTTTAAAAAAAAAAAATCCACTTCTTACAGTGTGTATTCATGGGAAACCAGACCTAATGGGCTTCAAGAAGGCTAAAGGTCCACCAGACCTGCTGCTTTTTTCTGAAGTAGGGCAGAGACGTAAGGGTTCTTTCCAGGGCATGAATCTGTCAGGGGCTTAGGCATGTTTCACCTCAAAGAAGGGGTAAAACAGAGTATTGCACTTGTTTCTGCCACTTAAATAATTTCTCAGTTGTGCAGTGCTTTTGGTGGGTACTTTTTCGCTTAGCCTAACTGACAAAACTCAGAAAATTCCTCATCTATGCTGAAATTCTTTTTAAGTGACCCTGATATTTCTTGCTCTTGTTTGAGCAAGGCATGTTAATCCCAGCTGAAAATAAATCAAGGGAACTTCTGTTTCGAGAGTTAAAAGAGCTGCTCCTGGGAACCTCCCAGCCAGCGCGCTGCTCTTCCCTGGGCACGGCAGAAAGCAGGGCTGCAGGTAACCAAAGGAGATGACTCCATCTTGCAGACGCGAGAGCCTGAGTACTGAGAAGAGCTAGAGGTGGGGGAGGTTGTTACAGAGTTCTAGCTCTTAATTATTTTCAAACCATTTCAAATCTGATTTTTTTTTTTTAAGTCTAGGGAACAGATTCCTTTGTAACATTCATCAGTATAGACTTAGCTATTTGAAAATTGTTGATATTCTTAGATACACTCCTACTGACAACAGATTTTTTGCACAGTATTTCCAAAATGAGATAAAGATTTATTTCCTCCCAAAGGTAAGCAACCTTTTTTTCAGCAGTCAACACTGACTGCATTGCCAGGATAGAGAGCCGCATTCAAAGACGTGTAGCCAGGTTTGGCTGTCACGATTTCCTACTACATAGTCTACGGACGGGACTTGAGGAGCAGGGGCAGTTCCTATCCTCTGCTGTTTGTGCATGTTGTCCATGATTAAAGTCTCCTCTCAACTGCTACAGCAGAATGAACGTGAGACATTTCCAGGACTCAGGTATCACACATGAAGAGAGGTTCTTCAGAGAGTTCTTGAAACTGTGTACTGATACTTTGGCAATTTTTGTGGATGCAAAAATATATACATACATATGTATATGTGTGTAGGTATATATTTGGAACGTGGCTCAAATCTAAAGCATGGCCAGGGAATTTGAGCAGTAGAATACAAGGAGCTGTGGGTGGGAAGCATCAGTTTGCTCCATGTTGGTGGCAGGGACATGTCCTCCAAAGGAAGAACTCTGAAGACACTTCCCAAGGAGAAATGTTGATGTTTTCATGCCTCCTTGACCTTCCTTAGTATTCTTTTTTTTTTTTTTTTTGTTATTCACGCTCTCAGCTCCTTAAAGGG